>JAABUS010006034.1_pt1 | contig 15133 bp, 17 predicted proteins | sample 5560161 | NCBI WGS metagenome assembly JAABUS01 (sample SAMN10711885, study PRJNA513376) | rock metagenome | isolation source: Antarctica rocks | place: Antarctica: Victoria Land, Trio Nunatak nord | collected 2016-01-04 | reverse complement strand
GGAGGGGTCGGTGCAGGTTTCCTGCGCTGGCGGGATGCGCACGCAGCGCGATCCGCGTTCGATCACGTCTATAGCTCTGGCGTGCTGGGCTGTGGGGGCGCTCGCTTTCGCGCTTCTGCCGCCTGAGACGTTTGATGTGTAATTCACCGGTTTTTCAATAAAGTAAGTCCAAGCATTTCGTATGCGACGTATTGACACGGAAGAGCAGCGGAGTAATATATCGTATAGGACGTGTAGGGTACGACTTATAGGAGCCGAACCGCGATGGTGAACGACCTTGAGAATCTGGATACGGAATTGCTTCAAGAAGCAGAGGAAGTAGCGGCCGACGTGCGAGTGCTACGGCGACTGTTACGCCGTTCTTTTGAGCCGGACATCACCCGTAGCGGGCTGACAGCTCCCCAGATCGACGCCCTTGAAGAGCTCACTAAGGAAGATGGCCTGAGCCTCAAGGAGCTCAGCGGAAGGATGGAACTCTCCCACTCGACCGTCTCGGGCATCGTCGACCGCCTTGAACGGAAGGGGTTTGTCGGACGGACGCCGGACCCCAAGGACCGGCGGTACAGTCGCATCTTCCTCTCCGGCGAGGTCAGGGAATACGTCCGCGAGGAGGTGCCGTTTCGCAGGCTTGACCCGATCTTTAAGGCGCTCACGCTTGCCAATGCGGAGGAGAGGTCACAAATCCTTAGAGGCGTCAGGACGCTTAGACGCCTTCTGCAGGCGGTCGTCTCCGAAGGTGGCGAGGACCGGAAGACCGATGACTACGGAGCCGGGCGTCGTGCCTGAAGAAAGAGAAGAAGCACTGTTCGCGCAAGAGAAAGCGCGAACCTGCGTAGAACACCAAGGAGAAGACGCTTTGGATACGCAAACTGCGACGTCCCTTGCCGCGAGCCGGATGCTGAGTCCCCTGGCCCAGGTCGGGCTTTTGGCCGGACCCTTCCTTTCCATGGTCGACTCCAACATAGTGAACGTCGCACTGCCGGAGATGGCCAAAGCGCTTTCCGGTACTCTTGCCACCGCCCAGTGGGTAGTCAGTGGCTACCTGTTGACCCTGGCGGCGGTGCTGGGTGTGAGCGCCTTCCTCGCCAAACGCTTCGGCACCAAACGGGTGTATCTGGCGAGCTTGCTGGGCTTTACCATTGCCAGCGCCCTTTGCGCCTTCGCCCCGAGCATCGGGTTTCTGATCGCCGCGCGGGTGTTGCAAGGCGCTCTGGGCGCGCCCCTAGTGCCGCTGGCGATGGGTATGTTGCTCGGCAGGAGCGGGGCCGCCCGCGACATGCCTGCGGCCGGCGGGATACTGCTCTTCCTTGCCCCGGCGATCGGGCCGACACTGGGCGGTGCCCTGGTGGAAGCCTTCGGATGGCCCTCCATCTTCCTCGTCAACCTCCCCCTCGGGCTGCTCGGATTTTTCGCCGTCCTCCGCGCCGTGGAGGCTTCCAACGAAGTAGATCGCTCCGCCCGACCGGACCTGGTCGGACTTCTGCTGCTCGCCGGTGGGCTCTCGCTCGCCATCTACGGCGCTTCCGAGGGCCCGCTCCGGGGCTGGCTCGAGGGAGGAGTATGGCCGCTCTGGGCCGCAGGCGGGTGTCTCTTGGGGATTTACGTGCTGTGGGCTTTGCGCTGGGAACGCCCGGCCGTGGATTTGAAATTGCTCCGTCATCCTCAAAGCGCTCTCGCCGTCTCTCTGTCCGTGCTCGTCGCCGTGGTTCTGTTCTCGGTGGTCTTCCTGCTGCCAGTGTTCATGCAGAACGTCCAGGGTCTCTCGGCCTTCGAGGCCGGCCTCGTTCTCCTGCCGCAGGGCATAGTAACCGGGGTGGGCACCGTGCTCGGCGAGAAGCTGGCCAGGCGCTACAGCGTGCGTGCCATTGCCGTCTCGGGCATGGCGATCCTTACCGCCGGTACGGTGGCCCTCTTGCTGGTTGGCTACGGCACCTCCGGCTGGCTCATCGCCGCCATCCTCGCGAGCCGGGGGCTGGCCCTGGGGTTGACCATACAACCCTTGCTGATGGCAACCCTCGGTAGCCTGGATGCCAGCGAGATCGCTGACGGCAACACGCTCTTCAACGTCGCCCAGCGCCTCGGAGGATCGGTCGGCATCGCCCTCCTAGCAACCTTCTTCCAGGTGCGCGAACGCTCCCACATCGAGGAGGTCCTGCGGGGGCTTGGCAACGCCAGTGCCGGAGCACGGCAGATGGGAGCCGAGAGTGTTGCCGCGTTGCCCGCAGGGGCTCGCGAGAGGCTGGCGGAGGCGGCCACGAGCGGCTTCCACGACACCGTATGGGTGCTCGTTGCTGTCTGCGCGCTGGGGCTGTGCGCCGCGATGTTGCTCGGCAGGAAGGGCCTTGCAGCCGAAAAAGAGGCGAACTGGCAGGAAGGGTAGACAGTCCCAAACTTACCTGCCAGTAGATGACCAAGAGCCTAAAGAAGGAGACGAAGGCGAAGGAGATAATGGAAGGAGAAGATATGGTGTCAAGCGAAACCGAGCGCGTTCGGCGGATCTACGACAAGTCGGCCGGCTGGTACGACAGGATGATCGGATTCTCCGAGAAGCTGCTTTTTAGGGAGGGGCGCGCGTGGGTCTGCTCGCAGGCCCAGGGCGACGTGTTGGAGATAGCAGTCGGCACCGGCCTGAACCTCCCCTACTACCCGGAGAGAGTGCGCCTTACCGGCGTCGAGTTGAGCCCGGTCATGCTTGAAGTTGCACAGGCCCGCGCCCGAGAGCTGGGAATCGAGGCCGACCTGAGAGTCGGCGACGCTCAGACGCTCGAGTTCGCCGACGAGTCTTTCGACACGGTGGTGTTCACCCTCTCGCTGTGCACGATACCCGACGACCGCAAGGCCGTCGCGGAGGCCTACCGCGTGCTGCGCCCCGGTGGCCGCTTCCTGCTGCTCGAGCACGTGCGGAGCACAAGACCTCACATGCGCGCCGTGCAGAGTGCGCTGAACCCGCTAGCCGTGAGGTTCCAGGCCGATCACATGCTGCGAGAGCCCCTCGACCACCTGATAGAAGTTGGCCTGGAGGTGGAGCGGCTGGAGCGCTCGAGGTGGGGCATCGTCGAGAGGGTTTCGGCACGCAAGAGGTATGAGCCGGGCTAGCCGCCCAGGCCGTCGGCCGAATACGCCTCCACGGCGGTTACGTCCCGGCCAACCGCACCACCACAGCCGCCACCTCGTAAAACCCCGAAACAGAAGGCGGTGGCGGCGTGGACCTCGAATCCTTTCTGGTAGCCCTGTACATACTGGTGGACGATTGGCGGCTGGCTGCCCGCCCTCTTACCCCGCGCGGCCCGGGCCGCCCTGCCTCGATGAGCGACAGCGAGGTCCTGACCCTCGCCATACTATCCCAGTGGCCGAGGTGGCGTAGTGAGCGAGACTTTTGGAGGTTCGCCGACGCAAACCTGAGAAACTACTTTCCAACCCTGCTTTCCCAGAGCCAACTCAACCGTCGTATACGTACCCTCGAACCCGAGCTACAGGCGTTGCAGAGGGAGCTGGCCGAAACGCTCGCAGAACCCTCTACTGTCTACCATGTCTTAGACACTACCCTGATCCCAGCAGTGGTGCGCATCCGAGCATGCCGCAAGGGCCTGTTCGCCGGGCAGGCCGCCTTCGGCAGGAGTGTCTCGAAGACCGAGTGGGTCTACGGCTTCAAGGTGGCCCTCTCGGTGAGCCCAGAGGGGGTCATCACCGCCTTCGGGCTGGCCCCTGCCAACTGCGACGAACGACCCATCGGCGAGTTCCTGGTGGCCTCCGACGGGCACGGTAGCTTCCTCGCCGACAAGGGGTTCTCTTCCGTGGAATGGGAGAAGCACTGGAGAGAAACTTACGGGGCCGTGGTCGCCGCCACCCCGCAGAAGAGCTCTCGCCGGGCATGGCCGGAGAAGGCGTGTCGCTGGACGGCCGGAAAGCGTCAACTCATCGAAGGGGTAATCTGGCAACTGAAGGATCTCTTCGGGCTGGAGCGCCACCGCGCCAAGACCTTGAGTGGACTGTTAACCCGCCTGGCGGCGAAGGTCGCAGCCTATACCTGCGGGCAGTTATTCAACGATATGCTCGGCCGCCCGCTACGCCACCTAGCCTCGATCTTGGTTTAAGCAATTGCACAGCAGCGGTCTGAGTCCTCCGGGCGGAACCTCACGGCGGACGTGGTGTACCTGGGATCGGCCTTGTTCGCCCTTCTATGCATAGGATACGTGGCCTCTGACACCCGTGGCAGGGAGCGTCTCTTCTGGGGGTTGCTCGGCGGTGGTCTATTCATCGCGTTCATCGGCGGCATAGGTTGGGGGAGCCTGCAGGAAGTGGGGTTCGCGGAGCAAACCTTCTCCATGCCGCACGTGGCTTATCTGGTTGCGTACGGGCTCTGCTCGCTGGCGCGATGCTTTGCCTGGTGGCGACCACTTCGCGCAGGATCACCCCGATAATCTCCTTCGATGCCGTCGGCGTCATGCTGTCTGTCGGGTTGCTGATCTGGTACTTCCTGGTTGACCCGGTGCTCGGAGGGTCAGGGTCACTTGGCGCGATGGCTACCTTCTCCTGGCCGTTGTTCGACGCGGCGCTGGTTTTCATGGGGCTCGTCGTGTCCTCGACCGCAGGGAGATCCCCCTTCATCGGTCTGCTGGTACTTGGTTTCCTCGCCTTCGCCGTGGCTGACGGATGGTATCTTGGCGCCCGCTCCGGAGACCTATACACGCTAGTCGGATGGCCTGACCTGTTCTGGGCGCTCGGGCTCGTGCTTCTGGGATCCGCCGCCCTCAGGCCCGACTCATCCAGCTTTACGGTCAGGGAGCGCATAGCCCCGTGGAGGGTGTTCGCCTTCTGGCTCGGCCCGCTCTCGCCGCCGCTTCACCTCATCATTCTGCTCGTGTGGGGCGCATTCCATCCTCCACTGCCTGCATACGTCCTGATCGGCGGCGCGCTGCTCTTTCTCTACCTGGCCTTGCGAGTCGCGCTGGTCTCGGCGGTCACCCGGTTGTTGAACGTGGATGGCGAAGAACAAGCCCGCAGGGTGGAACAGAGCCGCATCCTCTACGAACTGCACGACACCGTCAAAGGCGGAGTTCACGGCATCTCCCTGACCCTGGACGCAGCCCTGGAAGCGGAGAGGCATGGCGACCGGGGGCGGCCCGTGAAGGTTTCGGACGGGCGATGGAGGCTTCCAGGGAGACGGAGTTCCTGATCTCCAAACCATACGACGAGTTGCAGGCCCTGACGAACGAGAATCGGCCAAGCCCAGGCGACTTCCTGCGCCACCGTCTCGCCAAATTCGAGGAATGCTTCGGCATCAAGACACACGACGATCTTCAGGCTTCCCTGGAGGGCTTGAGCCCAGAGGAATTCGCCGCAGTCACCCGCGTTATCATCGAGGCGTTCTGGAACGTCGCCAAGCATTCCAGGGCGCGCAACATATACCTGGAATCCCGGCGGGTCGGCCCCACGCTCATCATCCGCATCAGGGACGACGGACAGGGGTTTGACGCCGACGACCCACCACCCGGCATGGGGCTTTGCTACCTCCGTCGCCGCGCCGCCGAAGTCGGGGCTGAACTCGATGTGATCTCCACCCCAGGTCGCGGGGCCACGGTCCAGCTCAGGTTCGAAAAAAGCTAAGAGACTACACCCAGGAACCTGTGCCCATCGTGTCCTCCACGATCTCACGCGCCTCGGGAAGCGCGGAGCTGGGGACCAGGATCTCCCTCGGTCCGGCAGACAGAAAGTCAGGCACGTCGAAGCCCATCGGGCGCCTGATGAGCACCGGTATGTCCGCGCCCCTGAGCAAACCCTCCATCATCAAGGCAAGGGTCTCGTTGGGAGCGCTTCCGATTTTCACCCACTCGTCCATACAGGTCCCAGTATAGCCTGGACGCAGGCAGCCAGATACTCTCAGGGAGATTAGAGCGTTTCTCGAAACAACTGATCCACGTTTGGCGGAGCCTCAAACGTCTGGCGTTAGGCCGCCGATAAGGATACAAGAACGGCGCGGAATCTCGAAGTATCAGTTCTTCTGCAAATTGCTGTAGACGACCCTGGGAACCGCGCCTATCATGGGGCTGGTTTCACAGGCAGCCGAGGTTCGGCTGCGCAACTTTCCGGGGCTGGAGTCGTAGTCACGGATGCCCCGGTGCGTGAAGATGGAGGAAGAAAAGGTATGGTTGCCCCCGTCAGGCAAGAAACCGCTGAGAAAGACCGACCTTCCCCGCTGGTGGAGACCCGCAGCCTCACCAAACGCTACGGCCCGCGCATCACGGCCGTTCGGGAGCTGGATCTCAGGGTGGAGCGCGGCGAAGTGTACGGTTTCCTCGGCCCCAACGGCGCGGGAAAGACCACTACGCTGCGGATGCTGCTCGGCCTCATCCGGCCGACCTCCGGATCGGCTGCGGTGATCTGGGAGAAACCGGGCTCGCCAGCGGGACTCGAAAAGATCGGGGCGCTGGTCGAGTCTCCTGCCTTCTATCCTTACCTTTCTGGCCGGGACAACCTGCGCGTAATGGCCCGCTACTCAGGCGCGTCCCGCTCCCGGATAGGCGAGGTTCTCGAACAGGTGGAACTCTCGGGCCGGGCGAAGGACAAGTTCAAGAAGTACTCGCTCGGCATGAAGCAACGCCTCGGGGTAGCGGCTGCGCTCTTGAAAGACCCTGAACTATTGATCCTCGACGAGCCTACGAACGGCCTCGATCCCAAGGGCATGGCGGACATGCGGGGCCTCATCCGAAGGCTTGGGAAGGGCGAGCGTACAGTCCTCCTCAGCAGCCACCTGCTGGGGGAGGTGGAGCAGATCTGCGACCGCATCGGGGTCATAAGCAAGGGCTCCCTGGTGGCTGAGGGCGCCATCGCCGAGCTGCGCGGGCGCGAGGGCATCATGGTCAGGGCCACGCCGGTCGAGGAGGCGGCGCAGATAGCAGAGAAGCTGGCCGGGGTCGAGGAGGTTACGGTGAACGATGGGGCTCTGCGGCTGACCGCTGACCCGGAACGGGCGGCTGAGATAAACGCCAAGCTCGTCTCGGCTGGGCTTCGGGTGAGCGAGCTGCGCCCGGCGGAGCAGTCGCTCGAAGAACTATTCCTGGAACTCACGGACGGGGAGACTGTCTGATGCTTGCGAGTTTCCGGGCTGAGTTGCTGAAGATCCGCAAACGTCCCGCGACGTGGGTGCTGGCGCTCGTGTGGTTCGTGTTGCTGGTGCTGTTCGGCTACGTGTTCACCTACACGTTCGCGGCCAACCCGCCGGATCCCCCGAAGGATCAACCAGCCGCCGTGCAACAGCAGCAGGAGGCCATCAACAAACAACTCCTCGACAGCCTTCTGCCCGAAAACATGCTGAAGACCCTGTTTGCCAACGGAACCTTCAACCTGGGCGCGGCGATCGTCCTGATCCTGGGCGCGATGGCCGCTGGCAGCGAGTACGGATGGACCACCCTGAAGACCAGCCTGACCCAGCGTCCGGGCAGGTTCGGCTTCCTCTCGGGCAAGGCGCTGGCGGTGGGGGTTTTCATAGTGTTGTTCGTCCTTCTGGGACTCGCCGCTGGCGCAGCGAGCAGCTACGACGTCGCCTATCTGGAAGACGCTACCGTGAAGTGGCCGCCGCTCGAAGAGATGGCGCGGGCAGTTGGGGTCGGCGTCCTGACCTTCGGGGCGTGGGGCTTTCTCGGGTTCGCGCTGGCCATGCTCTTCAGGGGGACGGCGCTCGCCATCGGGCTCGGGCTGGCGTGGGCGCTCGCGGTCGAGAACACCATCGCGCTCCTGCCCATAGACAGCGACTGGTGGAAGGGGTTCCGCAGGCTCACGCTCGGCGAGAACACGGCATCCCTCGGAAGCATCTTCGGAGATCCCAACCCGTCATTCGGGATACCAGCGCCGCTGGTGGAGCCGGAGCGCGCGGCGATCACACTCGGAATCTACGTCGCGGCCTTCGTCGCGCTATCCCTCTTCCTGCTACTGCGCCGGGACGTTACCTGACTTCTTCGGGGTCGCGCTCGAAGTAATGGTTGGTCATGGGCATACGGCGGTCTCGCCCGAAGGCCCGGCTGGTTACTTTGATGCCGATGGGCGCCTGGCGACGCTTGTATTCGGCCCGATCAACGAGTTTTATGACGCGCCGCACATCCTCCTCTTCGTAGCCGGACGACACGATCTCCCCGACCCCCTTGTCCTCCTCGATGTACGCTTCGAGGATAGGATCTAGCACGTCGTATGGCGGCAATGAATCCGAATCGCGCTGGCCGGGTTTGAGTTCGGCAGATGGCTCTTTGGTCAGGATGGACTCGGGGATGACCTCGCGTCCTTCCGATTCGTTGACGTAGTGGCAGACGCGATATACGAGGGTCTTGGGAACATCCTTTATGACGGCGAAGCCACCGGCCATGTCGCCGTACAGCGTGGAGTAGCCGACGCTCATCTCGCTCTTGTTGCCCGTGGAAAGCACGATCCACCCGAACTTGTTGGAGAACGCCATGACTATGTTCCCCCGTATCCTGGCCTGGATGTTCTCCTCGGCCTCGTTCTCAGGCAACCCTTCGAACTCTCCCTCCAGCATCCCCCTGTAGGCGTCGAAGGCTGGCCCGATGGGGACCACCCGTGTGTCTATCCCGAGGTTTTCTGCAAGCTCGGCGGCGTCGGTGTTGGAGAGTTCAGAGGTGTACCGGCTTGGCATGAGGACACCCGTGACGTTCTCTGGGCCGAGCGCCTTCGCGGCGACCACTGCGCCAAGGGATGAGTCTATGCCGCCGGAGAGGCCGAGAACTGCCCGCGAGAAGCCGTTCTTACGGAAGTAATCCCCGAGGCCAAGCACCAGCGCCTCGAAGACCTCGCCCTCCTCTGAGTACAGACCTTCGATGCGCGGTCCACAGAACCTGTCTGTCGGCTCTTCCCGGTAGGCTGGGATCTCGATGATTTCGGTGGGGCGGGTCGAGGTCTCCTTGCGGGGGCGGGATTCGTGGAGGCGTTGTATCAGAACTTCCTCGGGATAGAGGTCAACCATCAGGAGATCCTCCTCGAACTGCCTGGCGCGGGCGACGAGGTTGCCCTCTGGGTCGAAGACCACGGAGTGCCCGTCGAAGACGAGTTCGTCCTGCCCGCCGACGAGGTTGCAGAACACCACGTAGCAACCATAATCCGAGGCCCGCACGGAGAGCATCCGCTCCCTGAAAGCCCCCTTCTGGCGATGATACGGCGAGGCTGAGATGTTCAACAGCACGCCTGCCCCGCCGAGGGCCTGCTCCCGCGCCGGGCCCCCCGGATACCAGATGTCCTCGCAGACGCTGATCCCCACCGTCGCCCCGTCCAGCCGCAGAACGGGCGCGCCGACGCCCTCCCGAAAGTAGCGGTTCTCGTCGAAGACACCGTAGTTCGGCAGGTAGCGTTTGTGGTAGCGGTGCAGGATCTCGCCGCCGGAGATCAGGGCGCAGGCGTTGTACAGGTCCGCATCCAGATCAACGAATCCAGCGGCGGCCACCACGCCTTCCGGCACCTCGCGGGCCAGCGCTTCGAGGCCCTTCATGTTGTCAGCGATGAAGCTCGGGCGCATCAGGAGATCCTCGGGCGGATAACCTGGGACCATAAGCTCGGGGAAGGCCACGATTCCGGCCCCGGCGTCCACAGCCCGTTCCATGGCCTCCGTTGCCTTCTCGACGTTGCCCCACACGTCACCGACTGTCGTGTTGATCTGGGCCAGCGCAACCCTCATGGGACCAATATACCGCGTCGTGGAGCGTCGTGCGGAGGAAGGGGGCATCCGCGAAACGTCAGTCGCGGGTGTAGAGTACGCAAGTCCAACGAGGAGGAACGCGTGTGGCGCTGGATCATTCACAAGACACCGGGGAGCACGTCGAGGAGGCGGCCCGGAAAGCGCGTCCGTGGATGGATCGCATCGCGCGCGCTGGCTACGTGGCAAAGGGCGTAGTCTATGCGACGGTCGGGATACTCGCCGGTCAGGTGGCCCTCGGGGTAGGCGGCAGGACAACGGGACCGGGCGGCGCCGTCAACAGCATTGGCTCGCAGCCCTTCGGAAAGGCGATGCTCGTCCTGCTTGCGATCGGCCTTCTCAGTTACGCCCTGTGGAAACTCGTGCAGGGCATCATGGATCCTGACGATAAGGGCTCGGACCTGTCCGGGATCGTGCGCCGCGCCGGATACGTGGGGAGCGCCGTGATCCACGGCGGCCTCGCTTTCAGCGCCCTGGACGAAGTGTTCGGCTCAGAGGGACAAAGCACCTCACTCGACACGTGGACGGCCGAGGTGATGTCCCAACCCTTCGGGAGATGGTTGGTAGCGCTTGGGGCGGTAGGCGTACTGGGAGTCGGCGTGTTCCAACTCTATGCTGGCGTCACCGCCAGGTACCGCGAAGATCTCAAAATGTATCAGATGGGCGACGCAGGAAGATTGGCCCTGGCTACGAGCCGCATTGGCGCCACTGCCCGCGCCATCGTCATCCTCGTGGCGGGATCTTTTCTTCTACTGGCGGCCTACCAGGCCGACCCGAGCGAGACCCGCGGCCTCGGCGACACACTGGAGACGCTGATCCATCAGCCGTTCGGGCCATACTCCGTCGGCGCCATCTCGGTGGGGCTCGTCCTGTACGGGGTCTTCATGTTCGTCGTGGCCCGCTACCGCCACATCGAGACCACCTGATCCAACAGTTGGGAATGATGTCTCGGCGCTGAAAGCATTTCAGTGGCCCGTGCTGCCTTGTATCTCGCGCCGGAAAGTGGGCCAGGTGTCGCGCAGGTAGAGGATGAACGGCGCCCACCAGACCACATCGTTGGTCAGGATAAGGATCACGGTGGCTAGTGGCCACGTCCCGCCCAGGACGAGGTAGGCCCATCCGGCTGGTCCGAGCAGCTTCCCCAGAAGCCCGACCGCCGCCAGCGGCCATCCCTTCTCCGGCACCCGCGCCACCTCCAGGTAAATGAGGCCGTACAGTCCCACGACCATGCCGAGGCAGGCGAAGATCTGGGGGTGGTTCAGCGGCGGCATGTCGGCGAACCGGAATAGCCACTGCGGATCGATGGCCGCGTACAGGCCCCAGCCGACGTTGTAGACACCGGCTACGATGAACACCGTCCTGTGGAAATTTCTGCGTGGGATCACCTGGCTTCATCCCGCGCCGGGGCTCCCTTCGGCCACGGCCAGTTTCCATACGGCAGCCCGAGTGCTGCGTACAGGTCGCGCACACCGGAGAGAAACACCCCGGCCGCCATCAGGGCCAGGCCCATCGGAGCAATTCCGGTACGTCAGGTGAGGCAATGGCGAGGGCAGATGGGAGGAACCGCCACGAGAGAAGAATCGGGATCAGGAACGCCAGCATCCCGCCGTAGAGGATGCCCATTACGGCGTGGGTGATTCTCTCCCCCGCGTATACGTCGCCCATGTCCTTGCGGACGGAGATCTCGGCAACGAAGTCCCAGAGCGTGATGACGATCTCGGCCAGCAGCACGACTGTCAGCATGAGCACCCACGCCCCCTGCCAGGCGAGCCACGGGAGGGTGCCGAAGATCACCGCGTACAGAAAGTCCCTGGCCGCGTGCAGCTTGAGTTCTGACGCCGACTGCCGTCCGCGCGCGGGAAGCCTCGCGCGCCACTCGTGGTAGTAGATGGTGTCGAAAGCCCCGATCACGCCCTGTATCGCCAGTAGCCAGAGTGCAACGGTCATCGCTTGACCTCCTGCCTCCGTATGTGGCCTTCGTACGAAATGAGGCGCCCTGCCACCGGGACGGCGACGGTCACCTTTACGTGTGTGAGATCCCGCTCCGCAGCCTCCTCCCTCGCCTCGACACGTGGCGCCATCCATCGTGGCAGACTGATTCTTAGCTTCCCCAGACCCAGCGCCGCGCCCGCCTGGCGGAAAAATAGCGTCCCTTCCCTGACTTCGAGCCGGAAGCGCAGTTCCAGCAGCCCGAACCGTTCGATGAGGCAGCCGTCGCTGGCCTGTCGCTGCGTGGTGATGAGGAGCCAGTCGTCGAAGCTGCGCTCCCAACGCTCGCCACTCCCGGACAGAGTGACCGTCAGCCGAGTCTTCGCCGCCCCTGTCGCGGGAGGCATACGCAGCATCCACGCCAGCATACGGTCGAGGCGGCCATCCCCGTGCCGTACGCAAAACGAGCCGACTCCAGAGAGGGATGGTTGATCCGGGTTCAAGTGCGCGAGACGCACGGCAAGGTCCAATTTGTGCCACCTGGCTCCCAGAATCCGGGGATAAAGCGCCTGTATCAAGATGTTTCATTTTACGGCATAACGTTACAAGACGGTAGTGCATTCCTTCACGTTACGAGAGCTATGCAGCCGCCGAGGCGGATTCGTGATCGAAGAACACTGAGCGTCAGAAGATACTGGCCGGACGGCGCCCTTCGAGCACCTCCCGCGCAGCCCGGACCACCCGCGCCAGATAGTCGTCCTCGTTCGGCACGAAGTCTGAGAGGCTCACCGGTATTGTGGATGGTTGCCCGTGCCTCCATTCTTCGGCGGACACGGCTTCTCCAACGCCAAGTTTCCCGGCATCGTCGAGCGGGATACGAAGCACCGCATCGACCTCGCTCTTCTGGAGACGCAGTTCTTGCGGCGGTGTGGAATCGGGGAGCAGGAAGACCTCGTGGAACTCGCGGTCGCGGCCTTCCGGTATCTCCTGCTCTATGCGCCGGGTTCCAAGCGGGATGAGATCCTTGGGTTCGGCCCTCAGACCGAGCTCTTCCTCCAGTTCCCGCAGGCCATCCATGACTTCTTCCCCGCTGCGCAGGTGCCCGGCGGCGGTCACGTCGAGGTAGCCTGGCCAGGTGTCTTTTTGCGCCGCGCGTCTCTGCACGAGGAGGTACGGACCTTCTTCGTCGGCGCCGACGACCCAGCAATGGAAGCAGCGATGCCAGAGGCCGAGCCGGTGAGCCTCGCTCTTCCAAACGACCTCGCCGGTCGGCCCTCCAGATACGTCCAACACGTCTATCTTTTCGTCCACGCCACGGAATTTAGCATTTCGGCTGGCAAAACTATTAAGCTGATGGCCTGTAGGTGCTGACAAGCTGGAGGGAGGCAAGATGGTCACCGTGGTGATCGGGAGTTACTTCGAGGATGAATTCGTTCAACGCATCAGGGAGGTGGACGACGGGCTGAGCGTTCTGTACAGGCAGGATCTCGTCCCGCCGCCGCGCTGGCCGGGCGACCACAACGGTCCCGCTGACTGGGAGCGTTCCGCGGCAGACGATGAAGAATTCCTCGCCATGCTCGCTGGGGCCGAGGTGCTCTACGATTTCCCGAGGGGTCATATCCAGGATCTCAAGGACGTTGCCCCGAAACTCCGCTGGCTTCAGGCGAGCATGGCCGGAGCGGGTGAGGTGGCGCAGAAGTCGGACCTCCTGGAGACGGACATCACCATCACCACCGCGAGCGGCATCTACTCCAATCCGCTCGCCGAGTTCGCCCTGATGACCATGCTCCAGCACGCCAAGAAGCTGAACCGGCTGCGGGAAGAGAAAGCGCAGAAGATCTGGCGCCAAGACTTCGTTGATTCCATCGAAGGCAAGACCCTCTGCATCATCGGCATGGGCAACATCGGTCGCACCATAGCGAAACGGGCCAAGCCATTCGGGATGCGCGTCGTCGGGGTGAAGCGAACCGTACGGGACGATGACCCCTCACACGAACACGCCGACGAACTACGCACCACGGATGACCTTCGGGATGCGGTCGCGGAGGCAGACTACGTGGCCGTCGCGCTGCCAGGGACGCCGGAGACCCACCACCTCGTTGACGCGGCGGTCTTCGAAGCGATGAAACCGGGAGCCTATTTCGTGAACGTCGGGCGCGGGGCTGCGGTCGAAGAGGAAGCCTTGATCCGGGCTTTGCAGAGCGGACATCTCTCTGGCGCGGGCCTGGACGTGTTCGAAGTGGAGCCGCTAACAGAAGAGTCCCCGTTGTGGGAGATGGAGAACGTCATAGTCAGCCCGCACGCGACGGATATGGTCCCATCGCTCATCAACCCGCTCCAGACGGACCTGTTCTGCGAGAACCTGAGAAGGTATCTGGCTGGCGAAGAGTTGATGAACGTTCTGGACAAACGGCTGCTGTATTAGCTGGCCGGGTCGCTCAGCCCAGTATCGCGTCGGCGCGTAGCTCGTAGCGAAACTCGTCGCTTACCGAGCCCTTGAAGTGGTCGGCGTCCGGCGTGAAGCCTACCCGCTCGAAGCCGAGGGACTCGGCCAGCGAGACCGACGCGGCGTTGCGCGTGTCCATCTCCGCCGTCACGACCTGAGTGCCGTAATCTTCGGCCAGATGTCTGAGCAGGCGCCCGCAGCCTTCCCTCGCGTAGCCCCGCCGCCACAACGGAACGAACACCGTGTAGGCGAGATAGGCGGACCTATTCTGGTAGACCGTGGCCTCCAGCGTACCCACGTAGCCCGCGTTCTTTCGCGCTCCGTCTTGCCGCAGGCGCATGGCGAAGTTCAACCAGACCTCCGAGCCGTCGGGGGAGCGCCGCGACGAGAGCTTGCGGTAGCGGGTTTCGAGCGCGTCCACTGAATCTGGAGGGTCGATCGGGATGAACTGGTAGAGGCGTTCGTCTGTGAGGTTCTCGTAAAGGAGATGGGCGTGCCAGGGTTGGAGGGGTTCGATCAGAAGCCTCCCGGTCTCGAGGATCTTTTCTTTCGGGGGACCAGCCAAATCTCTCCATCCGCCCTCAGTCCGCGCCCATCTTACCAGGAACGTAATTTCGGCCCCCTGTTCGTTGCCAGGCGTGGTGGATGGTATATTGCGTCCATCGCATGGACTTGAGCGAGACATCGAGTATCTGCGCGTCTCCTACCGGGGGACGCGCCCATAATCACCTTACCGAGGAGTCACCCTGGATATAGCAGCCGTGGGCCTGCCTGCCCTGAAGATCTTCGTCGCCCTCTTGCTGGTCGCCTTGAACGGCCTGTTCGTCGCGGCGGAGTTCGCGTTCGTGAGGATCCGGCCAACGCAGATAGACCAGCTCGTTCAGCAGGGCCATTCGTCGGCCACGCTGGTCCAGGCGGCGCGGCAGAAACTGGACCAATACCTCGCGGTGTGCCAGCTTGGGATCACGATCTGCTCCCTCGGCATCGGCGCGCTTGCGGAGCCTGCCATCGCCAACCTCGTAGATCCTGTACTGGAAGCCGTGGGCCTGCCGCACAGCCTCACC
>JAABUS010006033.1_pt1 | contig 15136 bp, 9 predicted proteins | sample 5560161 | NCBI WGS metagenome assembly JAABUS01 (sample SAMN10711885, study PRJNA513376) | rock metagenome | isolation source: Antarctica rocks | place: Antarctica: Victoria Land, Trio Nunatak nord | collected 2016-01-04 | reverse complement strand
GAACTCCCGCGAGTCGGGGGCGTTTCGTATGAGCTGCATCCTCCGTCGGAACATCTCGACGAGCGTGGCGTCGAAGCCGCCGTTAAAGCCGGGCTCCTCATCGATCCTCCGAAGCGTCTTGTTGGCGTGCCGATAGCGCATCGTCTCGGGGTCCATCACGTCTTCACTGAAAGCATGATAGCTCCGGACAATAGGGCAGTCCATAAAATCCGGACCATCGTCCGAGTTTTCCCGATTTCTGAAGGGTGGTCACGCATGTAAGACGCCATCGTGCACGGGAACAGGACCAATCCCGACCATTGACAGTCGCGCGGAGAGCATGTATTTCTGGATCAGGCGGTACGGAGGCCACTTTTTTCTTTCCGAATGGAGTCGGACCATGAAACAGCTCCTTCGACGCGGCATCGACCGCATGCCTGCTCCCATCCCCCTCTATGTCCAGGATGTGTTCCGCTACGTTCGCTATCCCAAGGTCCGCAGGCGCCTGCAGTTGCACCGGCAAATCCTCGACCGCATCGAGCGGCCGGGCGAGGTCGTCCAGGGTCCGTTCCGGGGGATGCGCTACATCTCGGTGGCGTATTGCAGCGAGGTCTTGCCGAAACTCCTGGGGACGTATGAGTGCGAGCTCGTCCCCGCGATCGAGGCGATCTGTGGGGCGGGTTGCGACCGGATCGTCGACATCGGCGCGGCGGAGGGCTATTACGCCGTGGGGATGGCGTTGCGGAACCCCGAGGCCATGATCATCGGCTTCGAGATGAACCCGACGGCACGCTTCTACCTGCGAAGGCTGTCCCGCTCCAATGGGGTCGAGGACCGTATCCAGATCGAGGGGACGTGCGACACCGAGACGCTCCGCGAGGCACTGGAGGGCGCCCATCTCCCCGCGGTCATCTGCGATTGCGAGGGGGCAGAGGATGGGCTCCTCCGCCCCGATCGAGTCGAGTCGCTGCGGCGTGCGTTGATCGTGGTCGAGACGCACGATGGTATGGAGACGGGCGACGGTGTGCTCGAAGGGGTCTCACGCCGCATCCAGGAACGCTTCGCGTCCTCGCACCACGTCGAGGTGATCGACAGTCGCAACCGGACCCGGGAAGACCTACCGCCGGGATACGATCTCCCCTCGGACGAGGCGGCCGAGGCGATGAACGAGGGGCGTCCCCGGGCCCAATGGCTCTTCATGACGCCGAAACGAGGCCGGGCCGACTTGTGACGGTCAAGCTTCTCCGCCGCCGGAAGCGACAGAGTGGCGGGAGGCACGAGCGGAACGACGCCGCCGTAGGCGGTCGGGTGCGACGCCTTGCTATCCCACCGTTGGTCGCGCTCGGTCCCGTTTCATCGTGAGCGACCCCGCGCCTTTGCTCACGACCTGGAAGCCAAAACGCTCATAAAGCCGCAGCGCCGGATTGCCGGCCGAGACGCTTAACGAAATAGGCAAGCGCGTACAAACCGATGCAAATAAATAAGTTAGCAGCTGTGTGCCTATGCCTTGGCCGCGATATGATGGCAAAACAGCGATAGATAGTTCAGGCGTTTCGTCATCAACATAGCCGTAACCTTGATTTTCGCTGGCCAGTAACCGCAACCAGACCGCGCCGAGGGGCTGGCCCGTCGCCGCATCGCTGGCGAAAAAGCCACAATCGCTCGTGCGCCCCCAACCTCGAACATATCGCGCAAGTTCAGGAAGTTGAACCACCTCACGCGACGGCGCGGTTTGCCCTTCCGGTACGTGAAGCGCCTGATATAACATTTCCCAGAGAAATGGCTCTTCTTCTGATGTGAGTGGCCGAATGAGGTAGCTCATACCCGTAGGCTGCACCAGATTGGCGCGTGGCGGGATATCGACCGTCGGAGACAGGCGAGGGACGTCCCGGGTCGTGTCATGCCAGTATGTCCTTCACGACCCTTCCGTGCACGTCGGTCAGGCGGAAGTCGCGGCCCGCGTGGCGGAAGCTGAGCTTCTCGTGGTCGAAGCCGAGCAGGTGGAGGAGGGTCGCCTGGAGGTCGTGGACGTGAACGGGGTTCTCGCTGACGTGGAAGCCCATCTCATCGGTGGCGCCGAAGGTCACGCCGGGCTTGATACCGCCGCCGGCCAGCCACATCGTGAACGCCTGGGGGTGATGGTCCCGCCCGAGGCTTCGACCGAGTGCGGCATTGGTCTCGACCATCGGCGTCCGGCCGAACTCCCCGCCCCAGATGACCAGCGTCTCGTCGAGCAGGCCGCGCCGTTTGAGGTCCTGGATCAGCGCCGCGGCGGCCTGATCGGTGGCCCCGCAGTTCGTCTTGAGGTTCCCCACGACGTCGGAGTGGGCGTCCCAACCTTCGTGATAGATATTCACGAACCGGACGCCCCGTTCGATCATCCGACGCGCCAGCAGGCAGGCCCTCGCGAACGACGGCTTGGCCGGGTCGGCGCCGTAGAGCGCGAGGGTCTCCCTGGACTCCTGGCCCAGGTCCATCAGCTCCGGGGCGGACGATTGCAGCCGGAAGGCCATCTCGTAGGAGGCGATCCGGGTGCCGATCTCCGGGTCGCCCGAGGCGTCGAGGCGCCGACGGTTCAACGAGCCGATCAGGTCGAGCGAGTCGCGTTGGAGCCTGGCGTCGACGCCTTTCGGGCTGGAGACGTTCAGGATGGGATCGGCCCCATTGCGGAGGCGGATGCCGGTATAGACGGTCGGTAGGAAGCCGCTGGACCAGTTGGCCGAACCCCCGCTGATGCCGCCGCCGGTGGACATCACCACGAACGCGGGGAGTTCCTGCGACTCGGCGCCGAGGCCGTAGACGACCCACGAGCCGAGGCTCGGCCGTCCCGGCTGGGAAAATCCCGTGTTCAAGAAAATCTGCGCCGGCGCGTGGTTGAACTGGTCGGTGTGGACGGACTTGACGATGCAGATGTCGTCCACCACCTTGGCCAGATGGGGGAGCATCTCGGTGAGCTCGGCGCCGCACTGGCCGTGCCTGGCGAACTTGAACCGGGGCCCGAGCACGGCCGCGTCGGGGCGGATAAAGGCATATCGCTGGCCGCCGATGATCGACGGGGGGAGCGGCTTGCCTTCGAACTTGGCCAGCTCGGGCTTGGAGTCGAACAGGTCGAGCTGGCTCGGCGCCCCGGCCATGAACAGGTGGATGACGCGTTTCGCCTTGGGCGCGAAATGCGGGACTCGTGGGGCGAGCGGATTGGCGGGGCCGGTCGGGGAGGCGAGCGCCCGCGCGGACACGCCGTCGCTCAGCAGCGAGGCCAGGGCAATCTTACCGACGCCGACGCCACATTCCCGGAAGAAGTGGCGGCGGGTCGTCGCCAGAGCATGCGTTCGATCCCGATTCATGGGTCACCTTTTCGTGACGGCCTCATCCAGGTTGAACAGCGACCGCGCCAGGACCGTCCAGGCGGCCCGCTCGACGGCGTCGGGCCCACCCGGTCCGGCGATCACCGAGGCGTCGAGCTCCTTCCGCTCGAGGCGCCCTCGCTGCGACTCGTAGAACTGCACGAGCATCGACAGCTCATCGCCCGCGGGCCGGCGAGCGAGGAGGCGTCGAAAGAGCGAACCGGCCTTCTCCTCGACCGACCCTGCGAGGGCCGTCGTCAATCGGCCCAGCGCCTGCGCGGCCTCGATCATGACCGGGTCGTTGAGCATCGTCAACGCTTGCAGCGGCGTGTTGGAGACCTCTCGCCGAGGGATGCAGACCTCGCCGCTGGGCCCGTCGAAGGTCGCGAACATCGCATAGGGAGAGGTGCGTTTGCTGTACGTGTACAACCCCCGGCGATATCGGTCTTCGCCCTGGCTATCCTTCCAGGCGAGGGATCCGTAAGTCCCCTCGGTCGTCACGCCGGGGGGTTGCGGCGGGAAGACGCTCGGGCCGCCCACCTTGCCGGAGAGGAGGCCACTCGCCCGCAACGCAACGTCCCGGATGGCTTCCGCCTCGAGTCGGACCCGCGGGCCTCGGGACAGGAGCACATTCTCCGCGTCCTTCGCCAGCAATCCCGGCGTCACCCTCGAATCCTGCCGGTAGGTGGCGCTCATCACCATCAACTTGTGCAGCGACTTGACCGACCAGCCCCGCTCCACGAACTCGACCGCGAGCCAATCGAGCAGCTCCGGATGGCTGGGCGTCTCGCCCTGGAAGCCGAAATCCTGCGCCGAGCGGACGAGGCCCTGGCCGAAGATCGCCGCCCAGTGGCGGTTCACGGTCACCCGGCCGACGAGCGGGTTCTCCGGCATCGTCAGCCAGCGGGCGAAGCCGAGGCGGTCCCGCGGTGCCTCCTTCGACAAGGGGTGCAGGATCGAGGGCACGCCGGGCTCGACCTTCTCGGCCGCCTGGAGATACTCGCCGCGCCTGTGGAGGGAGGTCGGCCGGGGGTTCTCCGGCGGGCGCTCGAGCATCACCAGGGTCGTCGGAAACGCGGGGATCGCCTTCCGTAATTTCGCGATCACCTCTCGCTCCTTTGCCAGTTCCGGCACGGAAGCCAGGAAATGCTGGCGGAGTCTCTCCATCTGTTCGGGCGTCCGCTCCGCCGTCGGGATGAGCAATTGCGACTCGACGTCGGCCGGCATGTCCCGGGCGGGCGCCGACGTCGAGTCGGTCGTCGCCGAGATCCGGAACCGGCCCAGCCCGGCGGCGTAGTAGCGCTCGAAGAGCATCCGGAGGTCGAAATCCTCGGTCCCGAGGGGGGCGGCGAGCGTGAAGACCGCCGAGTGCGCCATCCCCTGGCCTCCGTCGACCGACCAGCCACTCTGGGGGTCTCCGTCGATGGCTTTGGTGGCGCCGGAAGCCCCTTTCGCATAGCTGTGAGTCGCCCCCTTCCAGGGGACAGACTTGTCGCCAACCGTCACGGTCAGCTCGCTCAGGAAAAAGTCGCCGAAGGGCCCCTCATAATCGGTCCGGCCCGGCCCGCGACTCGGCAGGCGATCGTCCGGGAAGGCTTCGATCCGGATCGCCTTGATACCGCGCGGGGCCCCTCGGAACTGGAAGGAATAGGTATCGCTCTTGGTCTTGTCGCCGCTGGCGAAGAGGGCGCCGTCTCCTAGCACGGTCAGGAGCGCCAGGTTCGACTTCGCCTCCACCGGCTCCAGGACGGACCACCGCGCCGTCCGCGCCGACTCGGTCGCGAGCCATTCGTGGAAGCGACGCTCCAGTCCTTCCCGACGCCGGACCTCCGCGGGACGCCCATCGTCGTCCTCCGGGCCGTCGGCGAGCGGGAACCGGTCCGGCAGGTCGGCGACCGTTGCCGTAATCTTCTCTTCCGCCTCGCGGCGCTGACGCGCGATCTCCGGGTTTTCGACCTGCAATTCCGGCTCGTCGGCGTTGTTAAGGAACGCCATGAACTGGTAGTACTCGGTGTGCGGGATGGGGTCGTACTTGTGCGTGTGGCACTGGGCGCAGCCGATCGTCAGGCCGAGCCAGACCGTCCCCGTGGTCGCGACGCGGTCGGTCATCGCGAGGAAACGGTATTCACGAGGGTCGATCCCCCCCTCTTCGTTGAGCATCGTGTTGCGATGAAAGCCCGTGGCGATCCTCTGATCGGGCGAGGCGCCCGGCAGCATGTCGCCGGCGATCTGTTCGACGGTGAACCGGTCGAAGGGCATGTCGGAATTCAGGGCGCGGATCACCCAATCGCGATACGGCCAGATCGAGCGCCCACGGTCCTTCTCGTAGCCGTTGGTGTCCGCGTACCGGGCCAGGTCGAGCCATCTCCGGGCCCACCGCTCTCCGTAATGAGGCGAGGCGAGCAACCGGTCCACGAGCCGCTCGTAGGCGTCGTCGGCTCGATCGTTCACGAAGGCATCCACTTCTTCGGGCGTCGGGGGGAGTCCGATCAGGTCGAGAGACAGTCGGCGCGCCAGGGTGGTCCGATCCGCGCCCGGTGAGGGCTGCAAGCCTTCGGACTCCAGGCGGGCCAGGACAAAGGTATCGATCGCGTTCCGCGGCCAGTCCGTCCGGCGCACCTCCGGCAAGGACGCCCGGCGGGGCCGGGCGAACGACCAGTGCGACTTGTATTCCGCGCCCTCGGCGACCCAGCGCTTCAGGGTGTCCTTCTCCCCTTCCGTGAGGGGCTTCTTGGCGTGCGGCGGGGGCATCAACTCGCCCTCGTCCTCCGCGAAGATGCGATTGACCAGCTCGCTCTCATCGACATCCCCCGGCACGATTGCCGAGGCGCCCGACTCCAGCGGACGTATGGCCTCGTCCCTGATGTCCAGCCTCAGCCCCGCCTTCCGGGCCTTCTCGTCGGGGCCGTGGCAGGTGAAACAGCGACTCGCCAGGATCGGCCGGACCTTGCCCGTGAACAGGTCCTCCGCGCCCCGGCCCTTCGCCAGGTCGGCCGCATGGAGAACCGACGTGCCGGCCAGAAGCAGGGCGGTCAGGAGAGTCGTTCGCATCATTCCTCCGACGGCGAAGAGGTCGGGATACGGGAGTGATCGTCGCCGGGCTCGGCCTCGCGACGGCCACCGAGTCGTGGCTCATCCCGGAAACTCACGGCGGGTCCAGGTCCGAGATCGCGTCGGTGCGGAAGGCGGCGGGGTTGATTCGGCGGTTCCGGGGGCGCGAGACGCGAGGGCCACTTCTCTCTGCGCACGTCCCGCCCTTGCGAATCCTATCGTATCGGCCGGATGCACCCGGGGCAAGCGCCATGCTGTAGCCGCGGTCCGGGCGACCTCGGTAACAAGGGGCTTGCGAAGGGCCGCCGATCGGCCCATCCTGGGAGGCGAGAGAGAAAGACCTCCGCCCTTTCATCGGGCGGTCGGAATGGGTCCAATCCATCGGGAGGCAGCCTCATGGACAACGCCACTCGCTCCGAGCCCGGACGTCCGACGCGTCGCCAGTTCGCGCGGACGCTGGCCGGCGTGGCCGTCGGGACGTTCGCCGCGCCGGCGATCGTGCGCGGCCGGAACTTGAACGAGAAGCTCAACATCGCGGTGATCGGCGTCGGCGGCCGAGGCGGGAGCAACCTGCACGACGTCTCCTCCGAGAACATCGTGGCGCTCTGCGACGTCTCGCAGTCGGCGCTCGACCGGGCCGCGTCTCGACACGCGAAGGCCCGCCCGTTCCGCGATTTCCGCAAGCTCTACGACCACGCCAATGATTTCGACGCCGTGGTCGTGAGCACGACCGAGCACACGCACGCCTTCGCCACGCTGCCGGCGCTGCAGCTGGGCAAGCACGTCTACTGCGAGAAGCCGCTGACCCACAACGTCTACGAGGCCCGCGTCATCCGCGAGGCCGCCGGACGGGCAAAGGTCGCGACCCAGATGGGCACGCAGGTCCACGCCTCGGAAAACTACCGACGCGTCGTGGAGCTGATCCAGGCCGGTGTGGTCGGCCCGGTTCGCGAGGTCCACGTCTGGGTGGGGCGGGCCTGGGGTCGGCAGTCGCCGGAGGATGCCGCGAAACACAAGGACATCGTCACGGTGCTCGAGCGGCCCGCGAGTTCTTCCCCCGTCCCGCCCGGGATCGACTGGGACCTCTGGCTCGGCCCCGCGCCCGCCCGGGAGTTCAACGAGGTCTACTTGCCCGGTCCGAAGTGGTATCGCTGGTGGGACTTCGGCAACGGCACGATGAGCGACCTGGGGAGCCACTGGATCGACCTGCCCTTCTGGGCCCTGAAGCTCCAGTCCCCCCTCAAGATCGAGGCCAGCGGCCCCTCGCCGCACGCGGAGATCGCCCCGGCCTCGATGAAGGTCGCCTATGAGTACGGCCCGCGTGGCGACATGGCCCCGGTCCGGCTGAACTGGTATCAGGGCGCGGAGAAGCCGGAGCCCTGGCGGTCGGGCGCGATCCCCAAGTGGGACAGCGGCGTGCTCTTCGTCGGCGACAAGGGGATGCTCCTGTCCGACTACGGCAAGCACAAGCTGCTCCCCGAGGAGGACTTCTCCGACTACAAGCGGCCCGAGCCGACCATCCCCAAGTCGCTCGGCCATCACGCCGAATGGATTCACGCCTGCAAGACCGGCGAGCCGACGACTTGCAACTTCGAGTACGCCGGCTGGCTCACCGAGGCGAACCACCTGGGCAACGTCGCCTACCGGGCCGGCAAGCCACTCGTCTGGGACGCGACCAAGCTCTACGCCGAGAACGCGCCCGAGGCCGCGCCCTTCCTCCGCCGCGAATACCGCAAGGGCTGGTCGCTGACTTGAGCCGGCCCCGCCGTCGAACGGTAAAGGGAGGGTTTCCAACCCGCCCCCACGGACAAAAGGGGACTGGCTCCGGAGCCAGTCCCCACTCTCGCCACGGCGTCGCCTCCTTAATCCCCCCCCGGAATCACTTCGCGTCTGCCGTCATCCCGGGCCAGTCGTCGGTCCGGAACGGAGTCGCGGGCAGGCCGTCGCGGCTGTACAGGTTGCAGACGGGGTTGTCGGCCCAGGCATAGCGGATGGCCACCGGCTCGGAGACCTGATCCGACCAGACCTCGACCTTGTTCTCCCCGACCACCCGCGCCTCGGCCCGGACGAACTTCCGGTCGCTCCCCGCGACCGTGAAGCCCCGAGCCTCCGCGACGTCGAAAGTCTTGAGGCCGAGCTTGCCGACGTGGTCGAAGGTCAGGGCGACCTTGTTGCCTTTCGACTCCATCGACTTGTAGGTCGGGCTCCGGAATGCGATGTCGATGCCGTAGTCACGCGCCAGCGCCCAGCGTGCCAGCCGGCTGGCGACGTCTCGCTTGTTGCGCGGATGGATGTCCCTGGCCTCGCCCAGGTCGATGATCACCGCCTCGCCGGTGTTGGGGAGCTTGCCCATCGTCATGGTCTGGGCCTCGCGCAACTCCGCCCACGAGCTCTCGGCCGGCTCGCTCTTCTCCGCCATGAAGTCGGCGAGCTGGACCCAGTAGAACGGGAAGTCGCCGATCCCCCACTCGTCGCGCCAGCTCTTGATCATCAGGGGGAAGAGGGCGCGATACTGGTAGGCACGGCCGGCGTTCGACTCGCCCTGATACCAGATGACCCCTCGGATGCCGTAGCCGATCGTCGGCTTGAGGACGCCGTTGTAGATATTGCCCGGCCGCGCATTGCCGCTCAGGAGGCTCGCGGAATCCCGCGGCCTGGCCGGCGGCTTCGTCCCTTCCGCGTTCGCCTTCTCGACGGCGGACTTCCACTCCGCCAGCTTCGCCATGAAGGCCGCCTTGCCCTCGGGGGCTTCCTTCTCGATTTTCTCCCAGCGCTCGATCAGGGGCTTGTACGCCTCGTCGGCGGCCAGGAGGTCGCGGCGGACCCAGGCCTCGCAGGCCGACCCGCCCCAGGCGTCGTCGACGAGCCCGATTGGCACGTGGAGCGTCTGATTGAGGATTTTCCCGAAGTAGTATCCCACCGCGGAGAACGACCTGGCCGTCTCGGGGGTGCATTCCTGCCACCGGCCCCGGAAGTCGGATTGCGGCTCCTGCGTGCCGACCTGCGGGACGGAAATGAGCCGGATGGTCGGGTGAGTGGCCGTGGGAATCTCCAGGTCCGCGTCGATCGCCTGCCCGACTTCCCATTGCATGTTCGACTGCCCCGAGCAGAGCCAGACCTCGCCGACGAGCACGTCCTCGAACTTGACTGTGTTCTTGCCCGCGACGGTCATCTCGTGCGGCCCGCCGGCCGGCATCGGGTCGAGCTCGACGGACCAGTAGCCGACCGGCCCCGCCTTGGCCGTCTTGGACTGGCCGGCGATGCGGACGGTGACCTCCTCCCCGGGCTCGGCCTGGCCCCAGACGCGGTCTTTCTGGTCCCGCTGCAAGACCATGTGGCTGCCGAAGATCGCCGGTAGCTTGACCTCGGCCGACGCGGGGCGGCCGGACCCCGCCAGGGCAAAGGCGAGGCCCATGGAGAGGAAGGTCAATCGTTTCGCCACGGCTTCAAGATTCATGCGTCGTTCCTCTGTGGGGTCAAGGTGTGGCGAACGGAGCGTGAGCGGCCTCCAGGTTCGGGCACGGTGGGTCGATCTCACGATCATGAGCAGCGATCAGGCCAGGATCTTGGTCAGGACGTTCCCGGCGACGTCGGTCAGGCGGAAGCGGCGGCCGTTGTGGAAGTGGGTCAGCCGCTTGTGGTCCAGGCCCATGAGGTGGAGCATCGTGGCGTGCAGGTCGTTGACCGACACCGGGTCGACCGCGGCCTTGTAGCCGATCTCGTCGGTCTCGCCGTGAGAGACGCCCCCCTTGATGCCCGCGCCGGCCATCCAGACGAGGAATCCGTGGGGGTTGTGGTCGCGGCCCTTGTTCCCCTGGGAGACGGGCATCCGGCCGAATTCCCCCCCCCAGATGACCAGGGTCGAGTCGAAGAGCCCGCGCCGTTTGAGGTCGGAGAGCAGGCCGTCGATCGGGCCGTCGGTCGCCGCGCAGTGCTGGGCGTGGTTGCTCGGCAGGTTGGCGTGTGCGTCCCATTCGCCGTCGCTGTAGACCTGCACGAATCGGACCCCGCGCTCCACGAGCCGGCGCGCCAGCAGGCACTTCGAGCCGAACGAGCGCGACGCCGGGTTGTCGATGCCGTACGAGGTGCGCGTGGCGGGAGATTCGGCGGCGAGGTCGACCAGGTCGGTCGCCTCCATCTGCATCCGGTAGGCCAGCTCGAAGCTCTGGACCCTGGCCAGCAGGTCGGCCTCCCCTTCGTGGGCGCGGAGGTGCTCGTCATTCAATCGGGCCATCAGGTCGAGCTGCGCCCGCTGGTCGCCCGCGTCGACCCCCGCCGGGCGCTTCAGGTTGATGACCGGGCTCCCCTCCGATCGGAAGAGCGTCCCCTGGTAGGTCGTCGGCAGGAACCCGGCGCCCCAGTTGAGCGGTCCCCCCTTGACCCCTTGATTGTTGCCCAGGACCACGAAGCCGGGGAGGTTCCGGTTCTCGCTCCCCAGGCCGTACGTCACCCAGGCCCCGGCGCACGGGAAGCCGGGGCGGGGGATCCCGGTGTTGATCTGATAGAGCGCCGGCACGTGGTTGTTCGACTCGGTGTAGCAGGACTTGATGAATGCGATGTCGTCCACGTGCCGGGCGACGCCCGGGTACTTCTCGCAGACCCATGCCCCGCTCTGGCCGTGCTGGCGGAACCCGAACGGCGACTTCATGAGGGGCCCGGGGTTGCCGTTGAAGACGTCGATCTCGACCCGCTTGCCGTCCCGGCGGTCGAGCTCCGGCTTGGGATCGAACAGGTCGACCGCGCTCGGGCCCCCCTCCATCATGAGCCAGATGACCGATTTCGCCCGGGCGGCGATGTGCGTCGGCTTCGGGGCGAGCGGATCGGCCGCCTTGTCGTCCGCGCGGGACTTCCGATCGCCCAGCAGGTCGGCCATCGCGAGCATCCCCAGGCCGGCGCCGGCACGCTGGAGGAACTGGCGACGATCGGCGATCGGCTCGAAGCGGCCGCAATGTGAGTCGGGGGTTCGGTTCATGGCCGCCTCTCAGTCCACATACAAGAATTCGTTCAGCCCGAAGAGCGCCTGGCAAAAGTCGGCCAGTGCCATCGAGGGCGCGTCGCCCCTCGCGGGGCCCGTCGAGCGTCGGCGCGTCTGCGTGTCGAGGAAGCCAACTGCCGCCTCACGTTCCGGGGAACTCGGTGGCCGCCCCAGGGCCAGGCGGTAACCGAGTTCGACCTGGGCTTCGGGTGAGGGCCCCGCGGCCTCGCGGAGCCGGTCGGCGAAATCCACCGACCGCGATCGGACGAACGGGTCATTCAGCAGGGCGAGCGCCTGCGGGGCGACGGTCGTGCGATTGCGACGGCCGCAGCTGGCGGATGCGTCCGGGCCGTCGAAGGCCTGCATCAGCGGCTGCTGAACGACCCGCTTGTGGAACATGTAGACTGACCGCCTTCGCGTCGAGGGATCATCCTTCGCATCCTTGGGGTAGGGGTCGATTGTATTCCGCGCGACCATCGCCTCGGCCGGGATCGGCGGCTTGAACGCCTTGCCGTAGGACTCCGGATTGAGCGTCCCGCTGACGGCGAGGATCGCGTCGAGGAGCGCCTCCGACTCCAGCCGAAGCGGCCGACGGTGCCAGAGCAGGCGATTGTCGGGGTCCATTTTCGCCTTCAGAGGATCGTAAGCCACCCCTTGCTGATAGACGGCGCTTTGCAGGATCAGGCGATGCAGCCTCTTGAGCCGCCAGCCGTGCTCGACGAAGTCATTCGCCAGCCATTCGAGCAGCTCGGGGTGGCTGGGTCGCTCCCCCTGCACGCCGAAATCGTTGACTGTCCGCACCAGGCCCTCGCCGAAATGGTGCTGCCAGACGCGGTTGACGATCACGCGCGCCAGCAGGGCCCCGGCGCCGTGCCGGGTGTCGGTGATCCAGGCGGCGAACGCCTTGCGCTGATAGGTGCTCTTGCCCGAGGGATTGGAGGCTCGGGCCCCCTTCCAGTACTCCTCGGGGGTCCGCGTGCCGGTCAGGACGGAGAGGAAGCCGAGCCCCACGCGCTCCTTCTTGACGTGGATGTCGCCGCGCCCGAGGAGCCAGGCCGGTTCGGGTTCCGACCGCGACTCGGCGAACGCCAGGGCGGTCGGCATCGGCGGCGGTTTCTCGGCCTCGAGGGCCGCGATCTCGCATTCGAATCGTTTTCGATGTGCTCGCTCCTCATCGTCCATGTCCCGGTTCGGGGCGGGGGTCTCCGCCCGGTCCGACCGGCGATCTCCCTTGAGAGGGGCCTCTTCGGCGTCGCCCATCGTCCGCTCTTCGACCTCGCGGGAGCGGAGTGAGGCTTCGAGCCGTTTCGCGGTCTCGTCTCGCCAGAGCTTACGACGGGCCTCGACGGCCTTGAGGCGACCCTCCCAGGCGGCGGTTCGCTCGCGGTGGCGCACCGCCTCGGCTTGCGGGACCAGGGGCACCTCGGCCCGATTCCCGGTCTGGAACACGCCCAGCATCTGATAGTAGTCGCGGGTCGGGATCGGGTCGTACTTGTGGTCGTGGCAGCGGGCGCAGCCGATCGTGAGGCCGAGCATGCCGCTCCCGAGGGTCGAGATCAGGTCGTCCAGCTCGTTGTAACGATTGCGGACCTTCTCTTCTTCCATCGGCACGTTGAGCACGGTGTGCGGCCCGGCGGTCAGGAAGCCGGTGGCGGCGACGGCGCGGGGGTCGTCCGGCGCGAGCTCGTCGCCGGCCAGTTGCCAGCGCACCGAGGTGTCGAAGGGAAGGTCGTCGTTCAGCGCCCGGATCACGAAGTCGCGATAGTGATAGGCGGTCGGACGATCGGCGTCGCGTTCCTGGCCGTCGCTGTCCGCGTACCGGACGACGTCGAGCCAGTGCGGTCCCCATCGCTCGCCGTGCTGCCGGCTGGCGAGCAGCCGATCCACCATCTCCGCATACGCCTCCGCCGACGGGTCGGCGACGAAGGTCTCGACATCCTCCGGCGAGGGCGGCAGGCCGATCAGGTCGAAGGAGACGCGGCGGACGAGCTGGCGTGGGCTGGCGGGCGGGGTGAGGGCGAGCCCACGCTCCCCGAGCGCGGCGAGGACGAACCGGTCGATCGGGTTTGATGCCCCCTCGCCGTGCGCGACCACCGGAGGCGCGATCGCCCTCAGGGGACGAAAGGACCAGTGCTGGCGATCGTCGTCGGTGACGACCATCTCTCCGGGCGCGCCCGGAGTGGCTTCGACGGCCTCTCCGGACCAGGAGGCACCCTCGTCGATCCATCGCTTCAGGAGTCGGACTCCCTCCGCCGACACTGGCGGCCCCGCCGGGGGCATGCGTTCGAGCTCGTCGGAAGATGCAACACGCCGGATCAACTCGCTCGCTTCGGCGTTCCCCGGAATGATGGCCTTGTCGCCCGAGTCACCGGCATCACGCATCGCGGCTCGGAGGTCGAGCCGCAGGCCGCCTTTCTGCTTCTCGGGGCCGTGACATTTCTGGCACCGATCGGCCAGCAGTGACCGGACCTCACTCTCGAGGTCCGCGGCCCCGCGGCTGTCGGAAGCCTGCCAAAGGAGCAGTCCGCCGAGGGAGATGACCAGTCGCTTCGAGACACATCTCATCCAGAGGACCCCGGTCCGATGTCGTCCTTGGCGCCGCCACCGAGGAGGCTTTCGATCTCTCATCGTACCGGATCGCTCCGGCGGCTCCAACGGTCAGGCCGTCCGGCCTCGCTGTGGGGTGTCGTCGTGCGGCCGACACCGGCCCATTTCGGAGGCGGCCCGCACGCCGCCGATGACAGGAGAGGCCCGAACACGCGAAGGGCCTCCCCCGTCTCAACCCGAATGGGTCGATGTCTCGCTCCCGCGATTACTTCGGCGCGTCAACCGCGGCTTTCTTGGCGGCGACCGTGATCTTCGAGGCCACCTTCTTCTCGTGGGTCACCGTGACGTTGACACCCTTTTTGCCCTTCTCCTTGGCTTTCTCGATGTTCCTCGACACCTTCTCCAGGTCGATCTTGCTGCTGCCCTTGGGCGTGACATACTCGGTGTCATCGTTGACCGTGACCATGATCTCCTTGTCGGTCCCCTTCTCGACGACGGTCACCTTCTTGCCCTCGATGTCGACGGCGGTGATGACGCCCATCAACTCGTCGGCGATCACAGGGCCGGCGACGACGGCCAGGGCCACGACACCGGCGGTCACCATGAGCAGGAATTCGCGGCGATTTTTCATCGGACCTTTTCTCCTCGAGCCATCAAGGCTCACTGCCCAGTCGGGGGCCGATTGCATTTCCTTGAGGAAGTGCGCTCAGAGACGGCCCGCGGTTTCGGCTGGGACGGGTGCATTATCAACCCCGACGAGCGGGCATAGTAGTGGGGACCGGCGCGAAATCGTCCCATCATCGAAGCTTCATGATGACCACGCTTCGGGGATGACGAGACCGGTGGGACCGACGCCTGGGCGTTGATCCCACATCTTCGACTCGACCGGAAGAAGAGGGCCATGTCCGGGGCGATTTGCGGGCGCCGGGCGATCCTCGCGCCTTCGGGGGACATTGCGGGCGACGTCGACTCGGGTTAGTTTGGCAGCAGGGCGCCGACGAACCCAACCGGCGGCTCGGGCCCTGGACCCTCGGTGGTGATGGATATGAACTCGCGACTCCCGACCGGCCTCGCGTTGTGGTGCATCTTGACGGGCACGTCGGCCGAGGCGGCGGGATCGGGACCGGCCCCGCCCGTGCTCGGTTATGTCGCGCGCAAGCTCCCGCTCCCGCCGGACGTCTTGCCGAGCTGCATGACGGTCCGGGGCGACGGCACCCTGGCGGTCGGATCGATGGACGGC
>JAABUS010006032.1_pt1 | contig 15140 bp, 13 predicted proteins | sample 5560161 | NCBI WGS metagenome assembly JAABUS01 (sample SAMN10711885, study PRJNA513376) | rock metagenome | isolation source: Antarctica rocks | place: Antarctica: Victoria Land, Trio Nunatak nord | collected 2016-01-04 | reverse complement strand
CGGCGCAGTCGGCGCAGAGGGTGTTGGCGGGGATTTTTTGGAGGGCGAGGAGCTGAGGGAGAGGAGTGAAGTGAGTTTCTGTGCTTAAGTTGGGGGGTGGGAGGGAGGTACCTTGCTTTTGGTTTCGGGGTCGACTTCCCACATTGTGGGCGCAGTCGGGGCTAATCCCCGGTCGAACAGACTTGCAATTACGGGCAGGTCATTTTGTTTCGGCTGAGGTGGAAGTAGGAATGCATGATGGGGTCGCTTGATTTCAAGCTCGTGGTCGACTGCTTGTTCTATAAGGTAAGGGAGGTTGGACGTTGGTAGTATACACAAGGGTATCTGCCACCTGGATTCAGGTGCAAAACAGTGGAAAATAAGTAGACCCGAACATTTGTGTCCAAAAATTATCCGTCGAAAAAGTTTCAAAATTAATTTAGGATTTTGTAAGTTACATGATACGTCGAAGATCAAAATCTAGATTTGCAACAATTTTGGCAATACAGTATTTAGTAGAGTAGTCAAAGCAATATTAAAATAGACGTTATAAGTTTTGTAATCAAAGCTACTTATATTATACTATATACACATATATATATTGTAAATATTGGAAGTTAATACTCTTTTATTTATAGAAGTTTTTTGTTAAGAACTTAAGCTACTTTTAATAGATTGTTTAATACTTATAGAATTAAAATATTTGTAATTAATTAATTATCAATAATTTTAGAAATATTGCATTAAATAAATAAATAAAAATAATCTTAAAATATATATTATAAACTCTATTAACAAGATTGTTTAATATATTATTAAAATTATAGATTTATAGATAAAATTATTGCGCAAAACTAAAATTGCTATGCAAGAGTTAATATTGCTTCGCAAAAATAAATTATATATAATAATATTTTTTTCTCGAACAAATTAGAATAGATTATTGCGCAACTATTAGCAACAATTAAAAATATTGTTCTATTAATTATTTAATATATTATATTCTAGAGAAAAATAGTTTATATTAAGAACTAGACGTGAAATTACTATTAAATAAGATATCTAGATAGTATAACTATTTATATAAATCGAGGCTATTTCAATGATGTTGTGATGATAATTAGGAAAACATCCGAAAATGTGATGTTTGAACTGCATTGATGATCGAGATGCGATCTACTAAGAAGTGCTTGCCAATTCTTAGAATTTATCTTAGTGGAACACCCACAGTTAATGTCGTTGCACGAGAATTACTATTATGTGATAGCAGATTCTGTGGACCAATGTAAACAGATTGTGTCGACGAATCAGAGCCGGTCGCTGCGCGGCGATCAAAAATTGGGTTCTATTAACTATATGATGCATCGAAGCGCTATCGATGAAGGGGACACATGCCAAGACCCTTTGCCAGATGGGATAGGTATAAAGCAACAATATGTACTTTAGGCGAGACATTGGTATCGTAGGTAACGCTAAGGGGATGATTGTACAATGTTTCTATCTAGATATTAAGCCAGAAGTCTTATATACGTAACCGAAATTCGTTATGGGAAGATCTAGTATCCTCTGAGTTTCTTTAGAAGCTCCTTTTCTCGCTGCCCGACAACCCTCTCGAATTTGTCCGCGCTCATCACAAAGGTTCCTCGGCCACCGCTCAAGCTCTTCAGATGCTTCAAGTATCCTACCATCTGCTCCAACGGCACTCTAGCCACGATGGTCCTTTGTCTGCTGCCCATGCTTCCATCTGCAGATTCCTGGCTGCCTTCTGTGAGCGGGACAACGAATTCGTCAGGTGGAGCATACACCCTGCTGGTATGGATGACTGGCTCATTCTCGCTAGAGCCAGATGCATCAACTTCGTCTACGGACATTATGTGGCCTCCACGAGCAGACGAAATGTCGTTCATGACTGCGCCGAAGCTGGCTTCGTCGACGCTGATCGTCACGTTCATCACCAGCTCCATGAGTGCTGAGCCTCCCTCTTGAGCTGCTTTGACGAGGGCAGCTTTCGTGGCTGATCGAGCGGCGGTAGAAAGAGCGGAGGAAGTTGTCTCACTGCCGAACATCTGGGTACGTGGGTCGATGTTGATGGAGACATGGGTGTTTGTCAATGGGAAGCCGTGGTTTATGCCTCGACCTAGTGCCCCGAGTACACCGCTCTTGAGGGCGTTGTGGATGACTGGAGCGGAGAGGTGACTTGGTAGATTGCCGCTCCATGGTTCATGGCCGCTATAGGTATCTTCTGCTCCTCGAATTGCAATGACGATTCGATTGCCGTCCATCGAGGAGTACGTATACTCATCCAAGATTTCTGAATGGGCGGCTGGCTCATCGAATAGCGGCTTGACTGTTGCGACACAGCCGGCTTTTCCACTCCGACCTGCAGCCTCCCTTTCAAATATATATGTTTCTGAAGGCGATGCTCTCAAGATAGACTCTCGGTATGCTATCTCGATCTTCCCCATGTTCGCTTTGGCCTTCAGATCGTTGATCAATCGATCTCTGGCTATCTCGAGGTGGAAATCCCCCATCCCACTCAGATGTGTCTGACCAGAGTCTTCATCGACTGATAGCTGTAGACTGGGATCTTCTCGAATCAGTATCGCTAGCGCATCCTTGACAGCCTTCTCCTCGCCCAAGTTGTGCGACTCGATGCTCGAGAAGAAGACAGCAGGAGGAACATCAATCGGTCGCAATTGCAAAGTATTGAGTGGCGCTGGAGGCCCCGTCTGAGGGTTCGCGCCGATGTAAGAGATCAGGGTATCTCCTGTTCTTGCATGCTTCAGGCCGGGAATGACCCCAATCTGGCCTGCCGGTAAGCTCTGAATCTCAGTTGAATCGGAAGCGTACATCCGAAAAAGCCGCGGTGCTCGTTCAGAGATTTGCAGATTCGTATTGAAGAGCGTTGTGCCAGGATTGATTTTGCCAGAATAGACACGCACATACACAAGTAGGCCGCGACGGGGATCATTGACTACCTTGAAAGCCAGGGCACATGACTCGAGGTTTTGGACTAGAGCTATGCTTGGACGTTGAGCTAACGCCGTAGACTGCTTGGATTTACATTTGGTTTGAGCCTGCAGAGATATCAACTTGCCCTCCAGTAGCCCCGAAAGCGTGCCATCGATGTTGCCAAGGCTGATCTTGGGATCAGGAGCTTCCTTGGGACTTGGGAGTAAATGGACGATAGCATCTAGTAAGGGCTGGACTCCGATGTTACGAAAGCTGGCACCGGCGAATACTGGAACGACATTCGACACCGGATCAACGACACACCGCCTCAAACTGGCTATCATGTCTAGAGCTGGGATCGCGAGATGGTCCTCGTTGCACTCTAGGTACTTCGCGACCATTTCCTCGTCGTGCTCGGCGAGTAATTCAACCAACGCCGCTCGAGCCTTCTTTAGCTCGTCGCAGAAAGCGGGTTCCGAGGCACTGAGTTCGTCGAGGCTGGAAATCTTGATTTCTTTGCCATCCCCGCCCTCTGCCCACTGACATGCTTGAAGGCGGATGACATCCCCAACGCCACAGAAATTCTCCCCTTTACAGCGAAACATTGGGATTTGACAGACAGCAGGCCAGGTGTGCAATCTTGAAGCAATCTCTTTAACAGTCTTACCAAAAGCTGCTCCATCACGATCAAGCTTGTTGACGTAGATGATCCTTGGTATATGGTACCTGGCGGATTGATGCCAGACCTTCTCTGTCTGAGCTTCTACGCCCGCCACGCCATCCAGGATACAGATCGCTCCATCCAATATCCGAAGTGAGCGAATCACTTCGAAAGTAAAATCTGCGTGGCCAGGGGTATCGATCAGATTTATCATATGCCGAGAGAAGGCCTCTGGTAAAGAATACGCATCTGTAGTCACGCTGGATGGTGGCCAATGGAACGTGATCGCAGCGGACTGGATGGTAACGCCTCTTGCCCGTTCTGCGGGTAAGAAGTCTGTAATAGTCGAGCCATCATCCACATCTACGCGAGTCGTCAGGATTTGAAGGAGGATAAATCTAAATTAGAAATCCTCTGATGCCGTTTCTTGATGCACGTAGTGACTGACGAAAAGGGGACAAGAGATGTGGAGGACCTACATACTTCCTATTCTCCTGGTGTATCCACTGTAATAGAGCATGCGCTCCGTAGTGGTGGTCTTACCCTAGTAATGATCAGCATAGTAGAGCAGTTATATGTTTCGTTTCAATGTACCGCATCAATGTGAGCAATGATCCCGATATTCCTTATTCTCTCCAACGGCACGTTGCCATCTTGAGTCTGGGCATTTGCCCCCAAGCGCGATGTATAGCTGAGATCTCGCCGAGTCGCATGGGCGTATATCCTAGTTGTTATCCTCCTCCAGTTTCTACCAGAAGCAGACCAAACCTGCATGTAGACGGGAGTGAATGTTCAGTGTCACGATGTTAGTGCTTACAACGTAGAGGGCGGACTCTCGAGCTGCAGCTTGATTGGTCAATCGCCGGAGCGACGTTTCCCCGCAGGAAGTGCGACGACATCGATAAAGTACTTTACTTCACCTAAAATGCCTTGTTGTTCACTATAATTGGAGACACGCCCAAGAGCTTCCTACGTCAGAGCACCTTTGTTCTCTCGTTTCCTCCGGAGCAGATGGTTTTTGTAATATTCTAGTCAGACGCCGGTAAATCATACACATCGACACAACGCTAGCGTTCTGGCAGGCTTCTCTAAAGCCAATGTCTGAGCATGGACTACAGTTCTCTACCCAATGATCCCGACCTCCCCATAGGCTCATCGCCATGGCAGTCTTCGCCCCAACCTAACAGCAGGACTTTCATAGCCTCTGAAGCCAGTAGCGCACCCTCCTCACCACTGGCAAAGCATTCATCCTCAAGACCGGATTCGCCTCAAGCAGCAGAACAAGATGGCAGCGGTGAAGATCACGGGACCGAAACCATTGCGGCGGAAGACAACCGATCATATGGGGAACACAGGGAAGCGGAGCTGGGTCTGAATGGGAGTGCTCGAACGGCCACGGACAACACCCAGCCTCCGCCCAAGATGCAGCAATCAACTCAAACACAACAGCAGAACCAGCAGCCACGGCAACCTCAAAGTCAGCATCAGAGAACGGTCCCCAACAGATATCATGGAGGAGCAGCTCGACAACCGCAGAGGCAAAGTCTTCCACAATACAAACTGCAGGCTAAGATTACGAGCTTAGAGAGGACGGGAAGGAAAGACCCAATCCTGAAATTCGATGTTCATGTAGGTGTCGGATTATCTGGCGCACCACATGCTCAACCCAAGTGTACTAATGTTCGGGCAGACAAATCTGCCAAAATTTCGGACCACCCAATTCCGCGATGTCAGACGAACGCACTCGGAGTTTATAAAGCTAGCAGACCATCTAATCTCCTCAAACCCCGAAGCCTTCGTACCTGCAGTACCTTCACCGTTGACCGCAGCAGGCGCAGGTACCGATGAGGATGAAGCCCGCGTGAAGAGCTCTATGCAACGATGGCTCAACGTAGTTTGCGGCAACGACGTGCTCATGCGGGACGACGAGATGATATTCTTCGTTGAGAGTGACACGGGGTACAGTCCAGTAATGCGCATGAAGCAGCCAGCGACCGGTGTCCGTAGAAAGGTAATCAAGCAATTCGCTCCTCCACCAGACGATACCCCCGAACTCCACGAAGCCCGGCCTATAGTCAAGCAATTCTACCTTGGAACCATGGAGACAGGGCAGAAGGTCGATCGATTAGTCAAAGCTCGAAGAGGTAGCCTCCTCCCCACAAGCCCCTCCAACTCCAACTAACACCCCCAGGCCTCGGACTCGCCGAATCCGATCTCGGCGTCAAGCTCAACCAGCTACACGTCCAAGAAACCCAGCCCGGCCTCGCAGCCGCCTACCGCAAACTCGGCCGCATCATCCAAACCACCGGCGACTACCACGCCGCGCAAGGCACCGCCGAAGCCACCACCATCGGCGACCCCCTCAACTACCACTCCTCCGACGCCTTCATCGTCAAAGAAACCCTCACCAACCGACACATCCTCCTGCGCGACCTCATCTCTGCGCAGCAAGCCACCCGCAGCAAGCTCTCCGCCGCCGACCGCCTCAAAGCCAGCTCCAGCGTCCGCCGCGAGAAAGTCGACGAGGCCATCTCCGCCCTCGACGAGGCCCGCAGCCACGAGCTGTATCTGTCCCAGAAAACGCAGCGCGTCACGGCGAACCTGCTGCAGGAGAAACGGAGATGGTTCGCCCGCACGGCCGCCGATGTCCGCACTGGCATCCGGGAGTACGTCCTCCGCGAGATTGAGGCCGAGAGGCGAACTCTTGCGACGCTGGAGAGCGTGAGGCCGGATGTCCGCGCTATCGATGCAAGTGGCGGACTGAGCCGCTTGGGGAGGGAGGCGCATCCCGCGGCCAGGAGGACGAGCATGGCGTCTAGTCAGGGGCCGAGGGGGGATGCGTGGAGTGGGGTTCCGAGACGGGGGGCGGAAGCGCTGGATAGAAGTGTCAGTGGTGGGGCGTTTGGAGGCGGGGTGTCGGAGGAGGGGGAGGAGGTGGAGGGTGGGAGGAAGAGAGCGGGGAGTGCGGGGGGAAGTTTGAAGGGTGTAAAGGAGGAGGAGGATGAGGACCGGGTGGATGCGAGGAATGCGGCGAGTCGGTTGGCGACGAGTACGTTTTAGGGGTAGGGCGAAAAAGCGCAGGTGCTCTTTTTTGTGGATTCTTGGTGTGGTCTTGTCTGGTTTGGAGGCTGATTGAGAGCATGGTTAGGGATGAGTGTAGAATATGAGCAGTGCTTCAAGGTGTGACAATGACTTGGTTCATGAGAGCTATCATCGGAGGCAGGCCACCAGCACTTGGTGACTTCTCCGCCATGCTAACAACGTTGCCCTCCACACGTGAGCCTTGGTTGGCTCTTTGAGAGATCGTCATGCTCGACAATAACAACAACAACAGATCGCTCCATGACAATTCCCGCCATACAGACATCGCTGGCCAACAAGTGAGCCGTATCGTATAGGTAATTCAATCTCACAGCGCCGACAGGCCTGCCCTACTCCTCCTCGTCCTCTTCATCTCCCGCCTCACTCTCAAGTTCCTCTTCCTCCTCAGCGTCGCTACCACTCTCCTCGTCCTCCTCCTCGGCCTCCAGCTCATCCGCCATCTCCAACAGCATCCGCCGCACCAGCCTCCTATACACCACGCACGGACGGTTGCACGCGATATTATCCTCCGCCACCTCCCAATCCACCTGGCACATGACCTCTCTCGCCAAGCGGCGCAGCTCCAGGGAACACAGCTTATCCTGATAGATCTTCACAGGACCGTTGGGTCCTTGGACAATCGCATACTTGGGATTGAGGCAGCACGTTGAGTTGCGGCTTATGGAGCTGGTTGTGGTGATGGGTGTGCTGGGAGTGTAAGTGTCTTCCATGACGGCTTTGTGCTTGGCGATGTAGGTGTTGTAGATGGAGATGGAGGGGGAGGTGGTAGCAAGGCGCTTAATGGCGCGGCCTAAGCTTGGTGAGTCGGGGTCTGTGGGCGCGGCGCGCTTGGTGCCGCGGGTGAGCTGGTGGTCGGGGGTGGGCTCTGGTGTTGGAGGGAGGCGGGTAACGGGCATGGTGAGTTTGATGCGGGTTGGGCCTGAGACCTTCCCTTTGAAGTGGTCCTTGGAGGCAGTGGGCGTGCGAGGGTGGCTGGTAGTGGTGGGATCGAGCTTTTCAGCAATGCCAGGCTGTGTGGTCACTGCCTCGGCCTCCACAAGGTTCATGAAGGAAGGGTGCTGTGCGAAGTGTCAGCGAGATGTATATAAGACGGGAGTGGACAAGTATAACGACTTACCTCGATGGAGTCTTCGATTTTGATGGTGGCTTTGGATGATTGGATGGCTTGGTACATCTTGCGAGCGAATTCTTTGGTGTATAAAGCCATTCTGTAGGATTTCGATTTCCGTACAAACTTATGATCTTGGAGGATTGCTAGATGTGGTTGCAAGTAAAGACGATTAACAAGCTAGAAGCGTACAGATAGAAGCACAAATTGGGCGTAGCACAGATGGTAGATAAGGTTCTAAAGATATTGTGTAGCGATTTTCGAGCGATGTAAGATGTGGTAGAAGCAGAGGATTGGAGGAGGTTTTAAAATGTAGGAGGAAATGTGAGTTGTGGCCCTCGACCTGAGGTGCCCCACATCTTGAATTCAAACGCGTTGGGTTTTGGCTAGAGTGCTCACGCTAATAGCTCGCGCTAGCCTCATCCGGAAAGCTATCCGGTCGGGAGGTGCTCGCTCTCTATAATCTCGAGAACGTAGCACTGCTGAAAGTTTAGCTAGGATGGGTGCTCTAGGATATATACTGGTGAAGCGCCCATTGCAGGTACTTCCGGTCTTTTAGGACCCTAAGTAGGTTTCGGAGTCAGCATTCCTCCTTACAGTCAATGCAACGAGCAGAGGTGCATGCTTTGGGAGCGGATCTACTGAGACATGTTTCAAGCATCTTCAAACGCTCAATAAGGGGCAATAGATGCTCCGAAAGTTGCTTACCCCTCAATAACATGATGACACATTACTGACGACTGATCTGCCGGTAGAGACCCATAGCGAAAGAGATGAACCTCCAATGGCTTTCGGTTGGCCATCGAAAGAACGGGATCAAGGGAGATCAGGAGGCTATACAAGGGAGTGCTAGCCACTCCGCAGCGCCTGCAAGGACTGATACACCTCTGGTTGCTGCAGCATAGGATATTGCGATAGACCCTCCAGTCAGATTGCTCAGAGCTGGCGAGAAGTCTCATAGAAATTCGGCTTCACAAAGGAATACAAGGTGGATCACACAAGAATTTTGCATGTTGAATATTCATGAATGCAGGCAAAGAGTGAGGAAAAGATATGAGATTAAGCATCCGCGCTTGTCGCGGCTATACAGAAATCTTGCCGCGGCTATCATAATACGCACAAAATTCCCGATCTTCTTACATGTACCTTTACGTCTGGCATACATGTACTTTTCCAATATACAGCTTTGCACAAACATTCACTAAGAAGCCGGGCCACATCTAAGCAGTGACTGCCACTCTACCCTTTATCACATCAAGCTCCTATCTCTTGAGGTCGGAACGTTTGGTGCGATGCCCATTGACAGCTCGATCATGCAGAATGCAAGATGACAGGCTGTGAACCTGTCTGAATCGGAGAGCTGAGTGTCTGGTCTCTTGTGTCGATTTCTCTCTGACCTGAAATGTGATGTGCAGACATTGCTGGACAAAGAACCATGTTGCAGAGTTGTGGCAACAAAGCCAATGCATGAGACCGCTGTAGGGCCCGATGTTGGAAGCAAGGTCTAAGGTTTCAGCATGTCTTCTTAAATACTTCCATGTGTCACTGACATACTCCGACCATTATGCGTAAGGTGTGCTTTATCTTCTTTTGAAACTTGAAGTCTCTCTTCGGCCTTTCTGATATAGATTGACTCTCAGGCCTCTTTACCAGTGTCCACAGTTAGGTTTACAGACCTTAATTCAGCACTCCTCCTGCTCTTGATTTCTCAATCATACCTTCTTTCCTGTTCGACAAAGCCACAGTAGCTCATCAATCTCCCGAAGTTTTGCGAAAATGTCGGGAGGCAAGATTGTGATAATCACCATACCTGATGATGACAGTGAACTCGATGCCTCCACGACAATATCCAGCAAAGCCGAAACACCTGCTTCAGTCTCTTCGGACTTCTCCATATGCCAGTCCAATGGGAATGAAAGCAAGAGAGATGGGATAAACCCCGATCCGGCAGCGGCAAATGCAGCCAGAGGTCACTCAACTTGCCGTCGAATGAAGTCTGTCGACGGGGTCTCATCAGATCATGCAACCCTGAGCACAGAGCTAAGATCTCGCTCCAAGGCTTACCATGCTGCATCTCTCCAGAAGTCCAATTCGGCCCATCCTGACGGTATGTCCTTTCAATCTAATCTCGTCACAGAGCAGGTTCTAATGGTTAATCGCAAGGTCTAGAGCTGGTTCTTCAATACGATCCCCTACATTCAATGCCTGGTAACGGTTATGGCCCTCCAACTGTCCCTATCGCATACATGGGGCCTCCGCCAATGGGAATAGATGATATAGCACCAACGGCCACTGTTGCACACACGGCAATACCGGCAAACGCAACGGAAAGGCCGAATACCACACCGCATTTCCAGAGCACTGCGAGATTGATGACCACCGCAATTGATCAGTCAACTACCACACCTCATGTTCAAAGCGCAATGGCAACAAAAGCTGTTGATCCCGTCGATCAACATAAGACGAAACGTAAGGCCAAAGAAGCAATCACCCAAGCCGCCAAGCGATCCAGGACACTGGCGTCCAACGGGCCATCATCAGGCAACAGTGACACTGTAGTGGACAGCATCCTCTGGTCCACTCCACCCTATGTCCCTAGCAAGGACAGTATGGTTGAAATACCTTCGGCCACGAAGTCTAGGCAATCACGCAAGCCAAGAAGCAAGGCCTGGACAAGCAAGATGCTGGCCGAACTTGGTACCTTGATTCAGAAGTCTGTTCCCTGGGGCGCATTCGCGGAGAAGAATGGGAAAACCTTGGAAGACGTACTGGAAACCTATAGTATTGTGGTTTCAATGCCGCTGCTGGACTTCGCTGAGCGGGGAGAGAAGCGGATCGCCCAAAAGAAGTTCAGGGACATGAGGCTGAAGTACAAAGAAATGGAGAAAGACGCTGTTCGGATTGCGAACGAGCAGGCGAAGAAGGCGGCTGAGGATCACTTCCGTGTAAAGAAGAAGGGACAAAGTAAAGAGATCAAACGAAGCTCGAGCAAGCCTGGCGGAGCCGGGGATACAATACCTCAAAAGGTGGCCAACTCAAATAGAACTGGCAAGACACAGGCTGTGAAGCCTGCCCAGGCCTCCATGAGTGTCTCCACAGACAAAACATCGCTCAATGCTACGTAAGCTGACTGGAGCAGAGAGATTGGGCAGCATATAAATCGAGCTTTCCCAGGTGGTTAGATCTACTCTCTCTGAGTCTACTGATTTACCACATGTTCTCCGTGGACACGAAGGTCTGGGCCACATACTTCGCGAGTTGAAGGTCGACGTGGAAAATATATGCCTAAAGTTTCAAGTCGCATCCTGATACTGTGGTCTGTACAATCAGCAGTGTACCGCTGATGGCTGTCTAAAATCGTGGCACAGCTGCGAAATCCACGCGTGCAGACCCACATCAGACAGGGTTCTCTATGAACTCTCGAGAAGATTTGTTCTCCCAAGCAAAGTGGAGGTAGAATAGCTTATTGGCAAATTGCTGTCTACCGTAGATTTGCAAACAAGGTACGGGGGTTACTGACTCCACTCGGCTCGCTCGCTCCGGCGCTTAATGGGTCCTTTCCCCAAAGTGTTGGATGTCATCATTCTCCACCACTTCACTTTCCTTCCTTCCTTCCATTCTACCTTTGGACTTACTTCCTCGCGCCTTCATCTATCCACGCTTTCACTTTCGCAGCGTCCTATTCGTGTTGTCCTTTGAACAGCTCATCGTTCACGCGTCTGGCGTTGCTGTATGTTTCTCCTCCTGCGGACCGATCATGGCACACATCATCTTACCATTTGCAGGACCATCCGAAGCCTCTGTGTCCCAAGTCCATTGGATTGTGCGTCAACTCTCGACGCTCTTCCTGTTTCATGTGTTAGGTCTCTGTAAGTAGGCCCCGCACCCTCGAGGCTGTAGTGTACTTATACCACTTACCAGCCAGCAGACTTTCAAGTCTAACCTCCATAACCAGCTCTCAAGATGAGGTTCGGAACCAAGCATGTTCCAAATGAGATTCTCTCGTCCGTGGCCGGGCAATTGCCAGTCAAGGACATACGGAATCTGCGATTGACCTGCAAGGGCTTCGAGGCTGTTGCCTCGCGCTACCTCATTAGGTCCCTATGGATTTCTCCCGCTTCTGCCGATCAGCAAAAGATGCTGGCCGTTGCGCAGCACCCAGTGTTTTGCAAAACCATCGTTGAGATCAAGTATGACGCCAGCTGGTCGGTTCGTGAAGATCCGGAGAAGTCTGCCCCATTCTCTCAAGCATCATATATCCGACGCTTCTGCGGGAAATGGGCAACGAGAGCGCTCGGATTTTCGGTCTCCAAGGCCGCGGCTACTAGAGGCTACAAACAGTACATGCAGCGCAAGGATGAAGAGGACACCCTTGCAACAGTTTACACAGGCCCTGATCTAACGCGCTACCGTGACCACGATAGTCTTCCGGATCAATTCAGCATACTTCTCCAGCAGCCCAAGAGCCATAATCAAGTCGCGCAGTATCTGCCATCGGACCTTGCGACCTTGATCAAAACATTGCCACGGATGCCCAAGATCCGACATTTTGTCGTCTCCGATTGTCGTTACTCTCGTACCCACGGGTATTGCAATCTTTACTCGGGCTTCGATAATTGGGATTTTTGCAAGGATTTGAACTATGCCTTCGACCATCGAGGTGTACGCGGTTCGGACGCATTTGTGTTGAAGCCTCGGCCCTGGATATCCAACAATGAGGAGTACGTACCGATGTCGTACCGACAAGTCTATCGTGGCTTCCCCGTCATGTTGCAAGCTGCGTCTATGATGGGCATGACTAGTCTAGAAAGCTTTTCGATTGAACGGGATAGCGATGATAGTGGCCTCTCTTGCCAGCTATTTGACATGTCCCCTAGCGAACTCCACCACTCACTACGAGCTTTTAGTTACCTTCGCAACTTGACACTAAAGCTCAACACCCTGGTCGGACCCAATACTCTTCAGCAAGGTGTCCAATTCGCTGACGTGATGCGCACGGGTGCTCTTGCCCAAGTGTGCATGGCTGCGCAAGGTCTGGAAACACTCAATATACAGCTTGATGGCCCTAACATGATGGAAGTGGAGGAGGGTTATGCTCCGCCTGTGACCACTGTAGCCCTGGAGAAGCTGATCGGCAACTCGACCTGGTCAAAGCTCACCTCGTTAACGCTTGGATGGATGGAAATTACAAAGGACGAGTTCCTAGCATTCTACGACCGCCAGCACCACACACTCCGTCGTTTGAATCTTGAGGGCGTAATGCTCACATCTGAAATTGGTACCAGTGAAAATGACGGAGGGCCTCGACGCCCATTGCAGGATGCATTCAGTGCAATGGCAGCAGGCAGTATCAAGCTGCAGTATCTCAAGGTCGATAATAATCCAGAGGAAGAGTCCGACCGGCCAGTGTATTTTCCCCTCCATTTCGAATCAGAGGACCAAGCCGCTATACTTCGCTTCTTAAGTTCTGGGGGCATTGATGGGAATTGTCTGCTCCCACATGGACCTGGATGTCGTTGCATGTTTGGATACGACCTTAGCTTGTCAGGTCCCGACACAGGTCCCGACACAGAGAGTTCCGATAACAGCCAAACCTCGTCGTCGAGCTCCAATCACACACATTACTAGCGGGCTTCGTCGATCCGCCAACCCATGAATCTTTAATATCCTTTTACAGTGCTCCTAGTTCTTAACTTCTCGCTAGCATATCGACTTGTTCGTTCCTCGGAGCTTTGCCGGGATCTTTGCAACAGTCAGAGGAACATGGAGAAGCTTCTACGATGTAGGGCTCTGTCGACGCCAACTCTCATCGGATTTCACGCCTCTCGACTTCTCGTCAAGTGTATCATACCGCAGACTAGAAGTATACGGAAGAGCTTGTACGATACGAAGTGTCGTCGATACCAGCTTGCATGAGCTTGTACTCATGCGTTTGTTCTTCTTTACTACCTGTACGATAGAGCCGGCTTAAACTAGCAGCGAGATTGCTTGCTTCTAGATGGATAGGAGAAATATCATGCAAGCCAATCATGATCGTACACATCGACTAATAGTGAGAATATGGCCGCGCTCTGAGGAGTGGAAGTCACGATCCGAGCTTGCTGCTTGCATTAGTCCTAGTAGCTACCACATGTACAACAGAGCCGGCTTACACAAGCAACGAGATCGTCGCTTCTAGATGGAGAGGAGAAAAGTTATGCAAGCTGTAGATCATCACACCTTGAGTGATATTGGAAAGATGGCGAGCTCCGAGGAGTAGGTTTCACTATTCGAGGTTGCGGGTTGAATCGTTTACGATGGCGCGACTACTTCCATGGGCTGACAGCAGCCTCCAGGTGACATTATAGATGCTGCTGAGCGAGATAGATGCAGCACCTACGCTTCCGCATCCATCAAGGACCGCTGAAATCATCCAAGCCATGTTTATCTACGGAGCTGCTACATTATATACATCCTTTCCCCGTCACGGCACATCTCAGCATCACAATAGCACATGCACACAAACCCCACGATTTTCAACATAGAGTGGATAGCCTATATGTTCTAAAGCACTCGTTACCCCTCTGTCCCAAGCCCAGTCCCCGTCCCCTCCCTCCTCCCCTTCGCCCCCTCCTTCAACTTCTCCCATCTCTCCCGATACCGTCCCACCACACCCTTCAGCTTCTCACTCTCCCTGCTCATCTTCTCCAGCTCTCTCTGCTGTGCCTGGAGCTGTTCCTCCAACGCCACGACCCTACTATTCGCCTCCCCGCCCTTCCCAGAAATGTCAATCCCTGTACTGTCCACTCCTGTCGGGGCAGTAGCAGTATTAGACCCCGCCGGCAATTGTGGCTGTGACTGCTTCATCAGCCTAAAAGACTGATACAGCGCCTGCGACTGGGACTGCGAGCCCATCTCAAACTGCGCGAGGCGTTTGGACAGGACATCGAGCAAATCGCGCAGGGCGCCATTCTCGAGCTGCAGCTCCTCGGGTGTCTTCCCGCCTCCGACGGGCCCGTGGCGGGTGCTGGTGGGGGAAGGCGGCTGCGGCGTTTCTCGCGCGTCGACGAACTCGGCGTCTTCGGTGTGGCTGAGGGAGGACAGGCCTTTTGCGGCTTCGCGCTGGGTGCGGGCGAGGATGGCGGCGTAGGAGGTTGTGTGGCCGGTGGTGGGGACGACGTAGAAGCTTTCGTGCTGGGGCGCGTAGCCACGCTCGGATTGCAGGGCGCGGAGGGCGGCGCGGGAGAAGGCGCGGGTGTATTCTGGGTTGTCGGATAAGGTGGCGGTGGTTGTGGGGGCTTTGGGGGTTTTGGGGTCGGGTTGTGGGGGTGGGTCTTTGGGGTTGGAGGTGGATGGGGC
>JAABUS010006031.1_pt1 | contig 15141 bp, 14 predicted proteins | sample 5560161 | NCBI WGS metagenome assembly JAABUS01 (sample SAMN10711885, study PRJNA513376) | rock metagenome | isolation source: Antarctica rocks | place: Antarctica: Victoria Land, Trio Nunatak nord | collected 2016-01-04 | reverse complement strand
TCAAACTTGACGATTGGCGCGAAAGTATTCTCGTAGTCAACTTCATGAATTTGAGAGAAATCTCTGATCACTAGTCTTGCCTTCAGTTTGTCAAGAGAATCGTCGACGTGCATCTTTGACTTGAAGATTCATTTGCTTGTTACGATGTTGATCTTTTTGAGCGACACTTCTTCTTGTCAGATTTCGTTGACGACTAGTGTCACAAGTTCTGCGTTGATCGCTTCTTTTCAAAGTTTCCCTCAAACTGAGTTCTGCACTGCGTTTTTGTAAGTGTTTGACGTGAGAATTCTTACTGCCTTAGAAAGATCGAATTCATCGACGTCGAATAATGCTCATGACATGCTTGCGTCACAATCACTTTCATCGTTGTCAGCTTTCTCTGTGACGAGTCAGATCATCATAGCTCGCGAGATCTTGAATGCGCGATCTTTCAGTTGTTGATCTTCGCTGTCTCTTTTCCTCTTTGAAATGACTACATGCAGAAATGTTTGAACTGCTGACTTCGACGTGCTTGATGCGAAGACTTTCTGAGTGATCTGAACAATCGAGTGAATTTCGCGATCGTCTGACGTTTGTGACGTGATCTTGAATAGTGCATTCAAGTTGATCGCGATAGTCTTCAGTGCATTAGTCGATTCAGACGAAACGTCAATCATGAAAGCGTCAGATTTTGAAACGTCAGTTGACACGTTATTCTTTGATGATCTTTTCACAGATCTTCGCTCTGAAAGAACGTTGAATGTCTGTTTGCGAAGTCGCAAGTTCATGTCTTCACTCTTTTCATCTTCAGCGAACTTGACAGCGTGACTCTTGATGACTCGATCGAGGTCTGAGACTCAAAGGCGATATTGCTTATCGATGTCTTTCACATATTTCATGAATGCGTCGAATCTGTCTCTGTTCATGAATTTGTCTCGTCTGTCTTCGATTGACAACGACTTGAAATCGACGTGCGAGTAGCATTTGCATTCTCATACTCGTACATGATCAATTGAGAGCTTGATTTCGATGAATGTCTTCTTCGAGATCGTGAGAACTTCGTCGATCAAGAGTCTCGTGACGATTTGATTTCGCAGATAGGCATCTGTTTTCGCAGCTTCTGCTCAGAACTCAATGAAAAGTTCAGCATTCTTGATCATGACTCGCATCGAGTTTTCTGTGATGTGTATGACTCTTTCGACTACTTCATTTTGAATTGACATGTGTGAAACAGTGTATTGAGAAGCAATGTCAACTGATGAGCATCAGCTATTCAAGATGACTTTAAGTTTCGTGACGTTGTCGCTGCGTACTGAGAGAAGTCTGACATCGCTGTGAAGCTCTACGCTGAGTTTTCATTTTCGCAAAGCATCTGATGCATCGAATCGTTGCTTCAAAGAAATGCATCAAGTCTTTCTGAAGTGATTGTTCACTATCTCTAGAAAGTACGACTCGCTATCGAGAAACAACGATAGTGATTCACAGATGTCTATGAAGATGAGAGTCAAGATACTTGTCTTTCGATCGCTGACGTTGTGTTCTCGTTTGTTGATGAACTTGGTGAGCGCACATATCTCACACACATTCTCGTGACTGTCGTTGATGAAAATAGGTTTTTTCAGAGTGATGATCTTATGAAGCTGATGAAGCTTTGCTGATTCAAGGTGAGCGAAACGACGATGTCACAGCTTGTACAACTTGAAGCTTTTGTCATTTGCGAAGCTAAGTTGATCGTGATCAACTTCGATCTCGTTCTCATGATGAATCACGTTAGTGTGAGGCGCAGAATGATCTAGGTTCATTGAACCGTCGAGGTTCATTGAACTGTGCGTCGCTGAAAATGCTGATGAGATGTCACGCTGCATAGCTGATAGTAATGCAAATTCATCAAGATCGTTTGCAATTCTCTCTACTATGTAGACGTCTTCGCATTCTAGAGTCTCAATCATCTGCTTTTCTCGCTTGTCGTGCATGTACAGACCTTTATCGTCAAAGCTTCCTTGCAGACCTTTCTCACACATTCTTTTTTCAGAAAGAAGATTCACCTCGAGCTTAGAAACATGAAGAACAGAGAACAGCTTGACTGAGTTTTCGTGACGATCTCGCATGACTGCTGTGTCACAGTGATTGACATACAATTTTCTCTCTTCAACTTTGATGATACGTCTCTTAATGCGAATTAGAGACTCACTAAAAAGTCGAAGTTGATCAGTCATGTGCGAGAAGGCATCAGAGTCTGCGACTCAGTCGAATTCAGAAATCTTACTGACAATGTTCTTTGACAAAGCTGCAATATTCTCGCTCTCTTCGTTCTCATCATTCTCATCGTCGTCAGAGGTTTCAGAGTCGCTTTTCGCGTTGTAGACTCTGTGCTTCTTGTATTTGCCCTTCAGAAGCTCAGTGAGAGTTTGAAGATTATCAACGCTCTTGTGCTTTGTTTTGTCTTTGTCTTTGCGTTTCTTCACAAGCTCTTGAGCTGCAGACAGATGAGAGCAATCGGCTAGGCGATGTTTGTCTTCACAGAGAAAACATCTTAGAAATCGACGACGCGATTGATCGCTGTCGAAGTCTGAGAAGCGTTTGCGACGATGACTGATTTTGCGTTTGTTCTGCTCTCGATCAGTACGCTCGCGTTCGTTTCTTCGCTTGACTCATAGCGCAGTCTCTGTTGTCTTCAATTGTGCTTTCTTCTCTTGTAGCTTTTGAAGTTCTCTCTCAACGTCTGACTTGTTCTGCGCATCAATGACGTCTTGAATGATCGTGTATTCATCTGACAGCGATTGAAGTAAGACTTGAAAGCGACGTTCTGACTTGAATAGATCGCTCATGTCATTCTGTGTTGCAACGATCTTTCGAGCCAGCTTGGCGAGATGTGTTCATGCCTTTTCAATAGAGATATTCGTCGACATTCTGTAGTCGATAAAGTTCGTCAGATATTGTCTTTCAGTGATTTGTAGCTTCTCTGTGTATTTGTAGCTCAGAGCATTTCAAACCTCTTTTGCTGACGTCTTGTCTGCAGTGTGTTCTTGATCGTCGATGATGATGCAGATGATCAGTCAGTAGTGAGCTTTCGCGTCGATTCTTTGACTTTCGAAATCGAGAGATTGAATTTCGCTGATGATGTCGATGACGCTGCCGAGTGTGTTCGAGTCAGACTTGTCTTCAATGACGAACCACAAGTCTTTCTCAATGAGTCATCTCTTCATGAGAGAAAATCATTGGTCGCAGTTCTCGCGAGTGAGAATGAGAACAGGTCGTCGTTTGACGAAGAAGTTATCGAAGTTCATGACGTTGATGTAGACTCAGCTTGTTGTTAGAATCGAAGAATAAAATAAGAATATTAGATAGATTGACGAGTGAAGTGAAGAGAATGTAATCTCGTCAGTGATGATGAAAATTTTATGCGTTCTTCGACGCGTTCAAGTATGTCTATTTGTTCGCTTTCTTGAAGACTCGTAGTAGACTGTCGATTTGATGTGAGTGCTTATTTATCTTCTCGTGAGATGCGTAGTAAGCTGCCGAATTTCACTGAACTTCTCTAAGTCAGTGTACTTATTTGTCTTCTCGTGAGACGCGTAGTAAGTGATCGCTGATTGCTCGTTTGAATAAGTCTCGTATCGAGTTGTTGAGCATCAAATGCTTAGAATGTTTTGACCTAATTACGTTGAAAGCTTCTTGCTAATCGAGACTCATAATCTATTGAAAGGGTAGAATGAACAGTATTACATATGATGAAATCTATGCAGATTGTAGAGAGAAGTCGTAGACTGCTCTATCTATATACTGCTAACGTGGCTGAGTCGCGACGCGCGATCTTTCTCCTGACGCTAGTCTACGAAGAGCTGCTAGAAACGAGCCTGTCATCGCACTTCTCAACAATTATATTACTTAAACTAAATACAGAACAATACATCAGATAATGTACAAGATGAAAGATAAAGAGTAAAAGAAAAGAATGAAAATTCAACTTTTATATACATGAATCAAACAGAATTAAGACTAGACAATAGTTTTATAACTTAAAATTGCAAAGATTTATGCACATAATTGAGATGATTGAAACAAAATTGCTGAAACTAAATTAAGATGATGATAATTAAATTGATGACTTGATTCATTGAACTACAAAACAGATTCAATGAATCAAAATTATTTAAAACATCAATGATTTATGTTTTAAATTAAGTTAATGATCTGACATCATGACAGTAGCTTTTCTCTTCAAGATTGAGTTTTTGCAAAACAATGAGAAGAAATAAAATGAAATGAGAAAGAATTGAAAATAAAGATTGAAATGAAACAAGAATTGATGTGAATGCATTTTAATATGATGAAGCACAGATGAAACTTGAATAAATCTGAGTCACATCTGAGTCAGATTTAAGCAAGATGTCTGAAGAGTAAGACGAGATGAGATGCATTTTAACATGATGATGCACAGAAATTAAAACACATTTAAATCATATTTAAATCAAATTTAAATAAAATGTTTGAGTCAAATTTAAACAAGATCTGAGTCAGATCTGAATAAAAAAGAAACGAAATGCAGTTTAATATGATGATGCACAGATGAGATTAAAGTTCTTGACATTGACATTGAGATATCACACATGATAATACATGTGATTCTTCGACGACAGAGTTGATGAGATGATATTCATTAAGCGCTTGCTCATAATTATTCAGAAGATGAAAAGACTTTCAAGTAGAAAAGTGATCTTTTCAATCAATGTAATACTTGAGCAAAAGTGAGTTATAGCATCTATCATGCTTGAAGTTTAATATACTGTTTACATATCAGAATCTTTCATCATTTTTAATGATAATAAATTCTCAAGATTTTTAACGTTGATTCAAAAGAAAGTCACTTGCAATATGATTCAGAAGAATGACATGAAAGATTGAATGAATTTTCATGAATGCTGAAAGATTTAGCTTAATGATCAGAGAATTGTTCTTGAAAACATGTTTGATCTTAAAGATATTAACATTATGATCATTTAACTTAACAATGAAATGAATGATGTTGAAATTGCAAGCATTCAGTCAGACTTCATCTTCGACGAAGTATTTAGAACAAGAACGATGAGAGAGATTGACATTGAATTCATAAATGATCTAAGCTATAAACATTTTATCATGTAAATGCTCAGTTAATTTCTTCATCTTCTTGATGAACTTTTTGACATTAATTAACTTGTCTTGAGCTTAAAACATAAGATTCTCAAGCAAAGATTCAGAAAACTTGAAGTTTAAACGTAAGTTCTGACTCAAATTGATCAAGAAGAATGATGCTAAAGTGATTAATGATAATGTGTTATTGATGATGAATTTGATTTCAGAAAGTCACTTAACTCAGTCATTCTGCATGTAGTTGACGAAGACTTAAAGATAATGCTTCATGACAGCATTGATTCTCTTGATTTGATCATTGATTTCAGAATGATACATTGTTAATAACTTAACATTTATCTTCAGCATTTTACATATATGCTTTCAGATATTGAAAATGAATTGTGTGTCTCGATCAGACATGAAGAACTTGAGTAAATCATGATGTTTTCAAACATGAGCATAGAAGCAATTAATAACTTCTTTAACTTTCATAGAAGTGATGAGAATTAAATGTTTTATTTTAATAAAATGATCAACAAAGACTAGAATATATTTATATGTGATACTTATGAAGATACTGATCGATAAAAAATCTACATAGTTCATGAAGATATCATGTCAACAACGTTCAAGAATTGAAAGAAAATGCAATCATTCTTGAGTTCATTGTTTAAAAAGTTTGAAGTGTGTGCATATGTGATAGTTTCATACAAAATGTTGAACATACTTATAAATGTTTGATCATCAGTAAACTTGACTGATCAGTTCATAACTTTTTGCTCTTTCTGAGTGATCATCAATAATACTATTATGAGCGAGCTGAATGATACAAAGACATAATTTATTTAAGTTAAGCATATACTTTCTTTCTTGAAAGTACAGATGATTCTTGTGTTCTTTACACTTAACTAGAGAAATTTTATTGTGATGTTGTGTTTCATTGCAAAGCATTTTGATTATCTGAGCTGCAAATTTGTCATTGATTTCAACTTGTTTTCACAATGTCTGAGTGAAGATGTCAGCAGAATCTTCATCAAGATTCAGAATGTCTTGATTTAGCTGAAACTTGACATTTTTAATGTTGAATTCTTCAATTTCTAGATTCATGAAAGCTAAAATTTGCAAAGATGCTGAGATAATTAAAAACAAATGCAACTGAACTGAGTTTAGAGCAATGATTTATGACTGAAGCTTCATGATTTTGATGTCAAAAACATTGAAGATGAGATTTTTAACAATATTGAGATCTAAAACATGAGTTTTCAGAATTGTCTGATGTTGATATTAATGTCAAGAATCAAATGTATTTCTCTTTTTAAAAAGATTTTCTGAGCAACGTGTCAGAGCATTCAACTTATCATCGATCTTGTTGAAATGATAAGTGATGTGATAGTTGAATTTAAACAGAAACTCACTTCAATGAGCTTGATGATGATTCAACTGCTTAATTGACATGAAATACTTAAAATTTTTATGATTCATGATCATCTTGACAAAGTAAATAAAGTCTTCAAGCTTTGATCATTATTTCTCAAAAGTACAAACAATAATCATGAATTCTTTATTGTAAATCTTGTAGTTACACTCAACTGAGTTATGCTTCTTCAAAAAGTAAGTAACTGAATGAAGAATCTTGTTCTCATCATAATGAAAAAGAATGTTTTTGAACACATAGTTTGAAGCATTGATTTCTATCACAATCTTGTGATCTGAATTATAATGATAAAGAATAATCTTGAAAGTGAAAACTTTTTTAAAAATGTTGAATGCAATCTGACATTTCTGAAATCAGACAAAGAGTACATCTTTTTTGATGAGATGAATGAGCGAGATAGTTATTCTACTATAGTCATAGAGAAATCTTTTATAGAAGTTCATGAAATCTAGAAAACTTTGAATGTCTTTAACGTTGATCAGAATGAGTCAGTTGACAATAATATTTATCTTAGAAATTTTTATCTTGATCTTTTCAATGATGATTATCAATTTTAAATGCAAAACTTAAGTGACGTGAAACTTGTATTTAATTATATTCATCTGAAGATTTGCTTCTTGCAGCTTTTGCAGAATGAGCTTGACATGAATCTCATGCTCAAGTTCATTGTTGAAATAAATCAAAATGTCATTCAGATAAGCTGTATAAAACTTATTTAAATGTTTGCAAAGAATATTGTTAATGTACTTTTGAAGTGAGACAGACTCATTACATAAATTGAAGAGCATGACTAAATACTTGAATAATTCAAATCGAGTGCAAAAAATGATGAGAATTTTATCTTCTTCTTTGATTCAAAGTTGATTGAATGCAGAAATGATATTCAACTTAATAAAGATTTTAGCTCAATTTAAATGATTCAGAATTTCTGAAATCAGAGACAAAGAATATTAATTCTTGACTGTGATAGTGTTCAGATCTTGATAATTCACACAGAAGCAAAATTCTTCTTCAAGTTTCTTAATGAAGAGAACAGAGATGATCATCTGAAAGTGACTGACTTGAATGAAATCTTTGCTCAGATTCTCATTCAAATAACAACAAAGTTCTAGAATTTTGTCACAACTTATGTTGTACAAAGCAAAGATTGAGAATTGAGCATTTTCTTTAAGATGTATGACATGATCATGAGCTTGATGCAAAGACAAAATATCAACGTTTTTCTTGAAGAAGATGTTTAAAAACTTAAAATATCTGAACGATAAAATTGTGACTGAATTGATGTTCTTACTTTGTTGATAAACTTCAAGATCTTCTTGTGTCGTGAATGCAATCACATGAAATTTCTTTTTCATTTGATGAAGATTCAAATGATGATTCTTATCATACATACTGTCTTAAAAACAAGATAAAAACTGAGCAAGAGTTGAACTGTTCTTTGAATGAACAGTCAAAGTTGCACAACGTGATTTTGACTCATCAGAATTTAGACTAGAAGATGAGATTGATTCAAGATTTAAGAAGACATTGATTTTCTTTAAAATGATGTTAAACACTTCAATGTCTTTGACATGAGCAGCATGATCAAAGCTTTGAACTTTCAACTCAACTATGTTAAGTTGTATAAAAAATTGATTGAATTGATTTGCTTAAAAGACAACAGAAGTTCTAGAAAGAAAAGAATTTCAACACTTGATTTTTAATGAGTATTCTTTTTAATGACTTGAAAAATACAACTAGAAGTTTCTTGTTTCAGATGAGAAACAAGACTGAATAAAGTTTATTTCTTGTGAACGAGCTGAGTATTAATTAACTTTTCATAAGCAAACGAAGAATTATATTGCTTCTTGTAAGCAAATGAGAAACTGAATTACTTCTTGTGAGTGAATTGAGAACTGAATTGCTTTTTGTGAGTGAACTGAAAACTGAGTTGCTTCTTTTGAGTGAATGAGAAACTGAGTTGCTTCTTGCAAGCGAACTGAAAACTGAGTTACTTTTTTCAAGTGAATGAGAAACTGAGTTGCTTCTTGCAAGTGAATTGAGAGCGAGACTGAGAAAAAGCTACTTTGTTAATTTCAAATGAGAAATTTTCTTCTTGTTGATTAAGATCATAAATCTTAATGAAGAATGAGCAACAATGATTAAGATAGAAGCAGAAAGATAAAATGAGAATATTGTGCTCAAAATTGACATCAATGACGTAACAATGAAGTCATAATAGATTCATGATGATGAAGTATTGATTTAATTCAATGACATAAAAGAATAGTCTTTCAATGTGTTCATTGAAAATCATTGTAATTTCAACGACATGAGTAATATCATTGATTAAAGCGACTTAATCATCAAATTCTTGAAGTCTGTGAGAATGAATTAATTAATGCAAGAGAAAATGATGTTGTTGCGTGAAAAATTTATTTATAAAAACATAAGCAAAGACTTCACTATCAATCAGAGTGAGAGTGAGAACTTTAGATTGAGCTTGATGTAAAATACAGAATATTATCATGTGATTATCTTTGAATGTCAAATTGAATTTAAAGAGTTTCAAGACAGATTTAGCGAAAAACTTTCTATATGATTGAAGTGAGAGTGAGAAGATTGAAACTAGTAGACAAGATGATATGTATACAGATCTCTGAGCATGACTTAGCTTAAAAACTAAACTTTTTTTGCAGACAGCGAGACTTCTTCATTTATACTGATGACATGACTGTTGTAAATGTTCATGATATACAAAGTGAAGAACTTCTTATTTGAGCATTCTTTAGCAATTTTGCTTGAATGCTGCAACTTGCAATAGTAACACAGCTTTCACTTGTTGCAGATTTTCTTGATCTCAGAAATGATCAGAGTCTTATCTTGAATGATGATAATGACAAAGCTTAGATTCATTGACTCATCAAGAAATGAGAAAGAAAGAAACAAAGATATTGTTAAGACAACAGTCACAGAAATGATGATCTTTGAACTCAAAAAGTTACTAGTCAATGCAGAGATGCTCTTGACTTTGATGAATGAAATAATGATGAAGATAAAGTGAGATTGATGATGCTTAAGCTGCTGAAGCTCTTCATCAATGTCAGAGAATGCTTGAATTCATTGATGAAAGATGAATAATCAAATTTCATCAAGATTTTGTCAGAAAAAAGCAATGACTTGAGTGAAATAATTGACATTGCACTTCAAACAGTCAATCAACGAGAAATCTTTCATTAAAGAATGTTCTTTCTTTTGATAGAAGAAATTGTAATAATCAACAAAGTTATTCATGTTTTACTTCAGAGTTTCATGAAGATATAAATGAGCATCTTCTGTCTTGAAAGAATTGTCACAGTAATGATGCAACTTATGTTGTTAATCTGCAAAGATGAAAATGATACAAAGATCATTGACTCGATATTGACTCATTAGATTGTGAGTCTTCTTATTTATGATGAGTCGTGACTCGACATAGATGATTTTAGCTCGATGAGAGAAGTAATGATCATCATTCACGTTCATGCGCTGTATCAGACTCTGCTTTCATGCATTCAATCAATTTTTATTCTTCTCATATTTAAATATATCAAAAAGCTTCTTGAATCTAGAAGCAATGATGACAGCGACAGAGTTTGCAGAGAGATGAATGATGAAAAAAGATTGATTGTTCAAGATTTGTGTGATGATTTGAGCTATCATCATGAGAAACTGAGAATTCAACTTTATATAAATTGAAGAACTGAGAACGATGAACAAGAATAAAATGATGACATCATGTTGTTAAACTTGATTTTGAAGCTCTTGCATTACACGAAAGATCTCAACTGAATTTTTGATCACACTTTGAATAAACTGTTCAACAGCATGCTCATCGTTGATCAAGAAGTTGTAAGATGACTTCATTTATGCGAAAGAGTAACTAGACGAGATTTCAATGTATGAAAACGTTGCAGAAAGTGTAGATCTTTTATAATGTCAAAGACTAGACTGAACTAGAGATTTTATCAATATAAAGAATTGATTATTATATTACTTGAACTAAATACAGAACAATACATCAGATAATGTACAAGATGAAAGACAAAGAGTAAAAGAAAAGAATGAGAACTTGACTTCTATATACATGAATCAAGCAGAATCAAGACTAGACAGTAGTTTTATGACTTAAGATTGCAAAGATTTGCATATACAACTGAGATGATTGAAACAAAATTGTTGAGACTAAATTAAGATGATGATGACTAGATTGATGACTTGATTCATTGAACTGCGAAACAGATTCAATGAATCAAGATTATTTAAAACATTGATGATTTTTGTTTTAAATTGAGTTGATGATCTGACATCATGACAAAATCAAAGATCACGATAGAGAAAGTATTAAAGCTAGACATGATGTAATCATAAATGTAGCTGTAGATGTAGCTGTAAATGTAGCTGTAGATGTAGCTGTAAATGTAGCTGTCGTTGTTAGTTGATGAAAGTCTGAAGAGCACAAATCAGAAATTGCTTGAGAGAAAAGCTCACTTTATACTCAAATTTAATCTGTTTGTTTACTCATTTTCTCAACTCATCTTTCTGAAGCTATTCAACATCAACAACGTCTTAAAACTCAAAGCTCATAGTAACAGTGAGCTTGTTGAACAATTCTCATGTCAAGATGATCATTTCAGATCGAATTGCAGATCTAGAGCTTCTTCAATCTTCATCATTGAGCGCAGCGTTGAAGATCTGTCTATGTACAGTACTGTAAAGATCATTGATGAGATAAGAAGTAAAATTTGATGAAAAGTAACGATGTTGATGAAGAAAGAGAGTGATTTGAAAGATGATTTGAGAGATGATTTGATAGCTTCAGACCTTCAGCTAATCTGCATCAAACATCAGTTATTGTCTAATATGAAAGCTTATTCAGTCTCACTGATAATCTAATGATTGATGAAAATTGATACTGAGAGATTCTTGAAAATGTGACTGAACTAATGCAATGTTCAATTCGCAGTGCAAACATTCTGTACAACGTTGCTCTGAAGAGCTGACTTCTAGGTTTGATCTGTTCTAGCTCTGTTTGTACGATTGTTCTAAATATTGTAATTCAAAAGTCGCAATGATAACAGCTGACATAATTATCGAGAGCGAGGACGAAGAAAACGCATTCAGTCATGAAAATCACACTTACTGAGAAATCCGCCAGCGCTAGTAGCGAAGGCTGTGTCGATGATCTTTTTCGTCTATGATGTCAAATTTTTGAATGTCATTCTCGCAACTTCTTGATCGAGTTTCAGCTGACGGGGAGTTAGATGGACGATATCAAGGAATGAGGGGTCGCGCCAGTGAAGAAGATCCCGTACCGTGGGACTGCGAGAAGCACGTTAGAGATGCAGTAGCCGACGAGTGGTGAGATGGTTGGCGAAGCTATTTCTGTCGTTTATTTATGAAACGGGCAGTGCATCGATCTTACAAATGTTTCACTCAACCATGCGTGGTGCCAAACCCTAAGAGCACACTATACACCATGCGTCATGGACCAGCATTCCCCTCACATATCAAGCTAACGCGAGCGCTGTCAAAGTGCGACTTCACCACTGTCTCGCAGAGTATGTTCAGTGCATCAGTCCTTAAAGGGGTTTTGCAGCTTGCGCACTTCATAACTGTCGATTAAGTCTTTCTATAACACGAATATCATCGAGAATCTTTCGTCTTCCCGAGCCATAACTCAGTCACACGGTTCAGGCCCTCTTTCAGCCAAGGCATATCCAATGCAGCAGAACCATCAAAGCCGTGCTCACCTGGCTCGATGCGGAGATCTACCTTCCCGCTGCCAAATTTCTGCCTCACCAATTCCGCAAATTGGACGCTTCCCTCAACTGGCACCGCCGTGTCGTCCTTGCCATGAAGAATCAAAACAAACGGCATATCATCAAGAGTTTGCAAGACCGATACTGGGAACAGCCTCTCGTCCGCTCCGAAAAATTCTAACGTACGACCCTGTTGAGCAATGGATAACGCTATATGCATTCTCGCAGGGGGTTCCGCTGAAGTGACGATCTTTCCAGGCTCAATTGACTTCAAAAACTCCTCTAGAATACTTGGAGGTATAGTTGGTGCGCCCATTATTGGGGCAGTCCGCTTCACTCCGGAGTTCAGTCCTGGATAAGCAGCGATAACTGCTTTGATGAAGCCTGGAGGCTGTACGAAGCCAGATTGAATAGCCAAAGTTCCACCTGCGCTTTCACCATAGGCAACGACCTTCTCCAGGTCGGCTTCAATTCCAGGTCTGACCGTCGACAAGTGGCTTTTGAAACCATCCCGTACCCACGTCCAGAAATCGGACAAGTCTTCCATGATATCCGAGCCGTTACATTCCGGCATCAGGCGATAGTCTGCAGCTACGATTATTGCCGAGTTCTGAAGGCAGTAGTCCAATGCCCATTTAGGGAACCAGTCAGGATATAAAGACGCTCCCGTCACCTATAGTTGTCGGCTATGAGTTGCAGCTTAAGAAGTAAGCAACTCACGAAGAAACCGCCATGGAACTTCCCCACGATTGGGTATTTCCCTGGGGTGAGCCCTTTGGGCACAAATACAAAAGCTTGAATGTTTTGGCCATTTACGACTTTATAAGTCACCTCGGAGATGTCAAACCCGGCATATTTCGGAGAGTTCATTGTTCGGTGACGGGAATTCAGAGTCAATTAAGAGGGTAATAATCCTCCAAGTGATTGGGGTCCGACCTCGGATTTATATATAGAAGAAGATGGATCTATCCTTCACTTCTAATATCATGACACGCTACTACTTCGGTGATCCGGGTTTAGGCGTTTCGGTGCCAACTTCAATTCATAACTCCGCGACCGAGATTAAAGGAGGAGTTTCTTGTGTTTGGCATATAATTTTGATAGCCATCAAGCCTAAGTGACTAATCAGCAACCTCGAAACAGGGCGAAGCAAGAGCACTGCCACCGCCTTACCCGCTGATTCAACAGCAGCGTACAAGCAGCGATCCGTATCGTTCCGTACCTTCCTCTCTCTTACCGACCACTATACCTTTACCTCATCTCTCGTGGCGAACACCCCTAACCGCGTCCCGGCAGGACAGCGTACAACAGAGCCTCAACCTCCAAGATCAGCGGGGTTATCCCTTCCTCTTCTTCCCCCAGCTCGCGCTTCTCGACAGAGAATCACTCTTGTGACAAAAGTCCGCGAGGAACCTTTTTTTTCCCGGCTGCCATCTCATAGCGGAAGCAGGTATAGTTAAATAGAAGCGGCGTCCAATGCGAGCAGGGTTGGGGATAAGATGCATGGGTAGAACACATAGAATAAATGGGGAGGGTTGACATCGGAAGCGAGTATGAGATGCACCATCTCCATAGGAAACGAATTAATGTAAGTAGCTTACTACCTGTCGCAAGCTCATTGGCTTCCCTGGTGTCATTGTATCGTACATCTTTCCCCATGCCCTTCGTAGTCAAGAAAGAAAAGAACACCCCACAATGGTGACGACCAGGCCAGGTCACCCCTATGCAATTGCCCTTACCTCTTCTCATAGTCGGCATATTGCTCTGCTGAATGCATGTCCTGGCGTGGAACCGCTCGACTGTCTCATTGCTCACCTCCTTCCATGATTCTACCCCCAGCTTAGGCTTCCGGTCAACTTCCTTCCGTCGGGTCGGTAGTGATTGGAAGAGTTAGGCAATTGCTTCCTCTTGAAAGGATTGAGACGGCTCGGAATAACTCAACATCCCTCAGCTCAGCCTGTTTCCTCTGCGATTGCGTCGGCAACCTCCTTCGCCGTCGCTACTGTAGCGTCAAAAGATGTCACTGACCCTGCGAGCTTTCCACTCTGTGGCCTAAGTCTTAATCTCAATCTCTTCTCTTCAGTGTCATGTGAGTGACTGACAAGAACCTCCTCCGTTCTGGCAAAACTGCATCAACAAGTACCTTCCGTCATCGGGGTGCGGTGGCTTGTCTAATCGGAAGTGCGTGTGCCAAGACTTCAATTTCGACGACAATATCGGGTCTTGTGAGCGGGCTACATGCAATGCGTCCGGCTTACCTATGTTTCCCTTCCTTATTCTCCTTGCGCGACCTGCTTTCCCTCTTTGAATTTAGCCACCTTGTTCCACCTTGTTCCATCCAAATGTCGGTAGTGTACAATGATTGACTGGGAGGGTTTGCTGTACAGCAATCACCGATCTCTCCTATGTCCTCTGCAAGCCGGTCGAAGGTGTCGGCAAATTGAGCCCAAGGCAGGCTATCAGTTAATGCGCTTGAAGATGAAACTTTTGCGCTCGAAGGCGACCTTCAAAACGCGGCGTGGGGGGATTGGGCCTGTAGGCAATAGTAGCCTGAGTGTCCAAATTTTGCGCCTGTCGGCAATTTTTGCGTCTAGTTTTACTGACTCTGAGACAAGGTATATTCGCGTGGCCTCCACGGGCTAGAAGACTGCTTACATAGCTCTTCGAGCTCCGAGACAAGATCTGATATCCTATAAGACCTATATAACCTCTATTAGCGACTTGCGTCTATCCCCACTAGGAATTCTTACTCCACGTCTGATGAAAGTATAGCGACTTCATTGCGCCTATAATTTTCAATATCATGGCGTAATCCAAGCCGTGTTATCAACG
>JAABUS010006030.1_pt1 | contig 15146 bp, 25 predicted proteins | sample 5560161 | NCBI WGS metagenome assembly JAABUS01 (sample SAMN10711885, study PRJNA513376) | rock metagenome | isolation source: Antarctica rocks | place: Antarctica: Victoria Land, Trio Nunatak nord | collected 2016-01-04 | reverse complement strand
AGGAAGACCATCTCCGTGGAGTCAGACTTGCGCGGCCCCAGCTTGAGGATCCTCGTGTAGCCGCCCGGGCGCTCGGCGTAGCGCGGCGCCAACTCCTCGAACAGCTTGTAGACGATCGACTTGTCCTGGCCGAGCCGCGCCATCGCCAGCCGGCGGGAGTGCTGATCGCCCTTCTTGCCAAGGGTGATCAGGCGCTCCAGCTCGGGCTTGACCGCCTTGGCCTTGGCTTCGGTGGTCTGGATTCGCTCGTGATCGATGACTTCGCGCGAAAGGTTCATCATCAGCGCCTTGCGGTGCGCCGAGTCGCGGCTGAGCTTGCCTTTCTGCTTTCCGTGTCGCATAACGAACGGGAGATCTACGGCCGGAGGGACAGCCCGCGCGCCTCGAGGGTCTCGATGACCTCTTCGATGGACTTGCGGCCGAAGTTGGGGATCGCGTTGAGCTCTGACTCGGACTTCTGGACCAGGTCGCCGACTGTCTGCACGCCCGCCCGCTTGAGGCAGTTGTAGGAGCGCACCCCCAGTTCCAGCTCCTCGATCAGGATGTCGTCCATCCCGTCGGCACCGGCGATCGAGCCGCCGCCGACCGAGCCGAGGTCGCCGCCAAGGCCTCCGGTGGCGCCTGCTCCGACAAGGCCGGCCCCCGCCTCCCGGAGGGCATCGACGCGCTCGGGCTCGCTGAAGATCGCCAGGTACTTGATCAGGATCTCGGCGGCCTCGCGCAGCGCGGCATGGGGATCGACCGAGCCGTCTGTCTCGATGTCCATCGTGAGCTTGTCGTAGTCGGTGCGCTGGCCGACACGGGCGGACTCGACCGAGTACGCCACCCGCTTGACCGGGGAGAAGATCGAGTCGATCGGGATCACGCCGATCGGCTGGTCGGGGGTCTTGTTGTCCTCGGCGGGCGTGTAGCCGCGGCCGTGGCCGATCGTGAGGTAGATCTCGAGCTTGGTCTTCTTCTCGAGGGTTGCGATATGGGTTTCGGGATTGAGGATCTCGACGCCCGAGGGGAGGTCGATCTCTCCCGCGGTGACCTCACCCGGGCCGGTGATCACCAGCGGCGCCTCGATCTCGGCAGCCTCGGAGTGCATCCGGCAGACGATCTCCTTGAGGTTGAGCACGATGTCGGTGACGTCTTCGGTGACCCCGTTGATCGTGGAGAACTCGTGGGCCACGCCCTCGATCCGGACGCTGGTGACCGCGGCGCCGGCCAGCGAGGACAGCAGCACCCGGCGCAGCGAGTTGCCAAAGGTGTAGCCGAAGCCGCGATCCAGCGGCTCGATGGTGAACGTGCCGCGGTTGTCCTGGACGTCCTCGGCGGAGATCTGGGGGGTCTGAAACTCGATCATGAGTAGTTCCTTCGCGTTGAAAGCAAGCCCGGCGGCAGCACCGCCGCGGGCATTAGGGTTACTTCGAGTACAGCTCGACGATGAGCTGCTCCTGCACGGGCGCGGCGATCTCGTCGCGCTCGGGCGGGCGGAGCACCTTGGCGGTAAGCCCGTCGTGATCCGCCTGAAGCCAGGCGGGGACCACCGAGACGAGCTCGGTGGCGTCGCGGATCACCTGGTCGGCCTTCGAGCCGGGCTTCAGGGTGATCACGTCGTCGGCACGCACCTGGTACGAGGGGATGTCCACGCGCCGGCCGTTGATCGTCCAGTGGCCATGGCGGATCATCTGCCGGGCCTGGCGGCGCGAGGACGCGAAGCCCAGCCGCACGAGCACGTTGTCGAAGCGCGACTCCAGCATGCGCAGGAGGTTCTCTCCGGTCACGCCGCCCTGGCGCGACGCATGCTGGTAGTAGGTGCGAAACTGCTTCTCGAGCACGCCGTAGTAGCGTCGCGCCTTCTGCTTCTCGCGCAACTGCACGCGGTACTCCGACTGGCGCGCCCGGCCTCGGCCGTGTTCACCCGGCGGGTAGTTGCGCCGCTCGATGCCGCACTTGTCGGTCAGGCAGCGCTCGCCCTTGAGAAACAGCTTCATCCCCTCGCGGCGGCACTGCTTGCACTGGGGGCTCGTGTCGCGGGCCATGCTCAGACCCTCCTGCGCTTGCGGGGACGGCAGCCGTTGTGGGCCTGCGGCGTCACGTCGCGAATGGTGGTCACCTCGAGGCCGGCGGCCTGGAGAGAGCGAATGGCCGTATCACGGCCGGAGCCGGGGCCCTTGACAAAGACCTCGACCTTCTCGAGGCCCTGCTCGATCCCTTTCTTGGCGGCGGCGTCGGCGGTGACCTGCGCAGCGAACGGGGTCGACTTGCGCGAGCCCTTGAAGCCGGCCCCGCCGGCGGACTCCCACGCGATCACGTTGCCCTCGCGGTCGGTGAGCGACACGATGGTGTTGTTGAAGCTGGTCTTGATGTGCGCCTGCCCGAATGGGACGTTCTTCTTGGGCTTGCGGCGTCCGCGCGAGCGGCCCGGGCGTTGCGCGGCCATCAGTTATCCGCCTCCTCGGCGTTGGCGAGGAGGCGGCGATGGCCCATCACTTCGAGACCTTCTTCTTGCCGGCGACGGACATGCGCTTGGGGCCCTTGCGGGTGCGCCCGTTGGTCTTGGTGCGCTGACCGTTCACGGGCAGGCCGCGGCGGTGGCGCAGCCCGCGGTAGGCCCCGATCTCCATCAGGCGCTTGACGTTGGTGGAGCGCTCGCGGCGCAGATCCCCCTCGACGGTGAGGTCGTTGTCGATCACCTCGCGCAGCTTGAGCACCTCGTCGTCGGTGAGGTCGCGGACGTAGGTGTCCGGGTCGACGCCCGCCTTGTCCAGCGCCTTCAGCGCCTGGGAACGGCCGATGCCGAAGATGTAGGTGAGACCTATCTCGACCCTCTTGTTCAGGGGAATGTTGATGCCGGAGATTCGTGCCATGTTGATCCTTGCTGCGGTGCTCGCGCGATCGAGATCGCGCTCCGCTCCTCGTGTTGTTCGCTGTGGTGCTCACGCGATCGATGATCGCGCTGCGCTCCTCGCCTTGTGCTTTGTCAGCCCTGCCGTTGCTTATGTCGTGGGTTCTGGCAGATCACGAGAACCGCTCCGCCCCTGCGGATCACCTTGCACTTCTCGCACATGGGCTTCACCGAGGCTCGGACTTTCATCCGTGGAATCTACCTTCCTTGAAGAATGAGGCAGGATGCCGAATCCTTCGCATGAACTTGCTTATAGAGAGAGAACCGGCGCCGGGCCCAGGAGACGGCCACGCGCCAACGGCGCAGCATAGCAACACCCGCATCTGCCGGCTTTCGTGGGAAGCCTTCAGGCGCGGACCGCGGCGCCTTGGCTCGGCGAGGGTCTGCCGTCCTCCCCCGCGTCCCAGGGAGTAAGGATGCGGGGACCCTCGGACGTGACCGCGACGGTGTGCTCGAAGTGGGCGGCGAGAGATCCATCCTGGGAGTAGACCGCCCACTGGTCGTTGCCCAGGCGGACCTCGTGATGGCCGGCGTTGACCATCGGTTCGATGGCCAGCACCATCCCCTCCTCCAGCTCGGGGCCCGTGCCGGCCCGGCCGAAGTTGGGGATCTGCGGATCCTCGTGCATGTCGCGGCCCACGCCGTGACCCACGAGCGAGCGGATCACCGAGTATCCGTCGGACTCCACCCTGCGCTGCACGGAAGCGGACACGTCACCCAGGCGGTGGCCGGACCGGCACTGCTCGACAGCCTCGTAGAGCGCCCCCCGGGTGCTGGCCATAAGGCCGGTGGCCACCGAGCTGACCGGGCCGATGGGAAGGGTGACCGCGGCGTCGGCGACCCAGCCGTCGAGCTGCACGCCGATGTCCACGGAGAGGATGTCACCGCGCTTGAGCTGATACGAGCCGGGGATGCCGTGCACCACCATCGAGTTCGGCGACGCGCAGATCGAGCCCGGATAGCCCCGGTAGCCCTTGAAGACCGGCTCGGCGTCCTGCGAGCGGATGAACTTCTCCGCGGCCGCGTCGAGTTCGCCGGTGGTCACCCCGGGACGGGCCTTCGAGCGCAGCAGGCGGTGGCAGCGCGCGAGGATCCGCCCTGAGGCCGCGATCTTCTCGATCTCCTCCGGGCTCTTCATGATGATCGCCACTAGAGCTGCTCCTCGAGGCGCAACGTGGCGAGCGTGGCGCGGATGTGCCCGTTCACCTCGTCGGGGGCGCGGGTGCCGTCGAAGTGGCGCAGCAGCCCCTCCTTCTCATAGAGGTCGACCAGAGGCTTGGTCTGCTCGTGGAAGATCTCGAGCCGGTGCTGGACCGTCTCGAGCTTGTCATCCTCGCGCTGGACGAGCGCTGACCCGTCCTGGTCGCAAAAGCCCTTGTTCTTGGGCGGGTCGAACTCCACGTGATACGTGTGGCCGTTGTCGCGGCACACGCGCCGGCCCGAGAGGCGGCGGATGACCTCCTCGTCGGGCGCGTCGATCAAGAGCGTGGCCGTTAGCCGGCGCTCGAGGCCCTCGAGCGCATCGTTGAGCTCCCGGGCCTGGCCCAACGTGCGCGGGAAGCCGTCGAGCACGAAGCCGTCGCGGGCCTCATCGCTGTCGATCCGTTCGAGCATCACCTTGGCGATCAGCTCATCGGGCACGAGGTCGCCCCGGCCCATGTACTCGCCCGCCTCACGGCCGAGGTCGGTCTGCTCCTTGACGGCCGCGCGGAGGATGTCGCCGGTCGCGTAGTAGGGCAGGTCGAAGTCGGCGCGCAGCCGATCCGCCTGTGTCCCCTTGCCGGCCCCGGGCGGGCCGAGCAGGATGAGGTTGAGCTCGCTCATGCCGAGCGGGAAGGCTACTGCCTACGGTCGGCGGCGGGACGGCGCTTCCGGCTGACGCGCGTCTCCCGAGTTGCAGGGGCGCCGAAGTAGCGCCGCTACTTCAGGAAGCCTTCGTAGTTGCGCATCATAAGCTGCGCCTCGAGCTGTTTCATGGTGTCAAGCGCCACGCCCACGACGATCAGGATCGAGGTGCCGCCGAAGAAGAAGTTGGCGCTGGTCTGGTTGATGAGGATCGTGGGCAGCGCCGCGACCACCGCCAGGTAGAGCGCGCCGGGGAACGTGAGCCGGGCGAGGATGCGGTCCAGGTACTCGGCCGTCGGCCGGCCGGGTCTGACCCCTGGTACGAACCCGCCGTGCTTCTTGAGGTTGTCGGCCTGCTCGACCGGATTGAAGGTGACCGCGGTGTAGAAGTAGGTGAACACGATGATGAAGATCGACTCGCCCACGATGTAGGCCCAGCCGTTGGGGCTGAAGAAGGCCGAGAACTCCCGCGCCCAGCTGGCCTGGGAGAGTTCGCCGATCGTGGGCGGGAAGGCCATCAGGGAGGCCGCGAAGATCACCGGGATCACGCCGGCCATGTTCACGCGCAGGGGCAGGTAGGTCGATCCGCCGCCGGACATGCGCCGCCCCACCACCCGCTTGGCGTACTGCACAGGGATCCGCCGCTGGCCCTCCTGCACGAAGACGATCGCCGCGATACAGCCGAGAGCCAAGAAGGGCATCATCACGACGAAGATCTTGTCCGGGTTGGTGAACCACGCCTGGATGCCGTTGGGTAGTCCCGCCGCGATGCTGGCGAAGATCATCAGCGAGATGCCGTTGCCGATGCCCCGCTGGGTGATCAGCTCCCCGAACCACATCAGCATCACGCAGCCGGCGGTGAGCGTGGTCACGATCACGAAGACCCGGCCGAAGCTGAAGTCGTTCACGACGTCGGTGCCGCCGGTGGAGAAGCTGCGGAAGAGAAAGACGTAGCCGATCGACTGCCCAAAGGCCAGGCCGACCGTGAGGTAGCGCGTGTACTGGGTGATCTTCTGCTGGCCCACCTCGCCCTCCTTGCGGAGCTTCTCCAGCGACGGGACCACCACCGTCATCAGCTGCAGAATGATCGAGGCGGTGATGTAGGGCATGATCCCCAGCGCGAAGATCGCGAAGCGCTGCAGGCTGCCTCCAGAGAAAAGGTTGAGGAAGCCGAGCACGTTGGAGCCCGTGAAGTTCTCCGAGATCTCCTTGACGGCGTCGACGTTGATGCCCGGCGCCGGGATGTAGGCGCCGATCCGGTAGAGCATCAGCATGGCGGCCGTGAAGGCCAGCTTCTTACGGATCTCGGCGACCCGGAACGCGCTCAGGAACGTCTTGAGCACGAGCTAATCCCCCAGCGTCTGGGCACTGCCGCCGGCCGCCTCGATCTTCTCGCGTGCGGTGGCCGAGAAGGCGTGGGCGTGCACGGTGAGAGCCTTGGTGATCTCGCCGCGCCCCAGGATCTTGACCGGGACCTCTCGACGGGTGGCGAGCCCGACGGCCGAGAGGCCGGCCGGAGTGACCTCGGCGCCCTTCTCGAACCGGGCTTCGAGGTCGTCGAGGTTGACCGGCTGGGTGTGCGTGCGGAACTTCTCGAAGGGCATCGACTTCTTCATGTGCGGACCACGCAGCTTGCGCAGCCGGATCTGGACCGGGTTCTGTCCGCCCTCGAAGGCGACCCGGCTCTTGGAGCCCGAGCGCGCGCCCGCGCCCTTGTGGCCGCGGCCCGAGGTCTTGCCCCATCCAGAGCCCTCGCCGCGGCCGATGCGCTTGCGTCGCTTGGTCGCGCCCCTGGCGGGCTTGAGGTTGTGCAGGCCTCTCATACCGAAGCTTTCCGCGATGCCTCGCGCGTATCCATGACCTCGAGCAGGTGCCGTACGGCGTGCAGCTGACCGCGCAGGGCCTCACCGTCAGGATGCTCGACCCGCTTGCCAATCCGCCCCAGCCCGAGGGACTGGAGGGTGGCCCGCTGCTTCTTGGAGGAGCCGATCGGCGACTTGACCTGCGTAATCACGAGCTTCTCGGCCATCACGCGGGAGCCTCCGCAGTCGTCTCGGCCGACCGCGGCGCGGTGGCCGGGGGCCCGTCTCCCGCGGCGGGTTCGCGCCGGCCGTTGGCACCGTTGACCGGCACGGGGCCGTCGTCGAGGCCGAGCACCTGGGCCACCGAGAGGCCGCGCAGCTTGGCCACGTCCTCGGGCCGGCGCAGCTCCTGCAGCGCGGTCATCGTGGCCTTCACGAGGTTGATCGGGTTCTGCGAGCCGAGCGACTTGGAGAGCACATCGTGGATGCCGGCCAGCTCGAGCACGGCTCGCACGCCGCCGCCGGCGATCACGCCGGTACCGGGAGAGGCCGGCTTGAGCAGGACCCGGGAGGCCGAGTGGACGCCCACCACCTGGTGGGTGATGGTGGATCCGTGCATCGGGACCTCGAAGAGGTCACGGCGCGCGCGCTCGACGCCCTTCTGGATCGCCACCGGCACCTCGTTGGCCTTGCCGTACCCGACGCCGACCTTGGACTTCTCGTCACCGACGACCACGAGCGCGGTAAAGGAGAAGCGCCGGCCGCCCTTCACGACCTTGGCGACGCGGTTGATCTCGACCACGCGCTCCTGAAGGTCGCTGTCGCCCCGGCGTCCGCCCTGCTGTCTGTTGCTTTCTCTGGCCATCTGTCTCTGTGTCGAGAGGGTATCTAGAACTGGAGCCCGGCCCCGCGGGCACCGTCGGCGAGCGCCTTTACGCGCCCGTGAAAGCGGTAGCCGCCGCGGTCGAACACGCAGCTGCCCACCCCGGCCTCCTTGGCGCGACGGGCCAGCACCTCGCCGGCCTTTGAGGCCTGCTCCATGCGGGCGAGCTCGCGCAGCTCGGACTCGGTCCAGGAGACGGCCGCCAGAGTGTGGCCCGCGTCGTCGTCGATGAGCTGAGCCACCATTCCGCGGTTGGAGCGGAAGACCGAAAGCCGCGGGCGCTCGGCGCTGCCGCGCACCTTGGCGCGCACGCGGCGGCGGCGGCGCAGCCTCGAAGCCTGCTTGGTCTTGACACTCATGCCCGCTTTCCGACCTTCCGGGCGACGTGCTCGTCGCGGTAGCGGATGCCCTTGCCCTTGTAGGGCTCCGGCGGGCGCTTGTCGCGGATCTGAGCGGCGACCTCGCCCACCGCCTGCTTGGAGATGCCGCGCACCACCACCTCGGTGGGCATCGGCACCTCGAACTCGATGCCGTCGGGCGGCTCTACGGGCACGGGGTGCGAGTAGCCGAGCGCCAGCTCGAGGCTCTTGCCCTTGAGCTGCGCGCGGTAGCCGACGCCCTGGATCTGCAGGCGCTTCTCGTAGCCGTGGGTGACGCCGTGGACCATGTTGAAGATGAGGCTGCGGGTGAGGCCGTGCAGCGCACGGTGCTCGCCCCGGTCCGACGGTCGCGAGACCAGCACCTGGCCCTCGGACTGCTCGACGGTCAGGTCACGGCTGACGCGCTCCGACAGCTCCCCCTTGGGGCCGCTGACCCGCACGAGCTGGGGCTCGACCACGACGGTCACGCCCGCGGGCACGGGAATGGGCTGTCTTCCGATTCTTGACATTACTTGCGACGAGGCATCCAGCCCCGCGTCTTGGTGTTCGGCTCTTGCGTCACGCTCCAGATCACCTACCAGACCCTAGCCACAAGCTCGCCGCCCACACCGCTGCGGCGGGCGTCGTGGCCGGTCATCACGCCGTGCGAGGTGGAGACGATCGAGGTGCCCATGCCGCCCTGGACCTTGGGCACCTGCCCGGCGGCCACGTAGCGGCGCCGCCCAGGCTTGGAGACACGTTGCAGGCCCATGATCACGGGCTTGCGGTCCTCGGTGTACTTGAGCGTCACGCGCAGGTCCTGCCCGACGCGGCCGGGCTCGAGCGTGTAGCTCTCGACGTAGCCCTGCTCGGTCAGGATGCGCGCCATCTCGATCTTGAGCTTGGAAGCGGGGATGACCGCGTCGTCGTGGTCGGCCTGGAGGCCGTTGCGAATACGGGTGAGGAAGTCGGATACGGGATCGGTCTGGCTCACCAGCTGCTCTTCGTCAGTCCGGGGATATGGCCCTCGTGAGCGTGATCACGCAGGCAGATCCGGCACAGGCCGAACTTGCGCAGGTAGGCGCGCGGCCGGCCGCACTTGCGGCAGCGGTTGTAGGCCCGGGTCTTGAACTTGGGGGTGCGCTGCTGGCGCACCTTCTGTGAGGTCTTGGCCATCTACTCGCTTCCTTCCTCAGTCTTTGATGCGGGGGTCTCCCCGTCGGCTGCCTCGTCGCCCTCCTCGGGGCGCTCGGGCTTCTGGTAGGCCTCGGGGTTCTCCTCCTTGAGCTGGTCGAGGGCCGCCTGCTCGGCCTCCGCCCGCGCCCGGGCCTCCTCGTGACGGCGCTCCTCCTCCTCAGCCTCCGCGGCCTCGTCGACCTGGCCGGGACGGCCTTCCTCCTGGAATGGCATGCCGAGAGCCAGCAGGAGCGCGAAGCCCTCCTCGTCGGTCTTGGCCGAGGTGGTGATCGTGATGTCGAGGCCCCGCACCTGATCGATGGCGTCGTAGTCGATCTCGGGGAAGATGATCTGCTCGCGCACGCCCATCGACCAGTTGCCGCGCCCGTCGAAGGAGCGTGGGTTCAGCCCCCGGAAGTCACGGATACGGGGAATGGCGATCGACATGAGCCGGTCGAGGAACTCCCACATGCGCGCGTCGCGCAGTGTGACCGACAAGCCCACGGGCATCTCCTCGCGCAGCTTGAAGGCGGCGATCGACTGGCGCGCCCGGCGTACGTTGGGCTTCTGGCCGGCGATGGTCGCCAGCTGCTCCTGCGCGGCGTCGAGCATCTTGGAGTCCTGCTTGGCTTCGCCCACGCCCATGTTGAGCGTCACCTTCTCGACCCTCGGAACCTCCATCACGTTCGAGTAGCGGAAGCGCTTCTGCAGCTGGCCGACGATCTCCGCCTGGTAACGGCTTTTCAGGCGCGGGCGCACGCCTGCCTCGCGTGAAGGCGAAGTTTTCTTAGTCGGTGCCGGATCCTTGACGGCCATCAGTCGATCTCCGTTCCGGACCTCTTCGACACGCGCACGCGCCGGCCGCCCTCGCGCTTGATGCCCACGCGCGTCGGATCGCCGGACTTGGGGTCTAGCAGCATCACGTTGGACACGTGGATCGGCCCCTCGACCTCGATCACCCCACCGATCTCCTGCGCGCGCTGGGTGTCGCGCAACGACCTTGGGCGCTGGTGGCGCTTCTGGATCGCGATGCCCTCCACGTACACGCGACCGCGCGTGGGCTCGGTGCGCAGCACGCGACCGGTCTTGCCGCGGTCCTTGCCGGAGATCACCTTGACCATGTCGTCCTTGCGGACCTTCATGCTCGCGGCCACGGTTACAGGACCTCCGGAGCAAGGGAGACGATCTTCATGAAGTTGCGGTCACGCAGCTCGCGCGCGACGGGGCCGAAGATGCGCGTGCCGCGCGGGTTGTTCGCGGCGTCGATCAGGACGGCGGCGTTCTCGTCGAAGGCGATGTAGGTGCCGTCGTCGCGCCCGAACTCCTTGCGCGTGCGCACGATCACCGCCTTGACGACCTCGCCCTTCTTGACCGACCCGCGCGGGATGGCCTGCTTGACCGTGGCGGTGATCACGTCGCCCACACCGCCGTAGCGGCGCTTGGAGCCGCCGGAGACGCGGATGCAGAGGATCTCGCGGGCGCCGGTGTTGTCGGCGACCCTCAAACGCGTCTCCTGCTGGATCATCGGCCGCGCTCCACCACTTCGACCAGGCGCCAGCGCTTGGTGCGAGACAGGGGACGGCTCTCGATGACCCTGACCGTGTCGCCCGCGTTGGCCTCGTTGCGCTCGTCGTGAGCGTGCAGCGTCGAGGTGGTGCGCACGATCTTGCCGTAGGTGCGGTGCTGGCGCGCCATGTCTATGCGCACGGAGATGGTCTTGTCGCCCTTGTCGGAGATCACTACGCCCTGGCGGATGCGGGGGCTGCCGGTGCCCGTCCGCTCGGCGGGGGGAGTCCCCTCGCCGGGGCTGGTGGTCTTGCGCTTCTCGCGCCGCGACGCACGCCAGCGGCGCCGCGAGGCGGCGTTCTGGCGCCGGCGCTCCAGGCGCTCGGCATTACGCTCCTCGATCGTCTTTGCGGGCCGTGCCTCGCCGCTGTTGACCGAGCGCTTGCGTCCGCGGCGCTCCTTTGGGGAGAGCTGCTCCTCGGGCTCGGCGGCCGGAGCCTCTGCCGTCGCGGCAGGCGCGTCCGACCCCTCGTCCTCGGGACTTGCGCCGGCGGTCTCGTCCTCGGTGGTCTCTTCGGTCAAGTCCTGTCCCTCCGTCATTTCGCGGCCTTCTGCTTCCTGAGCTCTAGTTCCACGTCAAGCCCGCGCTGACGAGCGATCGTCAGCCCACGTGCCAGATCCTGCTTGGCGCCCTTCAACCCCGCGGTGTTCTCGAGCTGTCCGGTCGCATGCTGGAAGCGCAGGTTGAACAGCTCCTGGCGCGACCTATCGACGAACTCGACGAGCTGCGGGTCATCGAGATTGTGCACATCCACCGCCTTCACTGCTGTCCGGCCCCCTCACGCAGGACAAACTTGGTCTTGATCGGCAGCTTGTGAGAAGCCAGGCGCATCGCCTCGCGGGCCAGATCCTCCGGAACGCCGGAGAGCTCGAACAGCACCCGGCCGGGCTTGACCACGGCCACCCAGCCCTCGGGCGAGCCCTTGCCCGAGCCCATGCGGGTCTCGGCCGGCTTCTTGGTCACGGGCTTGTCCGGAAAGATGTTGATCCACACCTTTCCGCCGCGCTTGATCTTGCGGGTCATCGCGATTCGGGCGGCCTCGATCTGGCGGTTAGTGACCCAGCCACGGTCGAGGGCCTTCAGGCCGTACTCGCCGAATTCCACGGTGGTCCCACCCTTGGCGAAGCCGGCCCTGCGGCCGCGGTGCTGCTTGCGGTGCTTGACGCGTTTGGGGGAGAGCATCAGCCTGTGCCCCCTTGTGGGGTACGACCGCCTCCGCGGGGACCGCCGCCCCGGCCGCCCTGGCCGCCGCCGCCCTGGCCGCCCGCTCCACCACGACCAGGGCCCGCGCCCTGACCGCCTCGCCCACCGCCCGCTCCGCCCGGTCCGCCCCTTCCAGGGCCTGCGCCGCGACGGCCGCCCGGGCCTGCACCCTGACCGCCACGACCGCCGGGACCGCCGCCACGCCCGGCGCTCGCCTGCTGGGGCGCCTCGAGCTCGGTTAGATCCTGCGCGAAGCCCTTGGGCATGATCTCGCCCTTGTTGATCCAGACCTTCACGCCGATGCGCCCGAAGGTGGTCTTGGCCTCGAAGAAGCCGTAGTCGATGTCGGCGCGGATCGTGTGCAGCGGCACCCGGCCCTCCGAGTAGCCCTCGGTGCGCGCCATCTCAGCCCCACCCAGGCGACCGGAGACCTGCACCTTCACACCCTTGGCGCCGGAGCGCATGGCGGAGGTGAGCGAGCGCTTCATCGCGCGCCGGAAGGCGACGCGGTTGACCAGCTGCTCGGCGATCGACTGGGCCACCAGCTTGGCGTCGAGCTCGGGCCGCTTGATCTCGAGGATGTTCACCTTCACGGCCTTGTTGGTCATCTTGTGGAGCTCCTTGCGCAGAGCGTCCACCTCGCTGCCGGACTTGCCGATCACGATGCCGGGCCGGGCCGTGTGGATGTTGACCTCCACCTCGGCCTTGTTCTTCTTGATCGTGATGCTCGACAGGCCCGCGTGCGAGAGCTTGTTGTCGATGTGGTCGCGGATGTGGATGTCCTCGAGCAGGTAGTCGGAGAACTCCTTCTCGGAGAACCACGTGGACTTCCAGTCGTGGATGTAGCCGACCCGCATCGACTCGGGATGGACCTTCTGCCCCATGGCTACCTTCCGTCCTTGGTTGTCGTGGTGAGCGTGATTGTCATGTGACTCGTGCGCTTCTTGATCGGCGTCGCGCGACCGAGAGCCCGCGGCCGGAAGCGCTTGATCGTCGGGCCCTCGTCGACGAAGGCGCGGGCGATCCTGAGCTCATCGGGATCGAGCTCGAAGTTGTTCTCCGCGTTGGCGACGGCGGACTCCAGCAGCTTGGCGATGTCGCCGGCCGCGGCCCGCGGAGTGTGCTTGAGCAGGGCGCGAGCGTCGCCCACGTTCTTGCCGCGCACGTGGTCCATCACCAGTCGCGCCTTGCGCGGGGCGATGCGCACGTACTTGGCCTTCGCGCGCACCTCGACGCTGCCGTCGGCCGCGCGGGGCGCCGGGCGCGCCTCGGAGTCGCGCCGCTTCGCGGTCGTGGTTTCGGCAGCCCCACGGCGGCGACGAGCGGGCTTCTCCGCGGGCTCGGGCGCCTCCGCGTCCTCCTCTGTCGACTCGTCGGCCTCAGGCGCCTCGTCCACTGGCGCCTCGTCCTCGGGCGCCGTGCCGCCCTGGGCGGCGTCGTCGTCCTCGAGGCGGGTGATCAACTCCTCTTTGTTGCCGCTCTTGGGCAGCTCGCGCTTCTCGAGCTCGGCCGTGAGCTCGTCGACCGTCATCTCCGCGTACTTGCTCTTCTTGGCCATCAGCGCATCCTCACCTTGTCACCGCCGGCGTGGCCGCGGAACATGCGCGTGGGCGCGAACTCGCCGAGCTTATGCCCCACCATCGACTCCGACACGAACACGGGAACGTGCTTGCGGCCGTCGTGGACGGCGATGGTGTGGCCGACCATCTCGGGGAAGATCGTGGAGGTCCGCGACCAGGTCTTGACCATCTGCTTGGTGCCCGACTCGTTCATCGCCTCGATGCGGCCCATCAGGCGATCCTCGACCCACGGACCCTTCTTGGAGGAACGACTCATCAGATGATCCTTTCTCGAACCGCGTATCCGCGGGGGCGCGCCAGACCAAGCTGGGCGTCGAACGGGGCCGAAGCGGGAAGCGGCGCGACCCGCGAGGTCGCGGGCGGCGATCCAGCGCCGGTATGGCGCGTCATCCGTGGATGCGCGGGGCGAGGAAGGGTCATCTTCTAACGGCCACCCTTCTTGCCGCGGCGACGGCCGCGGACGATGTATCGGTCGGACTTCTTGTTCTTCTTGCGCGTGCGGTAGCCGAGCGTGGGCACGCCCCAGGGCGTGACCGGGTGCCGGCCGGGCGTGGTCGAGCCTTCGCCGCCGCCATGCGGATGGTCGACGGGGTTCATGGCCGTCCCGCGCGTCTGGGGGCGGCGGCCCTTGTGGCGCGAGCGGCCGGCCTTGCCCAGGACGATGTTCTGGTGCTCGGCGTTACCAATCGCGCCGATCGAGGCGCGGCACTCGGCCCGGACCATGCGCATCTCTCCCGAGGGCAGCCGCACGGTGGCGTAGTCGCCCTCCTTGGCCACGAGCTGGATCGAAGTGCCGGCGGAGCGGCCCATCTGACCGCCGCGGCCCGGAGCCAGCTCGACGTTGTGCACCGTGGTTCCCGTCGGGATGGCTGACAACGGCAGGCAGCTGCCCGCGCGGATCTCCGCCCCCTCGCCGGATTGCACGACATCGCCGACCCTCAGCCGTGCGGGCGCCAGGATGTAGGCCTTGGCGCCGTCGGCGTAGTGGATGAGTGCGATGTAGGCGGTGCGGTTGGGGTCGTACTCGATCCCGGCCACCGTCGCGGGAATACCGTCCTTGCGCCGCTTGAAGTCCACCTTGCGGTACTGGCGCTTGGCGCCCCCGCCGCGGTGCCGCGAGGTCACGCGCCCGTGCGCGTTGCGCCCGCCGGACTTCTTCAGACCCTCCAGCAGCGACTTCTCCGGCTCGGACTTGGTGACCTCGGCGTTGTCCGAGTGTGTCGCGAAGCGGCGGCCCGGACTGGTCGGCTTGTGCTTGCGAATCGCCATCGCTACGCCTCCTGACCTTCGAAGAGCTCGATCGAGTCCTCTGCGTGCAGAGTGACCACGGCCTTCTTCCATCTGCGCCGCTTGCCCACCGAGTACCCGCGCCGCTTGGGCTTGGGCTTCACGTTCTGGGTACGCACGCCGAGCACCCGCACGCCGAAGATCTCCTCGATCGCCTGGCGGACCTGGGTCTTGGTGGCGCCGTCGTGGACGCGGAAGGTGTACTTGTTGGCCGCTAGCAGCGCATAGCTCTTCTCGGAGATGACCGGCCGGATGATCACGCTGCGGGCGTTCACGAGGTTCCCTTCGAAGCGCCGGCGCCGCGACGCCCGGGCGCCACGGCAGCCTGAGTGAGCTGATCGAGGGCGGCGGGCGAAGCCACCAGGCGCGCGGACCCGATCACGTCGGCCACGCCGACCTGGCCGGCGCGCAGGACGGTGACGCCCTTGATGTTGCGAAAGGACAGCGCGGCGTTCTCCTCGCCGTCCACCAGCACGACCAGGGCGCGGCCACCGTCCCCGAAGCCCGAGAGGACCTCGAAGGCCTGCTTGGTGGAGGGGCCGTCGAAAGCG
>JAABUS010006029.1_pt1 | contig 15149 bp, 12 predicted proteins | sample 5560161 | NCBI WGS metagenome assembly JAABUS01 (sample SAMN10711885, study PRJNA513376) | rock metagenome | isolation source: Antarctica rocks | place: Antarctica: Victoria Land, Trio Nunatak nord | collected 2016-01-04 | reverse complement strand
TTTATCATTAATGTTTTAAAAAGTTTTATGCGTATGCTCAAAAACAACCTCGGCTACCCGCGTGTGGGCGCCCATCGAGAACTCAAAAAAGCCTGCGAGCAGTATTGGTCAGGCAAAATTAACAGTAAGGAGCTTTTTACAGCTGCCCGAAAAATCAGCAACGAAAACTGGAAATTACAATTAGAAGCAGGCATCGACCTGATCCCCTGTAATGATTTCAGTTTTTACGATCAGGTGCTGGATATGTCGCTACTTTTAGGCGTAATCCCGGAGCGTTACAATCCCGTAGTCACTAATGTACAAGGCAATTCTGAACTCGATTTGTACTTCGCTATGGCACGTGGTTATCAAAAAGACGGGCTGGACATTACCGCCATGGAAATGACCAAATGGTTTGATACCAATTATCATTATTTAGTGCCCGAATTTAAAGCTGAACAGGAATTTAAAATCTTTTCAGAAAAAGTTTTTGGCGAGTTTACAGCTGCAAAACAAGCAATTGGGAAAACGCCAAAACCGGTTTTACTGGGGCCGGTTTCTTATCTGCTTTGCGGAAAAGAAAAAGAAGCTGGTTTTAACCGGATTGATCTGGTCAAAAAGCTGATTCTGGTTTATGTAGAAATTATCAAAAAGCTGGAAGATTACGGTGCGGAATGGATTCAGCTGGACGAGCCTTATCTCGCCATGGATTTATCGGAACCCGAGAAAAAAGCTTTTGAATTTGCTTATCAGGAAATCAACCAAAAATGCAAACACAGCAAAATATTATTAACCACTTATTTTGAAGGTTTGCGCGATAATGCCTCTTTTACCGTACAATTACCGGTACATGCGCTGCATATTGATTTGGTGCGTGCGCCAAAACAGCTGGATGAAGTGTTGCCGCTGGTACAAAAAAGTAAGCTGATTCTTTCTTTAGGTGTGATTGACGGGCGCAATATCTGGAAAAATGATTACTTAAAATCCACCGAAAAAACTAACCAGGCCGTTACGGCTTTAGGTAAAGACCAGGTGATGATTGCACCTTCCTGTTCGTTGCTACACACACCTTTTGATCTGGATCTGGAAACAGAAATCAACCCGGAAATAAAAAACTGGATGGCTTTTGCCAAACAAAAACTGCATGAGGTAAGCGATTTATATGAAATTGCAAACGGCAACCACGAACGGCTCAAAGCCAACACGAAAGCGATTGAAAGCCGCCGCACGTCTGCATTAATCCATAAACCGGAAATTAAACAGCGGGTTACAGCTATTTCTACCGGTGATGATGCCCGGAAAAGTGCTTTTTCTATCCGCCAGGAAATCCAGCACAAACGCTTTGATCTGCCACTTTTCCCAACTACTACTATCGGTTCTTTCCCACAAACAGAAGATATCCGTAAGCTTCGTTTACAGCTAAAAAAAGAAGAAATCAGCCAGCAGCAATACGATCAGGAAATTGAAAAAGCAACCACTGATTCTATTAAATGGCAGGAAGAAATTGGTTTGGATGTTTTAGTTCACGGCGAATTTGAGCGGAACGATATGGTAGAATATTTTGGCGAACGGCTTGACGGTTTCCTGTTTACCAAAAATGGCTGGGTGCAAAGTTATGGCAGCCGCTGCGTTAAACCACCGGTAATTTATGGCGATGTGAGCCGCCCGGCAGACATGACCGTTCGCTGGAGCAGCTTCGCACAAGCACAAACCAAAAGGCTGATGAAAGGAATGTTAACTGGTCCGGTTACAATTTTGCAATGGTCTTTTGTACGCGATGATCAGCCAAGATCTACAACCACCAAACAAATCGCCTTAGCCATTCGCGATGAAGTGGTTGCGCTTGAAAAAGCAGGCATCAAGATCATCCAGATTGATGAACCGGCCATTCGCGAAGGTTTACCGCTGCGTTTGGCTGATCGGGAAACGTACTTGCAATGGGCCATCAAAGCTTTCCGGATTTCGGCCAGCGGCGTGCAGGATGAGACCCAAATCCATACACATATGTGTTACAGCGAATTTAACGACATCATCCATCACATTGCGGCGATGGACGCCGATGTGATCACGATAGAAACTTCGCGCTCGCAGATGGAACTGCTGGATGCTTTTGCCGATTTTAAATATCCAAACGAAATCGGGCCGGGCGTTTATGATATCCATTCGCCACGTATCCCAACGGTTGGCGAAATGGCCGAATTACTTGAAAAAGCGATGCTTCTTTTACCGGCAAAAAATCTATGGGTAAACCCGGATTGTGGTTTAAAAACCCGTAAATGGTCAGAAACGCAGGCGGCACTCGTTAATATGGTGCATGCTGCTGCTATTGTTCGTGATACTGTTTATCAAAACATTTAAATAATAAAACAAGAGGCCATGGATTAAAACTTATGGCCTTTTGTTTTAACTGGTTTATTGATTGAGATTTGAATATCAGCCGATGCATAGACAATATATGTTGGTATAAAAGATAAAAATGAACTTAATAATGCTCTCTACTTAAATAAATTATTACACAATTTCCTTCGTTTAAATGAACAGGCAAAATATTTCTTCAAAAGAAAATTGTAGGATTATTCTAAGAATCAGTATATAGTAAACTTTTTATGTTACCTAAAAATACCGGCACAACTGACTACTTAATTTCATTTGTAAATAGCAGATAAAAACACATCTTTTTGTAGTTGAACGGTTAAATATTCTTAAAAACAGATTGCGTATTTTGTATTGTTTAATTTGGACAATACAAAAAAGCGAAGTACGCATCTTGTATTGTCTGTTCCAAAACGCTTGCTTTTTAAATCAAGATAGCTTAGTCAAAATTCTGGTTTTAAACTTGTTATTTCTACATAGGAATTGCCGTTTGACTTTTCGATTAATATACTAACGTGTTTAGCGATTAGATTTGCGTAAATAAATTAAGATAAAGCGAAGCAAAAGGTCATGCATATACTGAAACCCAGTATCTTAATAGTGTAAATTCTCACATAAACGCTATTAAACATATGCATGGCTTAACTGTAAATTTCCGAAAATGCTTCAGATGACCAACCCCGTTCTCGGCAAAGAGATGGGCCAGGATGGAAACCTGCATTTTTATCCACGCAAGCCCAAGCTTTCCGACGCTGATATCATTGCGCTATCACTATGTCAGGAATGTTTTGGAACCGATAGTGGGAATTGGTTTCTGGCCAAGTTAAAAAGCGGCTACCGGAATGATTTCCCTAACCTGGTGGACATCCTTAACCCTTCACAAAAAGAAAAATATCAGATCCAGTTAAAACCAGTGAATGATTTAAACAATGATCTGATACATTTAGGTTATCTGAAATTAAGCCAGTTAAGCCAAATTCCATTAGCAATAAATGACGGTTGATTACATTTTCATACCACCCATACCTGACTGTCTTTTGCCTAACTGATCCAATGCCGCACGAAAGCCTTTAGCCAGCTCCAAAGCAGGGCCTGTCCCTAAATAATGTAAGAAGATCATGTGCGGTTTGTCACCCAGCATGTGATTATGTACGGCAACCACTTCCATGTTATTCGCTCTTAATGTTTTAATTACTGCGTTGACTTCTGTATCCAGCATGGCCACATCGCCCGCGATATGCGCATTTTCCATTGATCCAGTAAAAGCCGCCCAGGTATTCAATCCGATATTGGCAGTCATTTCGGCACCCATCGCTATTACATTCAAATCAGCCCTTCCAATTGTATATTTGATTGTCGGCCCGTTGATCGCGGCTTCATATTTGACAATACCGTTTAATTGTGTTACGTCAAATATTTCCTTACCTGTTTTAGCAGGAGGCGGCCCGGCTGGTGGCTGGTTCTTCGGTGATATTTTAGTGGCTGAAATCGCCTGCGCATATTTTTCAGCCAGTTCCTTAACCGAACCCATACCGTGAATGTGCATATAGAAAATGCGGGGTTCTTCATAAAAGAAGTGGTTATGGATTGCCCCAATTTCTAAGCCCGCTGCTTGCGCTGCCGAAATCAATGGGTTTACTTCTTCTTGCAACAGCACATTATCGCCCATAATAACTGCGGATTTACCATCCATTGTCTTTTTAATGGATACCCAACCGCCAAAGCCAAAAGGAATAGGCACAGGTTCGCCTTTCAGTGTTACTTTTAGGTCGTTGCGTGGTAAGGGAATGGTATAGGTCGCTTCCACTTCTTTATACGACCCTTTTTTACCGATGGCGGTTTCGATGGCTGCAATTTCTCCGGGGGTTAATGCCGGGGTTTTAGCCAGTATTAAGGGCAAGGCTTCTGCGTTTTTAAAATTGAGCAGCGTAGTACCTGCCAGTAAGGCGCCTGCTTTTAAAGCGGTACGGCGGGTGAATGAATTGGTTGTGTCTTTCATAATTATGTTTTTATAGTAAGTTTATCATTTGATTGCTTTATAAAACCGGGTTCCAGCCATGTCTTTCGTCCTGAACTTTGGATGCCCAGCTATATAATGCATCGTAAATTTTCATACCTAAAGTCAATTGTTCCTGGTCATTCTGTACATTGTAGGATAAGCCCGCAGAAATCGCCCACAGGCCGGCAGCCTGCGGTGCCAGGTCAAAACGGTCCGTATCCGCGCCACGGACAATTTGTGCAATTTGTAGTAAGGCCGGGTCATCAAGCTGGTGTCTCTTTACAATGTAATCAAAAGTACAGTATTCACCCTCATGGGAGTATTCAGCCCCTGGTATATCATACGGTATCGCTTCCAGTTCCGTTGCTTTTTCAAATACCTGTTCTTTGGGTACGTAGATAAATTCTGCTTCCTTGTCTACAAAATTCCTGATGAGCCAGGGGCAGGCAATCCTGTCGATTTTTGGCCGCTCACGCGTTATCCATTTCATAGCTGTTCTGTTAATTATTCTATTGCTTAACTTTCAGTATTGAGCCTTCTTTCATTTCTTCATTAGCCTGTTTAACCAATTGGTCACCCTCTTTCAAATCCCCGGCAATCTCCACTTTATCTTTACCCGTAAAGCCGGTTTTTACATCTACCCATTTCGCTTTTCCATTATCGAGTTTGACCACAAATTTGCGCTCCTGGGAAGTTACGACCGCTTTGTAAGGCACCATGAAACCGGGATTAGGGCGGTTGACCAACAAGGTGACCTGGGCAAACATGCCGGGTTTAAGTATCCATTTTAGGTTGGGAAAATTAAACTCCCAGGTTTCGCTTCTGGTATCGGAACTTATGGCTTCTGATTTGCGTGCAAGACTGGATTTAAACACCATACCTGGCAAAGCGGAAACGGTGAAACTTGCCTGGTTATCTTCTATTTTCGTGGCATTGTAGGCTTCGGGTACAGGAACTTGTATCCTTAATGAAGAATTATCCTCAACCGTAAAGAGCAGAATTTTTCCGCTATTATCCACATAATCGCCTTTAAAGATATTACGGGCGGTAACCACACCGCTAAAAGGTGAACGGATAATTAGGTAGTCCTCTAAAGCATAGTTAGCCTGGTTGGTAGCTTTAGATGCCTCATAAGTGGAACTGTCCGTTTTCATTTGGTTACGGGCGATATCCAGTTCATTATCCGCTATGGCCCCCGAAGTTTTGGATGCTTTTAAGAGCCTCAAGTACGTGTTTTTGCTGGACTGGAATTTAGAATAAACGCCCTGGCTATTGCTGCGGCTCTGCGCCTCACCGGCTTTGAGCTCCGGTGCATCCAAAATACAAAGTACCTGGCCTTTACTGACCCTGCTTCCAATATCAACTTTCACATCTTTCACATACCCGGCTGTACGGGCATAGATATTAGCCCGGTCATTCGGTATAATTTCCGCTGTTAGGCTGAGTTTGTTGGTCACTTTGCCGGCTTTGAGCGTAATCATCTCTACAGCCGGTTTGGCAGGGGCTGCCGTGGTAACCGGTGTTTTGTTTTCGTTACTGCCACAACCCGCTATTATCAAAGCCAGGCTTAATCCTAAATATGTAAGAAATGCTTTCATGCGTTTTTTTCGCTAAGTGTATAATATTTGCTTTCGTTATCATCCGGGTCAAGTGATATTGGCTTTACCGGGCGGCTCCCAGCAACTGCGTGATAGATCAGCGGCAGCACCAGCAGGCTCAATAGCAGGCCGAACAATAAACCGCCTATCACCGAGATGCCCAACGGCGCGGTCTGGCCGCCGCCTTCACCTAAGCCCGAAGCCATCGGAACAATCCCCGCGATCATTGCCAACGCGGTCATTAAAATGGGCCTTACCCTGTCCCTGATACCGGCCAAAAATGAATTGCTGGTCTTTAGTTTACGGTAATGCTCCGCCTGGGTAATAAACAGGATCGCATTGGCTACCGCTACCCCGATGGCCATGATACAGCCCATATAGGATTGTATATTCAAAGTTTTACCCGTTATCCACAATAACAAAAAGCAGCCCGTTAATATCCCCGGTATAATGGCGATCACGATCAGCGCCACCCGGAAGGACTGGAAGTTAACGGCCAGCAACAGGAAGATCACCACAATCGCTAACAGGATACCCGTTTGTAATTCATCAAAGGTTTGCAAAAACACTTCAGCCTGGCCCTGCTGCTGGATCTTCATTCCGTCAGGCAATTTACCCAATCTATTAATGACCTTGTTAATATCGTTAATGGCCTGGCCCAGCGATTTGCCATGAAGGTTTGCCGTCAGTGTAATAAAACGTTTTTGGTTCAGACGGTCATATTCTGCTTCTATCTTGCCCATTTTCCAGGTGGCGACATCCCGCATAAAGACCTGTTTACCTCCGTTTGACCCTAACAGTATATTGTCGATCTTTCCGGGGTCGTTCATGACCAGTTCCGGGATTTGCACCTGTACCTGGTAAGCGGTGGCATTAGCTTTATCCAGCCAGTAATTGGGCTGGGTGAACCTGCTTGATGAGGTGGCTGCGGTCAGCGACTTGCTGGCATCGTCCACCGTTAAACCCAATTGTCCTAACCGTACCCGGTCAAATTCCAGCTTCATGGCCGGGTAACTTTGTGGCGCGCCATAAGTAATATCCCGCAAATAAGGCAGTTTCTGCAATTCATCCAAAATCTTTGATCCAAAATCCCTGTCTTGCGCGAGGTTCTTGCCCAAAATCTGTATCTGTACAGGCGTGTTGGTTCCCTGGCTCAATACCTGGTCAATGAGGTCGGCAGGCTCAAAGGAAATCTGCATACCGGGTATCTGGCGGCTTACTTCTTTTCTTAAAGTTTCTTTAAAGTCTTCCAAATGTATCCCTGCACCTGGAATAAAATTGACTTTTAGTATCGCTTCCTGTGGCCCGCTTGTCCAGAGATAAATCGTATTAATGGGGTAAGTAGAGGGCTGGTTGCCGACAAACGCCGAGCTGATCGCTATTTTATTTCCGCCCGATAAACTGTCGATCAAAGCCAGTAGCTGTTTGGTTTTAGTTTCTGTCCGCTCGATACGGGTGCCATCAGCTAAACGTATCCTCATTTGAAATTGCCCTGCATCCACTTTGGGGAATAATTCTTTACCTAAAACATTAAACAATAGAACCGCAGCAATGATGGATACCACCAGGTATAGCGATACGATCAAGGTGGATGCAGGTGCGGCTTTTACTAACCATTTCTCATGGCGATCTTTAAACCTGCGCATCTTTTCGCCCTCTTTAGCGTTTTCGTTTAAACGATTCTTAAAAAGCCAGTTGGCCATGACCGGGACGAAGGATTGTGAGAGCAAAAAGGAAGCGATCATAGCCAAACCTACCGCTAACGATAAGGGTAAAAACATGGCTTTGGGAATACCCGACATAAAAAAGGCGGGAAAAAATACGGCGAGGATACATAAGAGTATTAACAGCTTGGGTAAGGCAATCTCTTTGCAGGCTTCGAGTATAGCCCGGCCTTTGGGTTCACCTTTTTCCTGGTGGTGATGGATGTTTTCGATGGTCACGGTGGCTTCATCAACTAAAATACCGACCGCCAGCGCCAGTCCGCCCAAAGTCATGATGTTAATGCTTTGCCCAAATAATTTTAAGCAAATTACGGCTGATAATAAGGCCAGCGGTATTGTTAGTACGACAATGAGCGAACCCCGCCAGTCGCGCAGGAACAGCAAGACCATTAAGCCCGTCAGTATCGCGCCCAATATACCTTCGGTAGTTAAACTTTTAATGGAGTTAATGACATAGCCGGATTGGTCAAACTCATAGCTTACTTTAATATCCGGTGGAATGGCAGCCTGCATATCCGGCAAAGCCGCTTTCACCTTTTGAACCACATCCCAGGTCGATGCATCGGCCCGTTTGGTTACCGGAATATAGACGGAACGTTTACCGTTGATAAGCGCGTAGCCGGAGGTTACATCGGCACCGTTGTCCACCGTCGCCACATCATGCACATAAACAGCGGCCCCGCTACCGGGTTTGATGGGGATATTACCAAGGTCCTGGATATTGTCAACGACCGTATTTTGTGGCGTGATGAGTGTTTGATCACCCACGCGAATATTACCGGATGGGGTGATGACATTCCCTTTGGCGATAGCGGTGACCAAATCCTGCGGCGTCACATTATAACTTCTTAATTTATCCGGGTCGGCTTTAATGAGTACCGTTCTCTGGTTCCCCCCGAAAGGAGGAGGAGCCGAAACGCCCGGCAAGGTAGAGAACATGGGCCGCACCTTGAACAAAGCAAGATACTGCACTTCGGATAAAGAGCGGGTGGAACTGCTGAAAACCAGTTGGCCGACAGGTACGCTGCCGCCATCGAACCGGGTCACAAATGGGGAGATAGTACCCGGCGGCATAAACGCGCGCGCCCGGTTCACCATTGCGACCACCTCGCCGGTAGCCTGCCCCATATCGGTGCCCTCGTGAAAATTTAGCTTCAGCAGGGTAACGCCCTGTATGGTTTTGCTTTCCACTGATTTGACACCGCTGACAAACAAAAAGTGGTATTCATAATAAGAAGTGATATAGCCTTCCAGTTGTTCGGCAGACAGGCCGCCGTAGGTTTGCGCTACGTAAATGGTCGGGGTGCCGAGTTTCGGAAATATATCCACTGGCATCGTCCGGATGGAAATAACGGAAAAGAAAATAATGGCGATAACGGCCACAATAATCGTGACCGGCTTTCTTAAGGAGCCAACTAAAAACTGGATAATATTCATTTTCCGTACTGGTTTAAAAAGACGCCCAGGTTACCCTGGTAAGCGGCTTTATTTAATAAAGATTTCCAGGCACCCCAATAAGCAATTTTAACAGCGGCTTCTGATTGGTAAAGCAGTTGCAGGGATTGGATGACATCGTAATAACTGATCAAGCCCGACTGATAACGGGATTGTATCGCCTGGTAGGCAAACCTGGCTGCTTTTAATTGTTCGGGGGCAAGGCGGGCGGCTTGGATGGCTTTCATTAAAGCAGAACCTGCGATTTCCAGCTGTGAGTTTAAATGCAGTTCGGTTTGTGCAAGCTGTTCACGGCTGGATGCAATGTTGAGTTCCTGTTGTTTGAATTGCGGTTTTTGCCGGAATATTTCGAGTATCGGGAAAGAGACTTGCGCGCCGATACCATAATTATACCGCTCAAAACGAAGTCCGTCACTGTTATTGACCGATCCGTCAGCCGCGATCCCCGATCCCCGGCCATATCCTACACTCCAGATCGTTAGTTTGGGTAACAGGCTGCTTTTATAAGTTTTCAGGGACAGTTCATTGTTCAGCACATTGGTTTTTTGCAGGGCGATCTCGGGGTGCTCCACATTTTCGATTTCAGGCAGGTCAATGGGCAGGCTTTTAAACATAGCGGAATCCGCAATCGGTTTACCGGGCAAAGTTCCGCCAACCAACTCCTTTAAAACGATCAGGCAGGAATCGCGCTGCCGCTCAATGGCTATTAGTTGTATTTGCGCTTTGGCCAGTTCGGCATGAAAGGTGGAAGAATCCGTTCCGGGCCTCAGCCCGCTCGATACCACTGCCTGCGATTGTTTCAGATGGTAGGCATCCCGGTCGATATTACTTTGATAAACTTTAACCAGGTCGGCGGTCAGCTGGTAATTCAGCCAGGCATTGATCACAAAGACCCGGTGCTGGAAGATGGTAAGCGTTTCATCCGCTTTTCCGTTTTGCAGCCTGCCTTTGGCTAATTCGACCGCCGCTCCACGCTGCCCAAAGGTAAATGGCTCCCAATACAGGTTAAGGGCTATTGCGCTGCCCGGTGTCCCGGCATAGTCGTTGGATTTGCTGGGCGGGCCACTGATCGGCGTAATATACTGCGGATAGATCATCCCGGTAATGTTGTTGGAAGTAGCATAGTCCAACTGGTAGGACGCATTGAGGGATGGGATGATGCTATTCTGCTGTAATTTGACCGCATATTGCAGGCCTTGGGTCTGTAGGTGTTTGGCTTTGACCAGCGGGTAATTCCGGGTTGCCGTATTGAGCAGGGAATCCAGGTAGGCTTTACCGCCTTGCTGGCTATGGGCCCTTGCGGAAATAAGCCCGAAAGCAAGGATGGCCAGCAAGTGCCTGGCAGGAAATAGCCCGGAGAATAGAAAATGTTTGTTATAATGCACGGCAGAGAATTAACCCTGCGATATTAAGCAGCTAAAAAATGGATAACTTGCACGTTATTTACCTTTTGTATGGATTTTACTTTTTGGGTAAAGTTTTTTTGAATTGAGAAGGTGTATAGCTGGTATGCAGTTTGAATATCCGGGAAAAATGCGCCTGGTCGGAAAACCCGGTTAGGTAAGCAATCTCGGTCAGGCTATGATTGGTGTTTTCTATCAGGTTTTGGGCTTTCTCGATACGCAGCTTGCGGATATAATCGCCAAAGGTAAGGTTCTCAAAATATTTGGAAAACTCCCGTGACAAATAGGCCGGGTTGATCGCCAGTTCTTCACTGGCCTGCTGCAAACTCAGGCTCATATTGGTGTCGATCTGATCCTGTATCATTTCTTTGAGTTCCTTTGTCCAGGCAGGTGCTTTTTTATCGCCTTTGTTCTTCAGGTACTGGTGATAAACCTGTAACAATAACTGATCGACATGTCCCTGCGTATGCTTTTTTTTATGCAGAAACTGCGCCCAGCTATACAGGCCATCATAAATAGTCATACCCAAAGCCAAAAGCTTGTGATCATCTTTGCTGTTATAGGCAAGCCCAGAAAAGATCGCTTCCAATCCCGCAGCTTGCGGGGCAAAATCGTGGAGGTCGGTATCCGCTCCGCGGACAATAGCCGCCAGCCTGTCTAAGGCGACATCCTTTAACTGGTATTTCTTTAGGAAATAGTCAAAGGTGCAATGATCTTCGTAATGCGTGTATTCCACGCCGGGAATGTCAAATGGTGTTGCACCCAATGCCTCGGCTTTGATCAGCACTTCCTCGTAAGGCACGTAAATAATTTCCGCACCCGGGTCAATAAACCGTTTGATCAGCCAAGGACAGGCAATACGGTCAATTTTGGGATGTTCACGGGTGATCCACTTCATGATTTACAACAGGATAAGTACAGAATTATTCCGCAAATTAGTAAAATAAAAAAATCATCCTATGTACAAGTATTTTCTTTTTGCCTGCTGTGTTTTATTGATGAACTGTAAAAGCCAACCCGGCTTTGGTCAGGAACAGTTAAAACTGGAAAGTGAAATCCCGTTACCCGGTGTGAAAGGGCGCATTGACCATATCGACATCAATGTAAAAGATCAAATTGCTTTTGTGGCCGCTTTAGGTAACAATACCGTAGAAGTAGTTGACCTAAAAAAAGGTGTTGTCTTGCACAGCGTCACCGGGTTAAACGAACCGCAGGGCGTGGCCTATATCCCCAAACATCATGAGCTGTTCGTAGCCAACGGCGGCACGGGTGAATGTTTTTTTTATAATGCCCTTACCTTCCAGAAAACAGGTTCCATTAAATATGATGACGATGCGGATGATGTGCGTTATGATGAAGCATCCGATCAAATTTATGTAGGCTATGGCAGTGGCGGTATCGGGGTCATTGATGCGGAAACGCATAAAACGATTATGGATATTAAGCTGCCCGCACATCCCGAATCATTCCAGTTAGATACTAAAGAGGGTAAACTATGGGTCAACCTGCCCGGAGCAAGCAGTATCGGCGTGGTAGATATTAAACAAGGCAAATTGGTGGATCAATGGAAAAGATTATTACCGCGTTCCAATTTCCCAATGGTTTACGATGCGGCGCAGCACCGGGTTATGGTAGGCTTTCGCATTCCGGCAACCCTAAAGGTACTGGACAGCCGGACAGGTAAAGAGTTATTTAGTTCGGGCATGGTTAGCGATGTAGATGATTTTTATTGGGATAACAAAACGAAGCAACTATTGATCAGCGGTGGCGGGGGTTCGGTAAATATCTTTAAGCAAACGGAAAACACCTATAAGCAAGTTGCTGATATTAAAACCCGTAGCGGCGCGCGGACTTCTTTATTTGTGCCGGAACTGCGCTTGTTTTTATTGGCAGCCAGGGAAAACAATAACCAGCCCGCCAGCTTATTGCTATACCGGCTTGCTGATCAATGAATCTCAAAAAACTAAGCACAGAACTCGCTGACCCTTTCCGTTCCTTAAAGAACGGCCTATTTGCCAGGCTTTACTTTGCCGAAACCATCCCATAAGCATTACTGCCAAGTCCCATAGCAATTGACCCGGCGGCTATCTTAGCGATACCTGCGGTAATAACAACCGCCGAAGAGTGAATGGCCCCGCTTAACCCGGCTGCAAGCGCAAATGGTACGGTAAGCCCATCGGCCATTCTAATCACAATATCCCGCAGAATCGCAGAAGATGTAAAATGCTCTTCCATGTGTTTTAGATTATCTTCCATATTTAAGATTTAATGAAAAAGTGTGTCCCACAATAAATATAAATTCAGTACCAGGATAATGGCCGCTACGATCCAGGCTACCACCTTGGTGAATGTACGGTTGGCGAACCTCCCCATTTTGCGCTTGTCATTGGTAAAAACGATCAAGGGAATAACCGCAAAGCTTAATTGCATAGACAGGATAACCTGGCTTAATACCAACAAACTGGCTACACCTTTTTCGCCGGAAACTTCTGTCACGATAAATGCCGGGATAATCGCGATCAAACGTGTGATCAGCCGTCTTAACCAGGGCTTTAACCTGATATGCAAAAAACCTTCCATGACGATCTGCCCGGCAAGCGTCCCTGTTAATGTCGAGTTCTGACCGGATACCAGTAGTGCAATGGCAAAAACCGTACTGGCCAATCCTGCCCCCAATACCGGCACCAATAATTTATAAGCTACCGTAATATCCGCAACATCCTGATGCCCACAATGTAAAACTGGCGGCAGCAACGATCAGGATAGCCGCATTGATAAAAAAGGCGAACAGCAAGGATACCGTACTGTCAATCGCCCCAAACTTAATTGCCATCTTCTTACCTTCGTCGTTACGGGGATAATTCCTGGTTTGGATGATGCTTGAATGAAGGTACAGGTTATGCGGCATGACCGTAGCCCCCAATATCCCAATTGCTATATAAAGCATAGAGGGGTTTGTCACCACCCTTAACTGCGGCAACATTCCTTTTAGGATCGGGAACAATTCAGGGTGCGAGGCCACCATGTCATAAATAAAGCAGCCCATAATCACCAGGATCAAGGCGGCGACAACACTTTCAATAAACCGGAAACCTTTATAGTAAAAGAAAAGAATAAGGAGAACATCCAAGGCTGTGATCAGCACACCAACCGTTAGGGGTATACCAAACAGCAGGTTAAAAGCTAAAGCGGATCAGATCACTTCGGCGAGGTCGCAGGCGGCAATAGCAATAAATTAGTGTATGCAAGGGCATGAACTACCAGATCCAAAACCTGAAAAAACGTCAAATATAAATGAAGAATAATGTGAAAGTCAAATAAATCTTACAAAATATCGATTTTTAATTTGTAAACCCTGATTACACGAATTCCTTGGTTTAAATAAACAGTCGTAATATTTCTTTAAAAGCAAATTGTAGGATTATCTTAAAATAAGCATTAAATAGTAAGGCTTTTCATGTTACCTAAAATCCCCATATAACTGACCACCTGGTTTTATTTGTAAGGAATAAACTAAAAACACACCATTTTAAAGTTAAACGGTTAAATATTCTTAAAAACGAAGTGCATATTTTGTATTGTTGAATTTAAACAATACAAAAAAGCGAAGTACGTATCTTGTATTGTCTGTTCCGAAAAACGTGCTTTTTAAACCAAGATTGCTTAGTCAAAATTCTGATTTTAAACTTGTTATTTCTACATAGGAATTGCCGTTTGACTTTTCGATTAATGTAATAGCTTTGTAATAGACATGCCGAAAGGTGCGTCAATACAAGAGTTGTAGGCAATTTCACAAAACAGCGTGCAAATTTTAAAGTCGGATATTAACAAACGAGAGACACAAATGGAAAATAAAACTTTAGTCGGAAATAACAAAATAATTGGCAAGGAACTAATAAAATATTTACTCCTCATTTATTGGTTATTATTTTGGTTATTAAATATCCTCGACAAAATAATTGGAGGAAGCCATTTTTTATTTGTAGGTAAGGACAGATTTGCAACGTTCGAAAGATTTTTCGATTCGCTTGGTCTTGGCAATCCAATCATTGCAAATGTTGCATTGATTATCACTGCTGGTTTAGAAATTTTTGCTTTTGTGTTTTTTTCTGGTGCTTTGTATCATTTTATAAAGAAAAATATTGATTCCACTCGTTCGTGGTTTTTTATTGGAATTGTTTTAACGCTAATCATTTTTACCTATTTTTCGATTGGTGACCAGATTTTTGGAGACCACTCTGAACTTTTGGAACACGGTATATATTGGTTTATAACACTTCTTTCCTGGACTATATTTATTCGCATAGACAAAATTCAAATTTTTGATAATTTTTCAATAGAAAAAAAACAATTTTTAGGAGCAACTGCTCTGACGATAATGCTAATTGCCGTCACGACTATTTCAATATTTCACCATAATCAAACTTCCTTTAAACAAAGAACCGAAGCAGTAAAAGCAATACAAATAGACGAAAACAAATACAAATTTTCATTTCCCTTTCTTGCAGGTAGCAAAGCATTTGAAAACACCATTGCAAAATTTAAAAAGGATAATCCAAATTTAAGTATAAGTTATATTTATACTGCACCCACCACTTTAAGATTAGGCGAAGCAGAT
>JAABUS010006028.1_pt1 | contig 15150 bp, 15 predicted proteins | sample 5560161 | NCBI WGS metagenome assembly JAABUS01 (sample SAMN10711885, study PRJNA513376) | rock metagenome | isolation source: Antarctica rocks | place: Antarctica: Victoria Land, Trio Nunatak nord | collected 2016-01-04 | reverse complement strand
GTAGTAACAGGCACGCAGTCTTAACAAGATCTATACGTAGTTAGCACGTAGATCTAAAAAATGTTCGTGATTCGAGTTCTTTCTGCTAATCATTCTCAACAGGTCAAACGCGAGAATGTTCTGTCTCAGTTCTTGTCGTCGCGACAACGAGATACTGAATCGAATGATTTTCATAAGCGATTTCCCTCGTAGTTCTGCGTTCTATTTGACTTTCTCATCTGCGTGCAGATTGCTTGTAGCATGCGCATTGAGATTGTCAAAGTCTGCGCGATCGCGAAAACTCTGCACGCGATCAACGCACAGCGCTTCATCATCACGCAGCGTCTCGATGTCATTCAAACTTTTGATAATCTCTAGACTTTACTGTAGCTAAACAGTAGATTCGTAGTCAGCATCGCGTACAGATGAGTTTCATCGCTGACTCTTAATAAACATATCAAAAGACTATTCTTTTATGTCATTGAATTAAATCAATACTTCATCATCATGAGTCTGTCATGACTTCATCATCACGTCATTGATGTCAATTTTGAGCACAATATTCTCATCTTGTCTTTCTTCTTTTATCTTAATCATTGTTGCTCATTTCTCGTCAAGATCTATGATCTTAATCAACAAGAAGAAAATTTCTTGTTCAAAGTTAACAAAGTAACTTTCTCTCAGTCTCGTTCTTAATTCGCTCACAAGAAGCAACTCAGTTCACAAATCATTCACAAGAAGCAATTCAGCACTCAGTTTGCTTGCAAGAAGCAATCTAGTTTCTCATTCACTTGAAAGAAGCAACTCAGTTTTCAGTTTGCTTGCAAGAAGCAACTCAGTTTTTCATTCACTTAAAAGAAGCAACTTAGTTTTCAGTTCGCTTACAAGAAGCAATTCAGTCTTCAATTCACTTGCAAGAAGTAACTCAGTTTCTCGTTTGCTCACAAGAAGCAATCTAACTTCTCGTTTGCTCATGAGAAGTTAACTAATACTCAGCTCGTTTATAAGAAACAAATTTCGTTCAATCTTGTCTCTTGTCTGAAACAAGAAACTTCTAATTGTATTCTTCAAGTCATTTAAAAAGAATACTCATCAAAAATCAAGTGTTGAAATTCTTTTCTCTTTAAAACTTCTGTTGTTTTTCAAGCAGATCAATTCAATCGATCTTTTATATAACTTGACATAGTCGAGTTGAAAGCTTAAAGCTTTGATTATGCTGCTCATGTCAAAGACATTGAAGTGTTTAGCATTACTTTAAGAGAAATCAATGTCTTCTTGAATCTTGAGTCAATCTCATCTTCTAATCTAGACTCTGACAAATCAAAACTGCATCATGCAACTTTGACTGTTCATTCAAAGAACAGTTCAACTCTTGCTTAGTTTTTATCTTGTTCTCAAGACAGTATGTATGATAAGAATCATCATCTGAATCTTCATTAAATGAAAAAGAAATTTCATTTGATTGCATTCATGACACAAGAAAATCTTGAAGTCTATTAATAAAGTAAGAACGTTGATTCAGTCATAATTCTACTGTTCAGATATTTCAAGTTTCTAAATGTTTTCTTCAAGAAGAACGTTGATATCTTGTCTTTGCATCAAGCTCATGATTATGTCATACATCTTAAAGAAGATGCTCAATACTCAGTCTTTGCTTTGTACAACATGAGTCGTGACAAAACTCTAGAACTTCATCGTTATCTGAATGAAAATCTGAGCAAAGATTTCATTTGAGTCAGTTGCTCTCAGACAATCATCTCTGTTCTTTTCATCAAGAAATTCGAAGAAGAACTTTGCTTCTGCGTGAACTATCAAGATCTGAACACTATCACAGTCAAGAATCAATATTCTCTGTTTCTGATCTCAGAAATGCTGAATCATTTAAGTCGAGCTAAAATCTTTATCAAGCTGAATATTATCTCTGCATTCAATTGACTTTGAATCAAAGAAAAAGATGAAGCTCTCATTGTCTTTTGCACTCAATTTGAATTATTCAAGTATCTAGTCATGTTTTTCAATTTATGTAATGAGTCTGTCTTGTTTCAGAAGTACATTAACAATACTTTTTGCAAACATTTAGATAAGTTCTGTACAGCTTATCTGAATAACATTTTGATCTATTTTGACAATGAATTCAAGCACAAGATTCATGTCAAGCTCATTCTGTGAAAGCTGCAAGAAGCAGATCTTTAGATGAATATAATCAAATGTGAGTTTCATGTCACTCAAGTCTCATATTTAGAATTGATAATCATCATTGAAGAGATCAAGATGAATTCTTCTAAGATAGACATCATTGTCAACTGACTCATTCTGATCAACGTTAAAGATGTTCAAAGTTTTCTAGATTTCACGAACTTCTATAAAAGATTCATCTATGACTATAGTAAAATAGCTACTTCGCTCACTTGTTTCATCAGAAAAGATGTATTTTTTGTTTAATTTCAGAAATGTCAGATTGCATTCAACATTCTTAAGAAAGTTTTCACTTTCAAGATTATTCTTCATCACTATAATTTAGATCACAAGATTGTGATAGAAATCAATGCTTTAAACTATATGTTTGAAGACATTCTCTTTCAATACAATGAGAACGAGATTCTTCATTCAGTCACTTACTTTTCAAAGAAGCATAATTCAGTTGAGTGTAACTACGAAATCTACGATAAAGAACTCATGATCATTGTTTGCGCTTTCGAGAAATGATGATCAAAGCTTGAAGATTCTATTTATTCTGTCAAGATGATCACAAATCACAAAAATCTTGAGTATTTCATGTCAACTAAGCAGTTGAGTCATCATCAAGCTCGTTGAAGTGAGTTTCTGTCTAAATTCAACTATTGCATCGCTTATTGTTTTGACAAGATCGATGATAAGTTGAATGCTCTGACATGTTGCTCAGAAAATCTCTTTAAAGAGAAAAATACATTTGATTCTCAACATCAATATTAACATCAAACAATTTCGAAAACTCATGTTTTAGACTTTAGTATTGTTAAGAATCTCGCTTTTAACATTTTTGACATCAAAGTCATGAAGCTTTAGTCACAAATCATTGCTCTAGATTCAGTTCAGTTACATCTGTTCTCAATTATTTCAGCATCTTTGCAAATTCTAGTTCTTATGAATCTAGAAATCAAAGAATTCGACGTTAAAAACATCAAGTCTCAACTAGATCAAGACACTCTGAATCTTGATGAAGATTTTGCTGACATTCTCATTCAGACATTGTGAAAGCAAGTTGAAATTAATGACAAATTCGCAGCTCAGATAATCAAAGTGCTTTGCAATGAAGCATGACATCACAACAAGATCTTTCTAGTTGAGTGTGAAGAACACGAGAATCATCTGTACTTTCAAGAAAGAAAGTACGTGCTCAACTCAGATAAACTACATCTTTGTATCATTCAGCTCACTCATGATAGTGTCATCAATGATCACTCAGAAAGAGCAAAAAGCTATGAACTGATCAGTTGAGTTTACTGATGATCAAACATTTATAAGTATGTTTAATGCTTTGTACAAAACTGTCACATGTGCACACGCTTCAAGCTCTTTAAACAATGAACTCAAGAATGATTGCATTCTCTTTCAATTCTCGAACGTCGTTAATGTGATGTCTTCATGAACTATGTAGATTTTTTATCGCTCAGTATCTTCATGAATATCACATATAAATATGTTCTAATCTTTGTCGATCATCTTATCAAAATGAGACATTTAGTTCTCATCACTTCTATAAAAGTTGAAGAAGCTATCAATTACTTTTATGCTCATGTTTGAAAATATCATGATTTACTCAAGTTCTTCATGTCTGATTGAGACACACAATTCATCTTCAATGTCTGAAAGCATATGTGTAAAATGCTGAAGATAGATGCTAAGTTATCAACAACGTATCATTCTGAGATTGATGATCAAATCAAGAGAGTCAATGCTGTCATGAAGCATTATCTTCAAGTCTTCATCAACTACATGCAGAACGACTGAGCTAAGTGACTTTCTGAAGTTGAATTTGTTGTCAATAATGTATCGTCATTAATCACTTTAGCATCACTCTTCTTGATCAATTTGAATCAGAACTTACGTTTAAACTTCAAGTTTTCTGAGTCTCTGCTCAAGAATCTTACATCTCAAGCTTGAAACAAGTTAATCAATGTCAAAGAGTTCATCAAGAAGATGAAGAAACTAACTGAGCATCTACATGATGAGATGCTTATAGCTCAGATCATTTACGAATTCAATGTCAATCTCTCTTGTCGTTCTTGTTCTAAATACTTCGTCGAAGATGAAGTTTAACTGAATGTTCACAATCTCAGCATCGCTTGTCTCGCTGTCAAGTTAAATGATCATAACGTTGATTTCTTCAAGATCAAGCGAGTTTTCAAGAACAATTCTCTGATCATTGAGTTAAATCTTTCAGCATTTATGAAGATTCATTCAATCTTTCATGTCACTCTTCTGAATCATATCACAAGTAATTTTCTTTCAAATCAACATCAGAAACTTCAAGAACTTATTGTTGTCAAGAATGACAAAAGATTCTGATATGTAAACAGCATACTAAACTTCAAGCGTGATAGATGCTATAATTCATCTCTGCTCAAGTATTATATCAATTGAGAAGATCACTTCTTTACTTGAAAGTCTTTTCATCTTCTGAATAATTATGAGCAAGCACTTGATGAATATCATCTCATCAATTCTGTCGTTGAAGAATCATATGTACTATCATGTGTAATATCTCAATGTCAATATCAAGAACTTTAAATTCAATCTTCATCATTTCAATTCAGCTCAGATCTGACTCAGATCTGACTCAGATCTTATCTAAATTTGATTCAGACATTTTGTTTAAATCTGACTCAAATCTGACTCAGATGTATTTCAGTTTCGTCTGTGCATCATCATATTAAACTGTGTTTCGTCTTTTACTTACTCAAATCTGATTCAAATCTTGTTTAGATTTGATTCAAACATTTTGTTTAAATCTGACTCAGATGTGACTCAGATGTGTTTCAATAACAGTGCTTTATCACTATAAAATGCGTTTCACTCTATCATGTCTCATCTTCATCTCGCTCTGTCTCGCTCAAATCTGACTCAGATGTGACTCAGATGTATTTTCATTTCATCAATGCTTCATCACTATAAAATGCGTCTCGCTGTATTTCATCTCATCTCGTCTCGTCTAGTTTCAGTTCTCGTTGTCATCTTCGATTCTTTCTCATCTCATCTCATTCTCATCTTGTTTCGTTTACATCTCATCTCATTTAATTTCAATTCTCATCTCATCTTGTTCTTTTCATCATTTTGAAGAAGCTCAGTCTTTGAGAGAGAAGCTACTGTCATGATGTCAAATCATCATCTCAGTTCAGAGCATAAAATATGTCATCAATTTGATTTAATATCATCGATATTTTAGAAAGTCTTGATTCATTGAACTAAATCATTAATTTAATCATCATCATTTTAATTTAGTCACATCAAAATCTGTTTTGTATCTTTGCAATCTTAAGTCATAAAACTGCTGCTCAGTTTTAACATTACTTAATTCATGTATATAAAAGTTGAGTTCTCATTCTTTTCTTTCATTTCTTGTCTTTCGTCTTGTACATTATCTGATGTATTGTTCTGTATTTAGTTCAAGTAATATAATAATCAATTCTCTATATTGATAGAATTTCTAGTCTAGTCTAGTTTCTGACAAGAGACTTTGCTTCATTGACAGACATGACAGTTTCAAATGTACTGTTTGACTGTAACTTGATGATTTGATCAATAGTAAAATCATTGAATTAGATTAATAGTTCATTTATTGTTGAGATGAGAGATTGAAAGCTGATCATGAATTTTCTGTAGCAGTTTCGTATACATATTCTTGAAAACTCACAGTAAGTCTTTTTTAAAGAGAATGCTGTTAATGATTTTGCAGTTCTTCAATTTAGTGATATGAAATTTGAGCTTGTTCTCATTTATAGCTTGTTTATATTCATTGCAAAGCTCATTCATTTGATTGATCATATGCATTTGCTGATAGAGATTTGCTTTCAATTCAACGAGTAGAACATTGACTTTATCAAGAATCAGAATAGTCTGAAAATGATTTTTAAGTTGTTGAGCTGATTCAGAGATGTTCACTAAAGACATTTAAGTTAAAGCATCAACTTTAGTATTCATTTTGTCTGATTTAAAGATGATTTGAAAGTTGAACTTTGACAGAATGTTCAGATAGTTGACTTGTCATCGACTTAACTATTTATTTTTCATGAAGATCTTCAAAGCTTGATGATCAATGAATATTTAAATGAGTAGTTCAGTGCATTTCAGCTTAAGTCATCAATGTTCAAAGCATTGAATGATGATCAGCAATTTCTTGTCATAGATATAATAATTGATTTCAGTGAGTATCATGCTTTTGCTGTAGAAGATCATTGAGTGAAGAACTCTCTTATTATTATACTGAGATAGTATTTCATCTTTTACATAGTTTGAAGCATCAATCTTCAGAATAGCTTGTCATCTGAGATTGAAGTGACGTAGTACTGAAGTTGAACTGACTTGTTTCTTTAAATTATCAAAGACTTGAACACAGATCTTGTTTCAAACAAAAGATGTGTTTTTTCTAGTCAGCTGAGTGAATGATTTAACTAGCTTCGAGAAGTTCTTAATGAAACGACGATAGAAGTTAACAAATTTCACGAAGCTCTGAATTTCTTTTAGATTGATTGAAGTGATTCAGCTGACTATGACTGTCACTTTGCTGAGATTCATACGAAGATCTAGTTCTGATATAATGACTTCTAGAAAAACAGTCTCTTCTACATTAAATTTGCACTTTTGAATATTCATCTGCAGTTCAGCTTTGCGTAGTTGATTCAATACTAGTTTGACGTGATCTCTATGTTACTTTCTCATTTTGCTATAGATGAGAATGTCATCTAGATAGACTTGATAAAAGTCATTCAGAAAGTTTTATAAAATGTTATTTATATATTGCTGAAAAGAGATTGATTCATTAGTCAGTTCAAATGATAGCATCTTGTATTTATATGCTTCTAAAGCAGTGATAAAAGTAATGTAATTCTCGCTATTAAAATGCATTCAAAGTTTGTTAAATGTTGATATGATGTTCAATCTAGTCAGATGCTTGCAACTCACTATTTTATCAATGATCTCATCTATCAATGATAAAGAATATCTATTTCTTTTGAAAATGACATTTAGCTTTCAATAATTCATGCAGAATTGAAGATCTTCATTTGCTTTAAGAATGAATAGAACGAAAGAGAAATAAAGAGTCTGACTGAGAATGATGAATTCTTTAGACAGATTCTCGTTTAAATACTTCTTTACTTTCAGAAGTTTGACAGATGACATTTGATATGCTCAACAGCAAGAAAACGTTGAATCACTAGTGAACTCAATTTTATGATCATAGAAGCAATGAGAAAGTAGTTTATTTAATTGAACTCAATCAAAAACATTCAGAAACTCATGATATTTTGATGACAGCTTCGCTTTAATAACTTTCAAATTCTGAGTCATTTCATTAATTAAAAAGATATTTAAAACATTTAAATTGCACTGAGTGTTGTACGCGATTTCTCTATTTATATTGATAATTGATAGAGCAAAGACTTCAGTTTAATTCTTCTTTAAATGATTCAACAATGTTTTGAACAAAGCTGCATTTATGCTTTGAATTGAGAATGATTCTTTCTTAATCGTAGTTGAAACAGATTATTTGAGCATAATCAAAGTCTTAGTCTGAATGATAGAAAAAAGCGAAGTTGATTGCAATTAACTTAAGTGCTTTGAATTAAGAGAGATTGAAAAAATCGAAATAGAAGTATTTAATTGATTTGAAAAAACAATGACGTCGTTTTGCATATTCAATAATATTTCGTTTTTGTTCATTCAGAGCTTACTCAATATGACTTCATGATAATCAATATCAGCTATCAGCATTGATACAGTCAATTTCTTATGACTTTCGATGATGAGATTGAATAGAATTTTATGAATGATGATTTTCTTAAATATTTTCTCATCATAGTCTCTTATTAACTTCTCTTTTGTCAATGATATAAATTGAATTTCTAGTTTCTTGCATACTCTATTGACTAAATTAACGTGTATGAGCATATGAGAAACTGAATCACTGTTTATCAAAGAACAAAGACTAAAAGATTGATTCTGAGAGTTGAGAAAGACATCAATTAGAAATGACTTTTCAAAGTAATTCTCTTCTGATAAAATTTCGTCTAGTTTGCACAAAGATATAATCTTTATTTCTTTGATGATTTTTAAAGAGATGATTAGTTTTTTGAATTGAAATTCGAATTGAAATCAAAGCGATCATATTCATTGTTCACTGTATTGATTCTAGTAGATTGATCAAGACACTCTCTAAAGCTATGATCTGATTTATGATATATAAAACAACTTTCAACTAAAATGTCTGCTTCTTTGACGTTAATTAAAATCGCGTCATGCAACTTTAAATGATCAGATTTTGAATGATCAACTGACTGAGTGACAACAGCTTTATGAAAGATAGTCTTTGACAGATCATTGACATGTTTGATTAAATTGACTTTGTTCTTGATTTCTTGAATGACTCGTTGATCATTATTCAAATAAATCAGATAGAAATGAATCTCTTTGAGAGAATCAGATTGAACTAATTAATTTATTCAAATGAATCAAAGACGAGAATTAATTTTATCTTTCAGATCAATGATCAGTTGCTTTTCATGATACTTCAGATAGAAAGATAATTGTTGAAACTGAGTGTAGAACTCGCTGAACTTCTTTGATTCTTAAATCAAGTTGTAGTATTTTCTACAAAAGTTAACTTTCTTATCTGAATCATTAAACAACTCAGCTAGTTCTTTCAAAAGATCATCAATGATCTTATAAAGATTGACATAGTTACGTTCGCGTCTAGATTGAGTGATCTCAGCTGCGTCATTGAATAATCTGAAATGTACATAGCTCAGTTTGTGTCATGATTCTAGTCTTGTCAGACTCAGTCTTTTAGCTCTGTTAAATATATTCTCGCTTCATCATCTTGACTAGTTTCTATTGAGTCTAGCGTTGACTGAGAAACACATATATGTAGTCAGCTTCTTTTCTGTAGCTATCTTTCTTTCTTAGCATTTATCTTCTAGTTAAATGACACTCATATTGACTCGCTCTATGCTGATTTCTAACATTAGATAAATGCTCATCATTTACTACTCTGCTATCAATGAATAGACGATATGAAACAATCTATTCAGTAAGAAAAATTTGCAAGAAATTCTTCAAATTTGCATCATCATTTTAAATCACAAGAAATTCTTCGATTCTACACTCATTTTCATCATTTTATTCGCAAGAAATTCTTTGAATAAAGCACTCAATTATTACCTGAAATTCACAAGAAATTCTTTGAATTTTCACTTATCAAAAAACATTTACTTTTATCTCAACAACTTTTATCTTCTTTCATCATGACATGTAACGTTGAGTCAGTTGAGTCTTGAACAACTCGTTTGCTTGAAAGCACTGTCAATAGAAAAGTTTCACTTCTACTTATCAATGCTTTAGTTGAAGCTGAGAAAGCTATCATCTCATGAAACATAAACATCGAAGAACAACTGTTTTATTAAGTCAGCAATCAATTCAACAAAGTCATCAATATGCTGAACGAGCTTCGAAGTCAACGAGACTTGACTTTACAACTCAATGAACATTGACTTCTTGTACAAGACAATCATAAAAAGAGAGCGAAACAACTAGAAGTCACTTTCAATAAAAATGATGAGCTAGAGAAAAAGATCAATCAGTTACAAGATGAGCGATTGAACTTCAGAGCGAAACAACGTCAAGCTGATTAATTTATGTCTCGTCAAGATACTTAGTCAGCTGAACAACGAGTCAATCAGAAAAAAGCTCGCTCTCAACGAGAATCTTCTACTTTATCTGATAATGAAAATGAAAATGATCATCACAAGTTCATCAAGCTTTCGAATTTACTCATCTTCATCGAAACAGATGATTTTATTTGAGAGACATGAAACATCAAAATAGCTGACAAGCTCAATGTTAATGCAAATCATTATTCTACTGAAAAGATTTGTATTGTCTATGTGATTTTCAGGCTAGAAGATGATGTTGATCAGCAAATTTATGCAAAGCATCATGTTGATGCTTTCTCACTTTATCAATCACTATCAGAGTTATTGAAACATCTGAAAGAAATTTACGAAGATCAGAATCTGATTCAAAAGTGTTATCATGAATACATTGCTCTGAAGCAGCTCAACAAGCTCTTCAGCTCTTTCTATTCAGAATTCACTAGAATATTCAACTTTCTGAACTACGATGATGTCACTCTGATAAACAACATTCAGAATAAAATCAACAATTATCTTCAGAATGCGTTGTCAGTTTGCCTTATAAAGTTTAGCTCACTTGATAAGCTTAAGATTTTTCTTCAAGATGTGAATAACAAACAATGAGTTAATTATCAGCTACGTGATGAGCAATAAACAGTTAAATCAATAACAGCTTCGAAAAAACGTTTTGTTTCTTCGTCAATATCAGCTTCAGTCTTAACTACTAGCTATGTTTGACTCACTACTTTTTTCACTCTCGAATCTGAACAATCAAGAATGTCAATCATCTGCTTCAACTGCAAAGTATCAAGTCATCTTTCAAAGAACTGCTCTCAGTTGAAGACTAGTACTTCAACATCTCATGCATTCATTTCTTGTCTCAATGAGATCATCATGTTGAAAGAAGAGAAGAAATTATTTACAAAGAAATTAAATGATGAGACAAAAAACTAGTGACTTTCATTAAAGACGTGATGAAAGATGTGTTAATTTCTTTAACAATGAGCAGCTCAAATGATCTCTTTGCTTCAAAATCTTTGACTACTGAATGTGTACTATTTAGCAATGAAATTAGTTACTCATTAAAGTCATTGATTGACATTGAAGTAGCTGACTATTCATTCATTGATGAATTAATCGCGCAGAATGTTTGTGATCATTTGCAAATTGAATCTTTATCTTTAATTAAGCTCAAATCAATAAGAAAATTCGATGATCATTATGCAAAAAAGCTCATTATTCATGCAATTTATTCGAATCTAACTGTTTAAGATCATATGAAACGTTTCATCTGTTACGAGCGTATTAAGATTGAAAAAGGCTGAAGCTCTAATTAATTTACAGAGTACGCTAGTGAGTACTCTGCATATTGATTAAAGCTAGTCAGTGTCTCTAACTCAGATCTGACTCAGTCTCTATTTTCTTTTCTCAACATCTCTTTGTTCAACATCATCTTTCTTTCTACATCACATTCTACTCATGTCATAAACACATTTTCTTCAAGCTTAGCACAGTCTTTGAATATTACTTAAATAGAAGCTTTTGTACTCATCTTCTTCTGTATTCTTAATATTCAGTTATAACTATCTTTAAAGATTAAGCACTATTCAACTCTGACTTTCGCTGATTGACTCATTTAGACACGATTCTGACATCATCTTTATGCTGATCATTTGATTAAGTCAACATCAGATGATTCTTGAAAAAACATGAATGAACAAAATCAAAGTGACTATTGATATGAAAGATGATCATCTTCAATTTTCTAGTTTCAAAGCTTATATCAAAGCTTTTATCAAAGCTCATTCAACTGTGCTTTCGAGCAAGAAAATCGCGATAGAACAGAAGAGTTCAATTTCTACTTAAATACTAAAGAGATTTATCTCTTCTGTCATCACTCAACTCAGCGAGAAGTCATCTTCATTCAGTAAAATCATGAAATCATTTAATTTAATCAACTTCGCTTCGTCTTTTGATTCAATGAACATAGCAATGATAAAGACTGCAGCATATAAATCACTAGTCAAACGATTGAATGTGACTACTTTCGCGATCATCATCACGAAAATCGATTAACTTCTAAAAACAGCTAGAAATAAACTCGAAGATGTAAATCTACAAAAGCTTTCACATGAAGAGATCTTGAAAGAAGTCAAAGCTAAGCTTTCTTTGAAATATCATGACTATCTAAACGTGTTTGATCGAGCGATGACTGATTAACTACTCTCTCATCATTTCTATGATCATAAAATTGAGTTGATCAACAAGAGAACATCTTCTTGAAGTCATTTCTATCATATGTCTGATTACAAGCTTCAAAAGATGAAGAATTATCTGATCAAGCATCTGAATAAAGACTTTATATCTTCTAGCTCAGCTTCATACGCTTCGCTCATACTATTCATTGAAAAGAAAGATGATAGCTTGCGTTTCTGTGTAAACTACAGAAAGCTCAATGCTTTGATTAAACAAAATCATTACTTCTTATCACTAATAGACGAAACTCTCGCTCGTATTCAAGATAGCAGATATCTGACTCAATTGAACATTATCGTTGTCTTCAACAAACTGCATATGCATTCAAACAGCGAAGATTTAACTATCTTTATCATCTTTTTGATTTTTACAAATATCACGTGATGTCTTTCAAATTAATCAACGACTTGACTTTCTATCAACACTATATAAACGACGTGCTATTTAACTATCTTCATCAGTTTTGTCAGATTTATCTAGATGACATTATCATCTACAGCAAAACACTGAAGAAACATAAGCGACATGTACGATTAGTTCTACATAAACTACGAGAGACTGATCTTCAGATGAATATAAACAAATGCAAGTTTCATGTTCAGAAGATCTTCTTTCTGAGACTATTGCTATTCATTGAAGAACTAAAGATGAATCTCAGAAAAGTATAAGCAGTAATTGAATGATTTACTTCTACAAACCTCATTCAGATGCAGTTCTTCGTCGACTTCTGCAATTTCTATCAACATTTTATAAAAAACTTTTTAAAGATTGTTCATTCTCTGATTCAGCTAACTCAAAAAGAGATGATATTTGAATGAGATCAAGCTTGTCAAATGATCTTTGATTATATAAAGAAAGAAATGACTGAAGTCTTTATTCTTCGTCATTTTGATCAGAATAAAAAGACTATTCTTAAAACAAACTCATTCAACTACGTCAATGATGACATACTTTCTCAATATGATGATGAAGAAATATTGCATTCAATAATTTACTACAGCAAGAATTTGAGTCTTGCTGAGTGCAATTACGAGATCTATGACAAGAAACTACTAGCAATCATTCATGTCTTTAAGCATTGATGATCTGAGCTGAAATTGACTGAGTTATTCATCAAGATGTTCACTGATCATCAAGCTTTAATGTTATTAATGAAAGATAAAGAGCTAAGTAAACGTTAAATGCGCTGAGTACAAAAGCTCGTTGACTTCAACTTCAAAATCATGTATTGCTCAGATAAACAAAATATCAAAGTTGATGCATTGACTCGTTGAGTTGATTCAGTTTCTAGAAGTCTCGAGAATGAATGATGTCGCTATCAGCGAACTACGATTCTCACGTTGAATCGAATGAAAATCGCTGATCTAGAAGAGAAAGAAAATGATGAATTAATTTATTGATTGATTTTAAAAGCTAACAGAATCAACGAGAATTGTATTCTACTTCGTGAAGTTGTATTAAAAGATGAAGCTCAATATGAAGATACTAAATTAAGAGATTGTCAAGTTCAGAATGAAATACTATATCGAGATGATCTTTTATGAGTTTTCTTCAATGAGCATCTTCAAATGAAGCTAATTCAAGAAGTTCACGATCAATCTTCTATTGATCATTTCGAAATTCTCAGAACGATGAAGATCATAAGAAGATACTACTATTAATCTTCAATGCAAAAGACAATAAATCAATATATTTAAAACTGCTACATTTGTCAGCAATCAAAGACTTTTCAAGATAAATTTAATGAACTACTACATTCTCTATTCATACTTGAACAGTAATGAAAAAACATAGTCATGAATTTCATCATTGACTTATCTCTTTCAAAAGACAAAAACATCATACTAACAGTAATATGTAAATTGACAAAGAAACGACATTATATTTCTTGCTTCACTGATGATGAGAAAATCACAGCAGAAAAAACAGCTGAGCTAATGCTTCAATGAATATATTAAATACATGATTTACTCAATTTCATTGTTTTGAATCGAGACTTTCAATTTACCTTCATTCTATGAAAGTCGCTTTGCAAAAGACTAGACATTAATTTTCAACTCTTCACAGTCTATCATTCTCAGATCAATGATCAAAGTGAACAAGTCAATCAGAATGTTGAAAAATATCTTTAATTCTTCTGTTCATACATGCAGAATGACTGAACTAAGCTACTACTTATGATCAAGTTCATTGATAATAATACTCTGTTCTCAGTCATCTTCTCAATTTCTTTCTTTCTAAACAAAGACTTTCATTCTTGTATGAGTTTTGAACTTGATGTCATCGAATATGAAAGTTCTTATGAACGCTTGCAGATGACTAAAGTCGAGAATATATCTGAACATATAAACAAAACACTGAAGTTTGCTCGCGAGTCGCTAGTCAAAACACAAGAACAAATGATGAAACAAGTCAATAAACATAGAAAAAAAGTTAATTATGAGATCAAATTAAAGATGTTTCTGAATGAAAGAAACATTGTTACAGCGAAATCTTTCAAGAAGCTAAATGACAAAATGCTTGATTCTTTCATCAATTTAAATCTTGTTGACTCTTCATATAAACTGAAATTATCAGAGTTTATGCATGTTCATGATGTATTTCATTCTGATCTGCTTCGCTCTGTCGTCGATGATTTCTTGTCTGATCAAAAGAATGAACTCTCAGATTCAATAGTGATAAACGATGAAGACGAATGAGAAATCAATGATATATTGAATTCTCATTGATATCAAAGATGACTTCAGTATAGAGTCAAATGAAATGACTATGACAATGATCTCAATTGATACAACGCTGATGACGATGAATTTATGAACGCTCAAAAGATCATTGATGATTTTCATATTCAATACTTGAACAAATCGCGTTAATTAACAATTCAATTAATCAATCGAGTCAAGCAGAAAATACATTCATGCGAACATGAATCATTGAAGAGAAGAAATAATGTCACGATTCTAGTCTTGTCAGACTCAGTCTTCTAGTCTTGTCAGATTTATTCTCGCTTTGTCATCTTGACTAGTCT
>JAABUS010006027.1_pt1 | contig 15152 bp, 15 predicted proteins | sample 5560161 | NCBI WGS metagenome assembly JAABUS01 (sample SAMN10711885, study PRJNA513376) | rock metagenome | isolation source: Antarctica rocks | place: Antarctica: Victoria Land, Trio Nunatak nord | collected 2016-01-04 | reverse complement strand
CGATCTCAGCTGCGGAGCGACCAGCGTCGTTGGCCTGGAGCAGCCGTTCACGGAGATCACGGGAGTAGGCGGCGGGCATATGTCCAGCCTACCGGATCCCGTCAACGCTTCTGCCCTTCGCTCTAGTTGGTGATCGGTGTAGCTAAAAGGACATGTTCATTTAGCGCTCTGCTTCTGGAAGGCGAGGTAGCCGGCGAAGGCGATCAGGAACAGTCCGAAGATCAGGAACAGGATGTAGAACGGCGCGATCGCGATGTACTGGGCGAAGTAGCGCTGGCGGAACTTCGTCCACGAGCTCACGGCTGGCTGGACGAATGTCCCGGAGCGCAGCGGCGCGCCCGGCGTCCCGACGGCGCCCGAGGGCGTGGTGGTCAGATCGCGTGTAGCCATCAGGCGTCTCCCAGCTTGACCCAGGGCATCTTGTGCTCCACTTCGCGCCGGACCTGGCTCTGGGCGTCCTTCCAGGCCTGTTCCGGGTCCTTGCCGAGGATCGCGACGTTGGTCATCTCGTCGGTGAAGATGGGGTTGATCACGTTGTCAGCCGGGCTGAAGTAGAAGTTCGGCACGGCCTGTGAGACCTTGCTGAAGACCTCGTTGGTGTTCTGGCCGCCGAAGAACGCTTCCGGCTGGTTGACCGCCGGGTCGGCCAGCGAGGACGTGGCGGCGGGGTAGAGCGACAACTCTTTGTAGCCCATGACCTGGCCCTGCGGCGACTGCACCGTCCGGATGATGTCGAAGGCGAGATCCTTCTTGGGGCTGGCGGCGGTGATCCCGAGGAAGGAGCCGCCGCGGTTGCCCGCTCCGCCTGGCGTCGGCGCGACCCGCCACAGGCCGCTGGTCCCAGGGGTCGCGTCCGCCACGGTCGCCTTGATCCAGACGCCGTTGATCACGGACGCCAGCGAGCCGGTCGACAGGGCGGCATTCCAGTCGCTGGTGGATGAGTTGATCCCGGCGACGACACCCAGCTGAGCGGACTGGACCGCGAGGTCCCATGAGTGTCGCACGGCGCCACCGTCACCGATGTACTGGTCGTCGCGCGTCACGTAGTAGTCGGGGCTCTGCCGCAGGCTGTTGGTGTAGACCTCGTTGGCACTGTCGATCATGGAGACGCCTGGCAGCGCCTCCCGCATCTGCTGGCCGGCGGCGTAGTAGTCCTCCCACGTCGACATCTGGGCGGCGACCTCGGCCGGATCGGACGGCAGGCCGGCCTGCTCGAACAGGTCGGAGCGATACAGCATCCCCGTCGGGCCGGTGTCCATCGGGAAGCCCATCAGCTTGCCGGCGGCGGTCATCCCGGCCTGCCACTTCCAGCCCAGGTACTCGCTCTGGACATCGGCGGCGCCATACTCGTTGAGATCGACGAACTGGTCCTCGGCCCGGAAGTAGGTGGCGATGTCATCGTTGAACGCCACGATGTCCGGGATGTAGGTGTTTCCGGCCAGCGTCGTCCGGAGCTTGGAGCCGTAGTCGCCGCTGATGATCTGGTCGTTGATCTTCACGCCGGGGTGATCGCGCTCGTACTGGCGGAAGAGCTCCGGCTCGATCGACCGGTTCCAGTACCAGAGCGTGACCGCGTCGGGGTCCGCCTGGCTGCTGAACTGCTCCGGGAGCGTGCAGCCACCCAGAATCAGTGGGGTCGCCGCCAGGGGCAGAAGCCGAACACGCCATCGTGTCTGCATGGGACATCCTCGATTTCAGCCCTCTCGACTGGTCTGCGGTCGCCAGCGCCGGCGGCATTCGCTCCGGGTACCAGCCGAATCGGCGAACCGGTCGCGTTACGCCTCGGGACCGCACGGTCTGTTGGGCAACCCTGCCCCTGACGCTGGCCAGACGGGAGCCAGCGGCCGTGATGCGAAGAGGGACCGATCGCATCACGATTATGGGCGATGATACATCGCTTCCAGCAGATTCGTTTAGTGATTAGAGGTATCCAATCGGTGGTGCGTTGTCGTCAGAGCCCAAAAGTGGCCCGCGGGAGGCCTCGCCCGGACCAGCGGGCTGGTTCCAATGCCGCCAATTCATTGCAACCGTGCGTTAACCGGTCTCTCGGGCCTGATGTGCTATGTTCCATAACGAGGGTCCTGCCTGTCCGCGACGTTGCGGACCAACGCCCTCGTCGGCCGGAGATGTGGTGATGCCGGTACTGCTCGCGGTGATGATCCTGTGGCTGGCCACCCCGTTCCCCACGCTGTCCTGGACCGACAATCCCGCGTCACATGGGGTCGAGCAATCGGCGACGGAGCCGGGAGTCGACTGTTCCGCCGAGCGTCTGCTCGGAGTTGCCAATGAGGTCATCGCAGCCTGGAACGATGCCGATGGTCAGCGTCTCGCCCGGTTGATGCTGAGCCGGGAGGAGGGGCGCACCGGCTGGCTGGCGTTCTCCGAGCCGAGCACGAGCAGCCGGTTTCAACCCGTCGGCAACGTCGCCGCGCTCATCGACGGGCGCTCTGGCGATGACGACCGCCTGGTGGTCCTCGTGGAATCGCTGACGGTCGAGCCACTCTGCGATCCGGCCTGGGGGCTCTACGGCGAGGTCCCGGTCGGACGAACGATCGCCGGCCGGCCTGGCCACACTCGCTCATGCTGTTCATCGACTGCGCGAGCGGCCGGCTCGACGGCATCGCGCTCCGCCAGCCGGGTCACATCGTCCGAAGCACGCCGGCCGTGAAGCGGATCACCGGTTGCACCGAGGCGCTGGCCTTCGCCCCGTTCGAGGAGCTCGTCACGGCGATCAATGCCGGCGAGGAGCGGACGATCCGGACGCTCGTCGCGACGCGAGCCGAGGCCGAGGCCGAGGCGGTGCCCGTCGACCGGCGGTTCGCCTTCGAGCTGCCCGATGCGTCCGACCACGAGCCGCTGCTCGTCGCCAACGTGATGGACCCGGTTCCGGCCCTCGCTGGCTGGGCGGAGCGGGGTCGGCGGCTGGAACTGCTGGTCTACACATGGGACATCGACCGCGAGATCGACGACACCGCGCAGGTCTGGGCGATCTTCGAGGGGATCTACCGGGACGGGTCGGGCGTTGCCTGGCCGATGAGCGGCAAGGTCGGCGTGGACTGCACCAACGGCCGCGTCAACGCGCTGGACCTCATCGTGGGGTAGGCCCGGCGCTGGTTGGGGTCTTGCGCTTGTCGTGAGTGCCGGCCCGATCCCATCGATCCGGGTCAAGCTCGCGACCGGCGGACCAGCAATGATTGACAGACCGCAGGCCCTACAGCCAGGAGCACGAATGACGACGCCGACGATGCCGTACGCCGCGACCATGACCGAATCGGCCAGTGAGTCCCGCGCGGCCCAAATCTGGACGGACCCGGCCGTCGTCGGGTGGCGCCGGGAGCTTCCCTACGTCCCGCTGCTGCCGTTCCCGAACCGTGACGCGGCGGCGGCCGATCTGTCCGGGTCGCGGCTGAACGTGCGGCGGCTGGACGGCGTCTGGGCGTTCCACTACGCGACCAGACCCGACCAGATCCCCGCCGGTGCCCACGACCCCTCGCTGCCCGACGACGGCTGGGACCGTCTGCCCGTCCCCGGCTGCTGGCAGATGCAGGGCTACGGCCTGCCCAACTACGTCAACGTTAAATACCCCTTCCCGGTCGACCCGCCCCATGTCCCCGACAGCAATCCGGTCGGGCTGTACCGGCACCACGTCGAGCTCCCGGCGGCCTGGTCCGGCCGGCGGGCGTTCCTGACCTTCGATGGCGTCTGCTCGGCGTTTCGCGTCTGGGTCAACGGCGCGCCCGCCGGGGCCAGTACCGGCTCCCACAACCCGGCCGAGTTCGACGTGACGGACCTGTTCACGCCGGGCGACAACCTGATCAGCGTCGAGGTCCGGCAGTGGTCGGCGTCGTCCTACCTCGAAGACCAGGACATGTGGCGGCTGAACGGGATCTTCCGCGGCGTCTGGCTCCACGCCGCCGATCCGGTCCACCTCCGCGACGTCCATCTGACCACCACCTTCGATGATGACACGATGACCGATGCGTCGTTGCATGTCCGGGCCTGGCTGCGCAACCTCGGGGAGGATGTCGCGCCGGGCGCTGAGCTGCGCGCCGAGCTGATCGGTCCCGACGGGCAGACCATTACCACGGTCGGGATCGGCTACTCCGGCACCATCGCCGCCGGCGACGAGCAGGAGATCGGAACGGACATCGCCGTCAGCGCCCCTGCCCTCTGGACGGCGGAGACACCGTCGCTCTACACGCTCCTGCTCAGCTATGTGGCGGCGAACGGGAACGTTCAGGCCGTCTACCGCCAGCCGGTCGGCTTCAGGACCGTCGAGATCCGGGACCGGCAGCTCTGGGTCAACGGCGTCCCGGTCAAGCTCCAGGGTGTCAACCGGCACGACTTCCACCCGGACTACGGCTACGCCGTGCCGCACGAGGCGATGGTCCGCGACATCGAGCTGATGAAGCGCCACAACGTCAACACCGTGCGGACCTCGCACTACCCCAACGACAGCGCCTTCTACGACCTCTGCGACCAGTACGGGCTCTACGTCATCGACGAGACCGACCTCGAGACGCACGGCTTCGGTCTGGTCGGTGACTGGTCGCAACTCGCCAACGATCCGGACTGGCGGCCGGCCTTCCTCGACCGGGCTGAGCGCCTCGTCGGGCGGGACCGCAACCACCCGTCCGTCATCATCTGGTCGCTGGGCAATGAGTCCGGCTACGGCGACAACCACGACGCCATGGCCGAGCTGATCCGGGCCGCCGACCCGACCCGGCCGACGCACTACGAGGGAGCCGTCAACGTCCCGGAGCGGTCGCCGGTCGCGACCGACCTGCACTCGACGATGTACCCGTCGGTCGCCGACATCATCCGGGAGGGCGAGCGGGAGGACGACCCGCGGCCGTACTTCATGTGCGAGTACGCCCACGCGATGGGGCAGGGGCCGGGCAACCTGCGCGAGTATTGGGAGGCGATCCGCTCCCACGACCGGCTGATCGGCGGCTGCGTCTGGGAGTGGGCCGACCACGGGATCCGGCAGGAGACCCTCGACGGCCGGGAGTGGTTCGCCTACGGCGGCGACTTCGACGAGCCGGTCCACGATGGCTCGTTCTGCATCGACGGCCTCGTCTTCCCGGACCGGCAGCCGCATTCCGGGCTGATCGAACTGGCGACCGTCTACCAGCCGGTCGTCGCCGAGGCCGTCGACCTGGCGGCGGGGACGGTCCGCGTCACCAACCGGCACGCCTTCCTTGGCCTGGACCACCTCTCGCTGCTCTGGACGCTCCGGACGAATGGCCGGTTCTCCGGGCAGGGGACGATCGCCCAACTGGATGTGCCGGCCGGCACGGCACGGGACCTCACCATCCCGTACACCGTCCCGTCCGACCGCGCCGGAGAGGAGACGCACCTCGAGCTGTCGTTCCGGCTGCGCGAGGCGACCCGGTGGGCGCCGGCCAGTCACGTCATCGCGACGTCCCAGCTGGCGCTGACACCGGACGCCCGGGCGACGCCGCCCGTCGTGGCCAGCGCGACCGGCCCGGTCGTCGTCGCCGACGCGCTCGGGGCGATCGTCGTCTCGGCGAGTGGCAGCACGATCCTGTTCGACCGCGCGACCGGGATCATCGCGGGCTGGCAGTGGTCCGGCCGCGACCTGCTCGTGACTGGACCGCGCCTGAATGTCTGGCGGGCGCCGACCGACAACGACCGCTACATCTGGGACGAGTGGCGCCGGCTCGGGCTGGACCGGCTCCAGCACCGGATCGACCGCTGCGAACTGACGGCGTCCGGCCCGGACCAGGCCGTGATCGAGGTCGATGCCACGCTGGCCGCGGCGACGCTCCGACCGGCCTTCACGGTCACCTACCGGTATGTGATCGACGGGTCCGCGCGGTGTCGCTGACGACCAGCGTCACCCCGCATGCGACGCTGGCGGCGCTGGAGACCCTGCCCCGCCTGGGACTGGAGCTGCGGCTGCCGGTCGCGGTCGACCGGTTCACCTGGTTCGGACTCGGCCCCCACGAGACCTACCCGGACCGGCGCGACAGCGGGCTGGTTGGGGAGTGGCACGGGCGCGTCGCGGACCAGTACGTCCCCTACGTGATGCCGCAGGAGAACGGTGCCAAGGCGGAGACGCGCTGGGCGGCGGTGACCGATGCCCACGGCGCCGGGCTGCTGGCGGTGGCCGAGGGCGACCTGCTGTCGGTCGGGGCACTGCCCTACGGTCCGGAGGATCTGGACCTCGCGAGACATACCGTCGACCTGCCGGAGCCGTCGGCGACCGTGCTCCATCTCGACCACCTGATGGCCGGGCTTGGCTCGGCCTCATGCGGCCCGAAGCCGCTGGGACAGTACCTGATTCCCGCCCGCCCGGCCCGATTCACCGTCCGGCTCCAGGCGGTCGATGGGTTCGTCCCGGTGGGAGACCGGTAACGGGCCGCCTGCGGACCATCGCCATGGCCCCCGGTCACTCCGGGCGGTCGTGGCCCATCGCCGGGTTGCCGTCGCGGGCGCTCTTGGCCCGGTAGAGCGCGGTGTCGGCGGTGCGGAGGAGGGACGCCGTGGTCTGGCCGGGGCGCTCGGTCAGGGCGATGCCGATGCAGGCGCCGGCCGGGATCACGACGCTGTCGAGGATGATCGGATCGGACAGGGCGGCGATGATCTCGCGGGCGGCGACCATCGCCCCGGTGTGGGAAGTGTCCCGGAGCAGGACGACGAACTCGTCCCCGCCCAGCCGGCCGGCGGCACTGGTCGCCCCGATCGTCTCGCCGAGCCGCCGTGTCATCTCGAGCAGGACGATGTCGCCGGCGTCGTGGCCGTGCTGATCGTTGATGTCCTTGAAGTGATCGAGATCGATGAACAGCAGCGCCATCTTCTCGCCGGTCGCCTCGTAGCGGGCGATGTCCAGCTCGACCTCGTCCAGCAGGCCGCGCCGGTTCAGCAGCCCAGTCAGGGGGTCGAGCCGCGCCTGCTGGCTGAGCAGCTCCTCGAGGTGGCGGCGGTCGGTGATGTCGCGGGTCTGGATCGAGAAGCCTTCGAAGTCGTGGACGTCCAGGAGGTTGGCGCCGAGGACCTCGAACCAGCGCCACATGCCGTCGCGGCGCCGCATCCGGACGACGGCCTCCCGGGTGCCACGCGGCGGCGCGGCGGCCAGATCGGCGAGGAACCGGTCGACGAGCGCCTGATCTTCCTCGACGACCAGTTCCGCGAACGGTCGACCGATGATGGCGTCCGGGTCGACGCCGAGGCTCCGCTCCGTCGAGGGGCTGGCGTAGCGGACGGTGCCGTCCGGCGCGACGACCAGCAGAGCATCGTGGGACAGCTGGGCGAGGTGGCGGAACCGCTTGTCGGCCTGCTGCCAGTGCGACAGGCTGGCCGTCTCCGCGGGCGGGGCGACGAACTCGGAGACGAGATGGGTCGCCCCGCCATGCTCGTCGCGCAGGACCCAGAGGCGAACCGCCAGCGTGACCATGTGGCCGTCGCGATGCCGCATCCGCGACATCCGCTGCACCATCGGAATTCGACCGGCGATCAGGTCGAGACCGATGTCGAAGTCGTCCTCCGGTGTCTCGGGCCCGAACAATACCTGATCGTCGATCGTCATGAACTCGTCGAGGCTATATCCCAGCAAGTCCTGGCTGGCCTGATTCCCGGCGACGAGCCGGTCACTCTCGATCGTCGTCACCGTCAGGAGCCCCGGATACTGGTCCAGGAATCGGCTCATGAGGACATCGCATGGGACTGGCGTCTCGACTGGCCCACTGGCGGGCGACGTCGGCTGCATGACGTGCTGGCAGTAGCCCCAGACCAGCTGCGTCAGGATTCGCTCCAGCGGCTCGTTGACGACCGGGTGCAGGGCGGGCGGGAGGTCGGCGGTCAGCAGTCCGACCAGGCCGGTCCGCAGGTCGTGCAGCCCGGCCTCGGACCCGGCGTAGAGCCCCGCCAGCCCCGCCCCAATGACCCGCTGGATGAAGGGTGGGTCGGCCGGCGTGAAGATCGAGCCGATGATGGCCCGCAGGTAGCCGTCCAGCCGGACGCGGGCAAAGGCCGGGTCCAGCCCCTCGTGGCGCCGGGACAGCACCATCCTGAGCCAGCGATCGACGATCCGGTCCCGGTTGATCGCGAACCAGGCCAGTGCCTGCTCGGGCAGCGCCGCATCGGGCGCGGGGTCATCGGTGACGCTCGGGGCCGGGAAGCGGATGGTCTGGCCTGATGCCGAAGCGCTGGCGTCGCGCTCGGGGCGGTGATGCTGCATCGGATTTCGTGTCCCTGGGAGGCAGCCGGAGCGGGAAGGGAACTGACTCCATCTCACACCATCCGAACCTTCACCGCTACGGGATCTGAGTACCGGTTGCGGGACGCATCGGTACCATCGACCCTGACTGATGCTGTCCCAAGTAATCGTTTTCCGTTAGCGAACATTGCGATCATGAAATGCGCGAACTACTTTGGATCGGCGGTTTCGCCGTCCTGGCCAGTTCGACGGAAGCCGGTCCCAAGCCGGCACCCAATTGATCGTGCAAACATGGGCGGTCAGGCAAGCAGTGCGAGACGCGTCGTGATCCCGGTGATAGTTGTCTCGAGTCGGGTCGCGAGCACTTGGGGATCCCGGCCATCGGTGTGGGTCGGCGCAGGAGAGCGGCGGAGAAAGCGCTGGTGCGAGAGCCGGCGGCGGGCGTCAGGAAAAGTGATCGGCGGGCCTCGTGGCGACATAGGAGGACGCGAGTGCGTGGCGGTGTCGTGCGCCTGACAGGTGACCAGCCCGGCACGAGTCTCCGTGTGGACGCATACCGGGGATCACCCGTCAGCCGGAGCCCGCATGCACGCCCCCAACAACCACGGCAGCGACCGTCTACTCAGGATCGGATCGCTATTCAGCGGGTACGAGGGCCTCGACTTCGCCGTCGAGCACGTCTTCGACGCCGAAACCGTCTGGTTCTCCGAGCTCAACGAACCCGTTGAGCGGTCCGAATCGCGTTGGCGGCGGCCCGCAGAAGGCGACTAACTATCAGGAAGAGTCTCCGTAGCGGGTGGCGATCGCGGCGGCGCGGTTGCGCAGGGAGGTGCGCAACGACTCCGGGGCCAGGGCTTCCGCGTCCGTGCTTAGCTGCCACAGCGCCCATTCGGCGTGTCGTGAATCCTGGAAGGTCACCTCCAGCCGCAGCCAGCCGTCTGCGTCGGGTTCCTCGGCGGTGACGGTCAGGGCGGTGCTCAGCAGGTCCTCCCGCCTCGCCGGGTTCACCCGTACCAGCACGGTGATATGGCCGTCAGACAGAAACTGCGCGCAGCGTTCCAGCCAGACCCGCTCCAGATCGACTCGGTTTGGTCGCTGTGCCGGTTCGGGGAGTTCCTCGGCGGCTAACACCCGCGACAGCCGGTAGGTGCGGTCCGCGCCAGATCTCGTGGCCAGCAAGTAGACCCGGTCGCGCACGGTGACCAGGCCGATCGGGTCCACCGTGCGCCACTGTGGTGTCTGGCCCGTGGCCGCGTAATGGATGCGCAGCCTGTGTCCGGCGAGCACCGCGCGCCGGACCTCGATCACTGTGGTGTCGGGCACTTCCTCAGTGACCAGCCGCCGTGAGAGCAAGTCGGTTTCCGGCTCAACGAGAAATCGCTCGGCCGCGTCGCTCGCGGTGGCCCGATGGCTTTCGGGCAGCGCGTCAACCACCTTGCGCTTGGCCGAAGCGAGCGCCGAACCGAGGCCGAATACCTGCTCGCCACGCCCCGATCCGGCGGTCAGCAAGGCAAGAGCCTCGTCGTGGTTCAGTCCGGTGAGCTCGGTCCGGAAACCGGGCAGCAACGCGAACCCGCCGTGCCGACCGCGTTCGGCGTAGACCGGGACGCCTGCCGCGGACAGCGCCTCGATGTCCCGCAGCACGGTGCGGGTGGATACCTCCAGCTCACGGGCCAGCGTGTCCGCAGTCAGCCGACCGCGCTGACGCAGCAGTAGTACCAGCGAGACCAACCGGTCGGCGCGCATACGAGAACTTTATCAGAATACATGACCAAGGATGTCGTGATTTGCTGGGATACTCGTTAACACGACGTCAACGATGGCGGCTACCGAGCCGATGGACGTACGTACTCGCGGTGAATCGAATGGAGCTGATGTGGCAATGGAACGAACGGCAGTCAACCCGGTGACGTGGTCGGTGAAGATGGGATTCAATCAGGGTGAGATCGTCTCCGGGCACACCCTGACCCTGTACTGCTCCGGGCAGACCGCGATGAGCGGCGCCGGCGAGCCCCAACATGACGGTGACATGGCGGCGCAGTTGGCGCTGAGCCTCGACAACCTGGAGGCCGTGCTCGGCGAGGCCGGCATGTCCCTCGCGAACCTCGTCCGGCTCAACGTCTACACGACCGACGTCGATCTGCTTTTCCAGCACTACGGCGTGCTGGCGTCGCGGTTGGGCGCCGCCGGGGTGGCACCGACCACCACGATGCTCGGGGTGACACGGCTGGCGATCCCCGGCCAGATGGTCGAACTCGAGGGGACCGCCGTCGCGTGATGCCAACTCGCCGCCTCTGCTACTCGTGCCGGTTCAACCGGCACGAGTAGCAGGCAGATGGGTGATTTCCGGTGCTCAGAATGGTGACAATCGGCGTCTATGGCTTCGACGGCGAGTCCTTCCTGCAACGACTGCGGCACGCAGACGTCCGCCTCCTGCTCGACGTACGTCAGCGCCGCGGTGTCCGCGGACCTGAGTACGCCTGGGCGAACTCATGTCGGCTGCAGGCGGCCCTCGCCCATGCCGGGATCGCCTACGAGCACCACCTCGAGCTCGCCCCAACCACCGAGCTACGCCAGCTCCAGTACGCTGAGGACGACCGCCAAGGGGTCGGCAAGCGCTCGCGCCGCGAACTTGCTGCCGAGTACACCCGCCGCTACACCACCGAGATCCTCGACCTCGCGGACCTCACACCGATCGTGTTGGCGCTGCCTAGCAGCGGAACCGCAGCGCTGCTCTGTGTCGAGCGCGACCCAGAGGCTTGCCACCGCTCGTTGATCGCCCAGCGGTTGACCGAGCAACACCGCGTCACGATCGAACACCTGCGCCCGTCGTGATGGACGAGTTGGATGCCAGGCTGCACCGGATCGGGCAGCACCACTTCCGCGCAAAGTTCCGGCTACATGGCCGGGACCGTGCGGTGGTCGACCTGCGCGGCATCGCAACCGTCCGCAGACACGCTGAGGAGCTGGTCGAGCGCAGCCTGGCCCCGGCTGACCAGCCGGAGCCGCCCGAACGCCGGGTCCAGTCCTTCGCTGCGCCTGCGCAGCACCGCCGTCAGCCAGCGATCGACGAGCCGCTCACGATTGATCGCGAACCAGGCCAGCGCCTGCTCGGGCAGCGACGCATGGGGCGCAAGGTCATCGGTGACGCCCGGGGCCGGGAAGCGGATGGTCTGGTCTGATGCCGGAGCGCTGGCGTCACGCTCGGGGCGGCGATGCTGGATCGGATGTCATGTCCCTGGGAGGCAGCCGGAGCGGGAAGGGAACTCCTTCCATCTCACACCATCTCACACCATCTCACACCATCTCACACCATCTCACACCATCTCACACCATCTCACACCATCTCACACCATTTGGCCGTCCGACACAACGGGATCTGAGTACTGGTCGCCGGAGGCATGGGTCCTGTCAATATCGGACCGATGCTGAATCGTGTAATCCTTGCCAGTGATCCATTCTGGCGATCATAAATCAGAATGACGCTCCTGACGCTCCTGACGCTCCTGACGCTCCTGACGCTCCTGACGCTCCTGACGCTCCTGACGCTCCTGACGCACACCGACAGGCGTGATGATGGGTTCCACCGTCCTGCCGGATCATCGCCAGTAGCGGTGACTGCTGGTCCGCTCCGATTCCCGCCATCGGACGCGAGGCGAACCGCTTCATGAGTAATGTCTCATGATCGCCCGTCTGGCCCAACCCTCCGCTGGCGTCGCACCGCCCCGACTCAGTCTGGATGCCGACCGGAGATGAGTAGTCCTGCTCATGAGGTCTCCCGTCCAGCCCCCTACGGTGAGGTCAGCACGACGACAGGTCTCGCGCGGCCGGGTGTTCATCCGAAGGACACCCGTCAGGCCCGACGGCGGACGTCAGGGGGTGCCGGGTGGGTGAGGCCGTGGCGGAGGGCGAATCTGGCGGCCGCGGGCCCGGAGCGCGGGTGCGACGCGGATGCCGCTGCCGGACAGGTGCTCGAGCAGGTCGAGTTCCCAGCGGATGTCGTTTTCGGTCTGCCAGCCCGGCCGATAGAGCTTGACGGCGTAGCGGCCGTTGCCGGCTGTCAGTTCGTAGACCGGGTAAGTGGAGACCCATAGCGGCCGGATTGCGGTCACCGGGCCGATGGCGTACGTCGCCGCGACCCATCGTCGCCGTCGGGCCGCGTCCTTGTCGTCTGGCTGGAGACCCACTGGTTATCCATGCCTGGGACGGTAACACGCCGTTGATGGCGCAATTCGGGCTCACGTCGACTACACGTCGGACTGGTCAGCGGACGAGCCGTGCCTGACTATCGACCATCGCGTGGAGCGTGGCCGTGGCATCGGGCCATGGAAACTGCGGAACCGCGTTGCGGAGGCCGCTGTAGCCATGCAGCGCGGACCAGAGCGCGATGGCGTCGAGGACGGGGTCGGTGCTGACCGAGCGGCCAGCATCGACACATGCCTGGATCGCGTGGACCAGGACGCCGAAGGCGCCGGCACCGACGGTCTCATGCGATTCCGGTGGCGTCCGGGTCTCGTGGTGTGGATGGCTAGCGCCCGGCGCCCGGGCGAACAACACGCGATAGAGCTCGGGGTGTTCGCCCGCGAACCGCAGGTAGCCGTAGCCGAGCGCATACAGCCGCTCGACCGGATCGGTGACTCCATCGCCCGCCTCCGTCAGGGCGAGGGTGAATCGCTCGAAGGTTCGGTGCACGACCGTGGAGACGATGCTCGTCGCATCGGGAAAGTGGGCGTAGATCGACGGGGCGGCGATGCCAACCTGCCGGGCGACGGCTCGGAGGGTGACGGCGTCGTCGGAGCCGGTCTGCTCAAGCAGGCTAGTCGCGGCGTCAATGATCTCGTCCCGGAGTCTGCTGCCTTCTCCCCGGCGGTTCGGTGTTCGGCCGCGGCCGGACGGTGAAGTGGTCATGGTTCAACTGTATAGCTATGCGCTCCGGGGGTAAAGCGTTGGACTCCAGCCCAGTAGCCTGACTGTCGCCCTGGCTGTCCGCGGTCCTCAACGCGGTGACGCTATTCCCAAGGCAATCGCCTCTTGTTGTCGATCCAGTGGAGTAGCGATAGTCACGCGGAGATCGGTCGAACAGGGACAATGTAATGGGACGATTCGCACAGGTTCGCCCGCATCTGACCAATGAGGCAAACGCCTCGACGGGTGTCTTCGACGCTTGCTCATGGTCGAGCCCCAGTTGCCCTTGGACGAACGTTGAGATGCGATCGCCCTGAGGACCTTCCGCAGCGACTTTACAGGTGTAAGCCTGGGTGATAAGGTATCCCATGTAAGGCAACAGATGTTACGTGAGGAGTTGGACGTGTCCACGAGCAGGTCTTCGATGACCGGTCATCCCCGGCGCTGGCCGATCCTGGCCGCCATGTGTCTGTCGCTCCTCATCGTGGTCATCGACAACACGATCCTCAACGTCGCGCTGCCGACCCTGGCCCGGGAGCTGGCGGCGGGCACGACTGAACTCCAGTGGATCACCGATGCCTATACCTTGGTCTTCGCCGCTCTGTTGATTCCCGCTGGGTTCCTCGGCGACCGCTTCGGGCACCGCCGAGCGCTGATGGGTGGCCTGGCGGTCTTCCTGATCGGGTCGGTCCTTGCGGCAGTCGCGGACGATTCCGCGCGGCTGATCGCCGCCCGCGCGGTGATGGGTGCCGGCGGGGCATTCGTGATGCCGGCGACCCTGGCGATCATCACCGCCGTCTTCCCAACGAGCGAGCGGGCCCGGGCGATCGGCCTCTGGTCAGCCACCGCGGGGATTGGCATCGTCGTTGGCCCGACGCTTGGTGGATTCCTGCTCGGTCACTTCGCCTGGGGCGCGGTGTTCTGGGTCAATGTGCCGTTGGTCGCCCTTGCCCTAACGGCAGTCCTGGCGATCGTGACCGGCTTGCCCAGTCGACGTGGCACCGCTGGGCGGCTCGATGTGGCGGGAGCCGTGCTGGCCGCCGGAGGGACGCTGGCGCTGGTGGATGCCGTCATCGGTGGCCCCGAACGCGGCTGGCTCTCGGCCACCACCCTGGGGGAACTTGCCCTGGCGGGACTGTTGCTGACCGGCTTTGTCGCCTGGGAACTGCGGGCGGCCAGCCCATTGATCGACCTGCGGGTGTTCACGTACCGCGCCTTCTCGGCGGCGACGCTTTCAGTGGCGTTGATCTTCTTCGCCCTTTTCGGCTCCTTGTTCGCCCTGACCCAGTACCTGCAGCTCGTTCAGGGCTACAGCCCGCTGGGCGCCGGGCTGCGCGCCCTGCCGTTTGCCGCCGCCGTGCTGGTCCTGGCGCCGCTCTCTAGCGTCCTCGTCGTCCGGTGGGGCATCCGGGTCGTCATTCCGGCGGGGCTGACCCTGATGGGAAGCGGGCTCCTGTTGCTGGCCGCCCAGGTGACGCCTACTACGAACTACGCGTTCCTCGCGGTCGCCGTCACTGTCATGGGCGCCGGGATGGGTCTGGTGATTGCTCCCGCCAGCGAGTCGATCATGAGCGTTCTCCCCACCGGACAGGTCGGCGCTGGCAGCGCCATTAACAGCACCGTCCAGGAACTTGGCGGGACGCTCGGCGTAGCGGTCATCGGGAGCCTCGTGTCCGCCTCCTACCGCGCCAACATGGACGGCTCGGCGCTACCCGACGCGCTCCTGACGTCCGCTCGCGGCTCGATCGGCTCCGCTGATGCCGTGGCCGCGTCCGTCCCCGACGCCGTCCAGGTGACCGGCATCGCGGACCAGGCGTTCACGGTCGCCATGGCCACCGGGTTCGGTGTCGCCGGTGGGGTAGCCCTGGTAGGTGCGGTCGGCGTCGCGATCGCCCTGCCGCGTCTTCGGCGTGATGCCGGCGACGCGGCGCCAGTCACTGTCGCCGACGCCGCAAGCGACCTGCCGATGGGCATATAGCGGCGCGTCAGTCCGGAGCGACTGGCGCCGAGTGCGCGGTGCTTGGACGCCACACATCCGTGGGCCGGGTGGCCCAACACCCATCCG
>JAABUS010006025.1_pt1 | contig 15153 bp, 17 predicted proteins | sample 5560161 | NCBI WGS metagenome assembly JAABUS01 (sample SAMN10711885, study PRJNA513376) | rock metagenome | isolation source: Antarctica rocks | place: Antarctica: Victoria Land, Trio Nunatak nord | collected 2016-01-04 | reverse complement strand
CCGCCAAGACCCCCCCCCCCCCCCCCCCCCCCCCCCCCCCCGCCCCCCCCGGGCGCCCCCCCCGCCCCCGCGCCCCCCCCCCCCCTACGCAATGGAAATCCGCCCCGTTTCTTGGACATAGATGTGCCAGCGGTCGCGCAGACGATCGATTTGCTGAGGGGAGAAGCCTGAGAAGCTGTGGAGAGGGTGTTAGCTAGGATGGACTCCAGAGGCTGAACGAGGCCAGAAAGGGGAGGAGGAGGGGGATGGAAGAAATTTGGCTCATGAGAGCGCAGCGCCACTTACGAGAACATGCCCTTCTGCTCCTCCAAAAAGCTCCACACCCCCGGCGTGCCCCTCCCCTCCAACAGCTCCCTCAACCTCCTCCTCCTCGCCTTCAACTCCCCCGCCATCCTCCTAACATCCCCCTCCCACACCTCCCGCAGCCCCCCCTCCGCCCGATCCTGCAACACCATCTCCACGATCTTCGCCCCAAACGCCGGCATAGCCCCCGTTTCCGCCCGCGCGAGCACTTTCATCCACGCCTCTATCTTTTCCGCTATCTCCTTCCCTTGCTGCTCTGAGGTTGTGCGGGCGGAGGCGATGGCTAGCACGCCGACGCGCTCGCCGTAGAGGCCGAAGCATTTCCCGTACGTGGCGGCGAGGACGATGGGGATGGAATGGGCGGCGAAGAGGCGGAGGGGGAAGCAGTCGGTGATGGGGGAGCCACTGGCGAAGCCAGAGTAGGAGGCGTCGAAGAAGGCGAGGTGGGAGTGGGTAGAGAAGGTGGAGGCGAGGAGGCGCCATTGCTGTGGGTTTCCTCAGCTTAGCATTTACTGCGTTCCTCAGCTTTGGAGGAACGGGAAGCGTGAAAAGCTTGGGCTTTTGGGTTCGGGATTGCTGCGAGGGCGGGTGCTAAAGGCTCGGAGAATATGCGCGGTTTGGGCGGTCCGCGGGCCTGGAGATAGGTGATGACATACCTCGGGGCTGGGGTCACAGCCGGTAGGGTTGTTGGAGGAGGGTTGGAGGACGATGACGGAGTTGGAGGGAAGGGAGGCGATTGCATTGTTGAGTGCGACGAAGTCGAGGGTACGGGTTGAAGGGGATATGTAAGGGATGGGAGAGACTGAGATAGATAGGTGGGCAAAGATATTGGGATGGTTGGCTGGTAATTGGAAAGAGGAAAACGGGTTTGAGTTAGTCCTCTAGTCCGGAGTCGATAACACTCTTCTGTGGGGAAGCGGGTTTCGCGTGACGAAGGGAAGGGGCAAGGCTCACTCCATGATTCAGTAGGTATGTATACTCTTCGATCCGCGCCTGCGGCTTGCCAGGGGCCGTAATTGAGCTTTAGGAAAAGTGCGCCCATATGACAAGCCCCGCTGGCACCGAGAGCTTGCATGGCAACAATGCTTTTGGATATAGTCAGATGCCATCAACTAATGCTGCTAGCTAGTGGTTCTTGCCGAATAGCAAATTACTAGGGGAGATAAAAAAACCGAAGATCGAGCAATATAGGAGGCAAAATGTAGGAGAGAACTCACGGTCTAGAGCTCGATGCCATACCTTCCTCCCCAAAGAATAACCTCACGCTCTCGTCCCGAAACCCTCGTGTCCCCAGATGAGAAGGAGGGTATTCATGGTTCCAAGTCGGATCTTCGAAGATCCTTTGTCGCGCCTGGAGCACTCAGTCGGTCTCATACAATTCAAAAGACCGGTTCAAAGAATTCGCAGTGAGAGGAAATGGCGCAGATGAAGTAGATCAAATTGTGATACCTTTATCACCGAAGGAAGTATGAAAGGTTGGCCATTATCTCCTCGGTACACGCCGTACATCAGATTGACTTTCTGCGGCGAAGTATCGCGCGCCAATTGGGCTTGGAGAGCATTGAGGTTTTCTGAGGGCAGATGCTGAGAGTCAGACAATTTATTTTGACGAGGAGATGGGTGAAAGACCTAGTTGGGGCTTGGAGATGTCACGGAAGGCGTCTGTCATGGTTGCCTTTCACAGGATCTGTATTCGTTTGGCAAGGTTCCCACAGAGTAGGCTTGTGCCATTTTGCCATTGTACATGACGGAAATTCCGTGGAATAGTTACTTGTGGTTGTTCACTGCCAGACCCTGGTCTGCTTAAGTTTATATGTGCCAAGATGCCAAGCCGCTAACCTCTATCAGGATGGCACTAGGATCACGGTGTTGATGTTGAGGTCTGGCACGAGAGCTGTGGGGAAAGATGCTCAGGCTTGCTTTGACTTTATCGGATCGGATGCCTTGAAGCTAATCATACATTTAATTTCATGCGGGATCGGGTTTCTTCCATAACGCTTGATGTGTCTGCGATCTCGGACATACGCCGAAAAGCAAAGAGCGCAACTAGAGAACAAGGGCTATTATCGCCGCATACAAGCTGCAGTCTTACAGCTCCACTCATGTAATGCCTATGCTTGAAGTCACTCGACCCGCCTTCCCTCTTTAAGCTGCGGCATGCGATATCGTCATGAACATTTTCCTGCGGCTCGCCGACTCCGCGATTTTCGCGCAACTCGCAGAACTGTCATATTTCAAGGGGTTTTCATCTGGCTGTCGAGCGCATCGAGACTGAGAATCTCCTTGTATTCTCTGAAATCCATGTGTTTCCGCATTCACTCTCGGCCCTCACCCTTCACACATCACCCACTTGTCCCCAACCACCTCCCTAACAGGTCCCCACTCACAGACTCTCCGCCAGTGTTCCATCACTCTTGGATGCTCCTCACGCCACTTCTGTCCAAGCACCCATTCCAGGCCCCTGGCGACGTAAATGGCGATCATGATATCTGCGACGGTGATCTGCACACCGAGGAGGAAGCTGCGGGGGCCAGGAGCCGAAGGTTCGGTAGAGGAAAGGTGGCCTTCAAGGATGGAAAGTAGGGCAAGGGAGGTGGATTTGCCTTGCGTAACGGAATCGGGGTGGTGGCGCACTGGGGTACTAGAGAACCGGATCATGGGTAGGAACCTGTTAGAATTAGATCAGCGTACTCTAGGTGTATGTCTGTGTGCATATTCCCATGTTGAAGGGACTTCGTTGGTTCAGAAATTCAATTTCAACATTACCATTGACCCAAGGCAGGCAACAACTCCTGATTTGCCCAGCTCATCCACGACATGACATCCGCTTTCTGCGTTGGAATCTCGCCTAGCAGATCTCGCTCGATGCTGTCTGTATCGACCCCATTGTGACTGCTTGCCGGAATGCTCGCAAGGAACAAAATTCACCATGCAAATCAGTAAGTTTTCATACGAAGGAAATCGGCGGTAACGAATACGGAAGAGGAGAAGAAGAGAAACGGTAGAACGTCATACAGTCACAATGGCTAGAGTTTCCGTTAACATTGTTCCATCCGGACATTGTAGCCCCGGAATCTTTCCCCTGCTTCGTGGAAATTTGAGAATGTACTCATCTTTCCCGGTGCCATCGCGTGGGACGACGGTGACGTGCTTAAGAGGGATATGCTTTACTGTAGCCTGCGAATTTGCACACCCTAAGTAGTAAGTCTGCCGACAGTCGTAAATTAGGGCTTTGGAAGCGAACGACAATCACGAACCACGATAGCAACGACACGACATCGGGGATTTCGCTGCACGGATGACTTCAGCGCTGGTGTGGGCGAAAGAAGAGGTAGATGAACTGACGTTGTAACCGTAAAGTGTGAAACTCATCGCTTTTAAGGTGAGAAACACACATTGAAGTGGACAGGTACTTGGCCGCAATCATACCAAATTTTTGAGCATACAAGGCTCGATGTCCAGCTGGCACATGCAAGCACCTTTTTAATCAACGTTCTTACGGAATAACGACTATGAATTATGGGACTCTTCATCCGGGCAAGTTGTTTGCAAGTCTTCGAATCTGAGCAACAGTTTCCGCTATCAATAGATTGCTTTGGAGACTTTGCGTGCCCGAATTGAATATACTCGAAGCGTCAGCATGGCAGATCAAGGCTTTCCACCCAAGCTTCAGGCGCTTCTCTAGGATCTCTGGAGTAACCGCAAAACCTAAAACTGCCAGTCCGTTACTGTCAGCTGCATGTTGGATCCTCTCTAATGCCGCAACGAATTCCGGTTCATCCCCGCCCATACTGCCTGCTTGCAAGCCAAGCGAAAAGCGGAGATCACCTGCACCAACCATGAGTGCATCGACTAGAATGCGGAAAGTACGTTAGCCCTCAATGATCATTGGGTGGCGTGTGGTCCGGATATACCTCCTGGTACCTGTGCGATGTCGTGCACGTTCTCTACGCCTTCGACATCTTCGATCTGACAGAGTACGGCTGCATGCTCGTTCCAGACATCGTATACCGTTCTGCTTTCTGCCGTCCTGGTTTGTCTGCCGAACAATGCCATGGGGGGATAGCTTCGACCTCCTAGTGGTGGGAACTTGGCAAGCCGAACGAAATCCCTCGCCTGCTGGGCATTCTGGACGTGGGGTCTCACAATGCCCCCCGCGCCAGCGTTTAGTGCGTAGTTGACCAGGTCAGAAGAGTTTTCCGGAATCCGGACATACGGAACCATCGAACCATTGGAAGTATATTGAACAGTCTTGATCAGACTTGCGAGCAAAGTCGCGTTCAGTGGAGCATGTTCCTTTACTTTCCCATTCAGCTTCTCGCGGGACTTGAACCTCAGCAAGGAAACTCACCGCGTCAATGAAACAGAAGTGATGCGGGAGTGTAGCAACGATTCTTGCGGCCTCCTCGTGAGGAATTCGGCAGGCAGTACCCCACAGCAGCTCCCCTGATTGAAGCATAGCCCTGAAGTTAGTCGGCTGTGCGAGGTCCAGTGCATTGTATTTCTGTGTGTCCAACATGGTTTGGATGTCGCGCTGCAGCTAGTATGGGAACAAGAGCCAGAATGATTCGATCGAAACGCAGCTTGTGAGCTGCTAAGACGACATTGCGAGATTGACGAACACTGCCACGAGTAGTGACAACCTTTACCCCATCAATAACAGGCACTGCTCTCCACATCGATTTCATCCGAAACCGGACTGTGTAGCCAATGGAACCACTTTTGAAGAAGAACTGCATGATAGGTGCGCTTGGCGGTGTGTGGAGCCCGGGCAAGCTCGGTATCCAGAAGAGTCGCTTTACGTTGCATGCTTTAAGCATTTGTAGCTACGGAGGCTTGCGGCAGCATACCGGGTCGATAAACCCCACAGGGTGATGGAAATGGACTATGGTCGGCTCAAGGCAGCTGTATGGGCTTGCATGAAGGATTCGTACAACCTCGGTTACTGGCTCGAGCTCAACTTCCCATGCGTCCCTGCATCAAATCTCCATGTCCTTTTCTTCCACGGTGTTCTCTATGCCACCACCGTTCTTGAAGGCATATCGCTCGGACGAGCCTTTAGTCGTAAAATCCACTTAATGTAGTTTTTTTAATGGATCTGTCTGTCCGAGCCTGTCCACCATCACTCGCGTCGCTTGTTTAAATGCCTTCAGTAGCAACCCTTGATCTTCGAGACCCACAGAGACCCTCACGATCGACTCCTTCAAACCGTGCCGTGCAGCCCATTCCTTTTCCTTATGGAATACCGTCTGCACGTATGGCTGTAATAACGTTACATTTGCTCCCAGTGACGGGCCTTTGTGGAGTTCCGACGCATCAAAGAATATCCTCGCCGCGGTGACACTGGTAAATTCCAGCGTAAAGAGACCTCCGTACCCGGGCTCGAAATCTTCTGTACGAGGTCGCATACAATTGTGGTAGTTTTCCTTGGACCAACACGTGCTGGGATGGTAGACCGCTGTGATGGGACATGATGGATCTGACGCTAGGTGTCGGAAGAACATGACAAGAGCCATCGTACTTGTGTTGACTTTTGTCGTACGGCTGAAGAAATCACGGCTATTTATTTCCACCTGTAGCGCATCTGCGACATAGTAATCGTTTCGATAAGAGGTCTGAATGATTTTCTTGAGCGCAGGATAGAATGCTGAAGAAGGATTCAAGACCACACTGCCACCCATGACATTGGAGTAACCGCTGAAGCTCTTCGTTAACGATGTTACCAGTACATCGGCAGCACGCAGCAGGTCTACGTTGGCGAAGCCGCCAATGGTTTCATCGACTATGATAATCGTTCGATACCGAATCGTCATTCGTCTCAATCGAGAAAAATCCGGAGTTCTCAACAGCGGGTTTGACGGACATTCACACCATACCGCTTGTACGTTTCGTCCAATTTGGCGTTCAGTCTCAAGGTACTTCTCCAGCTCGTCAAGCTCGTCACTTGTTGCAAAACCAAAGAATTTGCTACCAGGCCCATAGGTGTTTAGCATCTTGAGGGTGAGTTCGTAAGGAAATCCGAAGACCACGCTTGTGGTACACCGCCAGCACAGAAGAGCCTGGTGAAGGTAATAGATAGCCGCCATGCCGGATTGGTATAGGTACACATCGGTGTTGCTAATTGCTCTGACCACTTTGCCGGTTTTGGTGGAGCTATTCAAGATAGCCGCGATACGCTTGCAAATTAAACCGTGGGCTGCGCTAGATTCCTTACTGTGTATGGCAGGAGCTCGTTCCGAAAGCGTGCGAAGAATTTCCAAAGCATTGAGACAGTCTTCGGCCATCCTTGACGAGACCCCCAGTCCAGTCAGTCGCCAGAAGATCATCGCCTGCTTCAGTAACTCCTCTGGGAAAGACACTGCATTCAACCGGAGTACAATCTTCTCGTGTGCCGTATGAGCAGCACTAGCGACGCTGGCCTCCAGGGTGTGGATTGTGACTTTGAGTGATGCGGGATGGTCGTTCTCACGGCCGCGCATGAGGAATGCTTTACAAGCCTCTGCCGAGACATCGCTAGGAAATAGAAGGGTAGCATCGTCACCCAGCTTCAGTATTGCCACGCATACTTTGCTTAGCTTTGATTCCAATCAGCGTGCTTCGCATCGACCTCGATCGTTATGAACGTACCTTTTGGACCAAGGGATGAAGAAAGGATCTGGGGTATCCGATCTGCTGAAATTGCTTGATTGATCCGGTGCCCAGAGGTAAATCGCACATGTCCTGCCAAGTAGGAATTTGCACAGAGATTGCATGGCGAGTGTTGGGAACAGGATGACCAATTGGTGGTGGATCAATTCGAGACATGTTTGTCAGAAATCCGCTCTACCACAGCTGTCGATTTCTTATCAGTCATGGGTGTACTTTTGATGCACTTGGTATGCTCAGAGCGTACTTGGGCGGTATACTAGTGTTACCCGTGTCCTTCCCCTCAACCTTACTTATGCATAGTTTAGCGTATCAAGCTACAGGAGCAAATCTTAGTCTTGTCATGCATTCGGATGGTGGTCTCGAACTCATGCACTGCCTTTGATCACAGTATTGGGTCTTGTATTGCTAGGCTCTGCAGAGCCTAGCGGCTCCACACATGCGAAAAGCCTGGCTTGCAGCCGCATAGATCGTAGGAAGGAAGAAGCAGCGTTACAGAAATACAACGTAACGGAACAACCTTTGCAAGTGTGACGTTGCAGACTTGATCATGTCCTTAGATCTCGAGGACAGTCATTCGAAAGGACAAAGTCCCTGGTGCTTCACAGATGTACGTAGCAAATCAGGGGAAACAGATCTTCGACAAGAGATCATCAAGGGTTTGAGGAGACGACCGAGAGAGCTACCTTCACTATTACTTTGGGATGACGAAGGCCTAAGCTTATATGAGAGGTTGAAAACGGAACGTCAAGAATACTATGTATCCCGCAAAGAAGAAGATCTCATCTCACAGAATGCTACCGAGATTGCTGCCGAAATACCCACCAACGGAACGTTGCTCGAGCTCGGGAGTGGGTACGATTGCAACTTTTCGTGATCCCGGATTGCTGCTGAACAGTTGAAGCAACATAGACAAGACAACACTTATTCTCTCCACATTGCAGTCGCAAAGGAAATTCATCACTTACTATGCTCTCGACGTCTCTCCCATGAAACTCAGCGACAGCCTGAAGAAACTGACCACTAGGTTCGCGCCCGGAAGCCAGATAAGGTGCAATGGACTCCTTGGCACCTATGAAGATGGCCTCGCATGGCTCTCGAAGCAGTCCGGACGTGCTGTGTCCGCTCTGACCATACTCTGGTTGGGAAACAGCATGGGAAATTTGACGCAGGAGGCAGCCGTCTCATTACTCAGAAACCTTAGCCTTGTCAGCATGGATGTGGACTTGCAGTTTATAATCGGCGCTGATAGCTGTCGCGACCTAGAACAGATAAGACGCAGCTATGATCCAACCACGAAGTTGACCCAGGATTTCCTGTTGAATGGCTTGAAACACGCTAATAGAGTGACCGGAACCAGATGCTTTTCCGAGGAGAATTGGGAGTGTAGTGGTTTGTACGACAGGACCGAGAAAGCGTGGAAACAACACTACGTAGCAAAGACTGATATGATTCTTTGCCTTGGGTCACTCTCTTTGCATTTTAGTAAGGGCGAGCATGTACTCGCTATCAGATCGGCGAAACGGCGTGAGGACGACATGAAGGAGATCTCAAAGGCTGCTGGACTGGATATGGCTATGACGTGGAAATCGGCCGATAATGACTATGGTGCAGTTCTTCATTTGCGAAGCTTGTTGGTGTTCGTGCACTAACGCGACATTGAAGGTCTCTATAAAATCCTGCGTGGAGGCACTCCTCAGAGGTACATCGAGTCAAATGGGTCGTCAAAGCTTTCTCCGGACCTTCCTGTCAGGTGTTGGAGTTGAATGAGTAGATGCTTTGGCGATTTGCTTTTTTTAAGTATGGGTCTTCGTTGCTCGTTCAGTCCATCTTCGAGTCTTTCATAATCTTTCCCCAGGAGTGTCATGGAAAACAGTTCCTTGCTACCGGACGAGATAGTACATCCGATGCCTTTAGCACATAACGAGATTCTGCGTTAGCGAATTACATGTTATTGCTCACGAGCGAAAGTCAATCTAGTAGAGATGTGCATAGGTAGCTTACAGTTTTGAAACCCATACCTACAGCATCCCAAATAGATGTAGCATCATCAAGACGAAAGTAAATGAGAATATCAAGAATACCCACCAGCATCTGATGAAGTGTGTTCTCCTTGTGAGCCTTGAAACACGACATCGAGAGAGCGCACTCTAGCTGTACCATAATTGACGGCACGCTAGGGAGCAATTGCATTGGCGTGTATGGTGAGATCGTGGATGGCACTAGTCATCTTGCAGATGCAGGTGAGGCCTGCGAGCTACATGCGCTTCTCAACCCCCTGCTATCCGCGCATACAAGCCACGGAAGCTTTTTCCATTGTCAGCAATGTGTGTCATCCCAGGCGTGTGAGTACCAAAACCGAGAGCATGGACAATAAGGGAGCACCGAATTCCTAGTCATCGGCGGAATTTGAGCGAGGAACGTTCATGCACGTGAACGCCACCTCAGACGGCTCAGACTGTGTGACTAGTCATCCATTCCTAGCCACTGCCCATACTGAGTCAATCAAGCCTGTCGATCAAGAACTTCAGATAACATGGTCAGCGAAGCCTATGCCAAGCCTGCTGGATCCGGCATTATTGAACGCCACTCTAGGGTGACTCAAAAGCACTGGGAGAAGATATTAGAATGGAATAGAGAGCTTCCCGTTGCACCGTCGACGTGCGTCCATGAAATGATTGAGCAGCATGTATGCGATCAACCTCAAAACCCGGCAATCCATGCCTGGGATGGCAATCTTTCGTACGGTGAAATGGGAGCGCTTTCTGACCGTCTCGGACGTCTCTTAGTGAACATGGGATGTCAAAGGGAGACGCTCGTTCTCTTATGCTTCGAGAAGTCTAAATGGGCTGTGGTCGCAATGCTTGCAGTCCTCAAGGCTGGCGCTGCATGTGTCTTTCTCGATCCATCACATCCCCTCGAAAGGAAGCAAATTATTGGTCATGAGGTCGGAGCTGGTGTACTCTTAACTTCTGCGCACGCTTGTCCCCAAGAGAAGATCGCCACATCAACCCTATTAGTCAATAAATCGTTCGTGGAACGCATAGATACCTGCTCCTTGCCTGTTCTCCCAGAAGCTTGTCCGGAGGACGCCGCCATCTGCCTTTTCACATCTGGCAGCACAGGGAAGCCGAAAGGTATCATCCAGGAGCACAGAACCGCAGCCTTTAGTGCGACAAATTGTGCTCAAGTCTTCAGGATTACGACCGGCTGTCGGGTCCTGCAATGGGCCGCATATTGTTTCGACATGAGTGTTATCGACATGCTGATGACCCTAGTCGCGGGTGCTTGCTTGTGTATACCATCAGAGAACGATCGCATGGACAGGCTAGCACAATCGATAGCGTCTATGAGGGTGTAAGTCATATTTTCTGAGCATTGGCTGCCTCGTTGAGCGTGTCAGAAGTGCCTGAGATATGTCTGTGTAACATCCGCTTCAAAGACTCTCCTTTTGGCTCATTTGATTGACCCGAAGGAGCAGTGCTGACTCCGAGAACTTATAGGCAGGTCGCGGCGATGACCCCGTCAGTCGCTAAGACCCTCAAGTCCACGCATTTGCCAGACCTAAGGACTCTAATCCTAGGAGGTGAGGCAGTCTCGAGAGAACATCTCGAGGGCTGGCCACAAACACTGCATATTATTAATGCGTACGGCCCAGCGGAAGGCTCGGAAAGTTGCAGTCGGCTCTTGTAATTGCAAGCTCAACTAATATCTATCAGGTCTGTGTCGCTGGTCACGCCAGCAAGCAGTCGCCCTCAAATATTGGAAAGGCCGTTGGAAGTGTACTCTGGATCGTAGACGATTCAGATCACACAGTGGTGGCGCCTATTGGGGAGATAGGAGAAATCTACCTCGAAGGACCGCTTCTGGCAAGAGGGTATCTTCATGATCCAGCAAAGACAGCATTGGCGTTCGTAGAAGATCCGCCCTGGCTTGTCGAGGCCCGCGGTAGTGATCACCGCCCACACAGACTATACAAAACCGGAGATTTGGCACGCTATAGAGAGAACGGGGATGTTGAACTGCTTGGACGGAAAGACACTCAGATCAAACTCCGCGGACAGCGCATCGAGGTCGAGGAGGTAGAACACTGGGTACGGCAGTATCTTCTCGGGCAATTCGCAGTCGCAGTCGACATCATCCAGCCAGCTGATGGTCCGGGCACTGCAAGATTAGCAGCTTTTGTAGCGCCAGATGAGACCTCTCAGTTGGTAGCAGACAAAACCGAAGAGCTGTTGATTATCGACGCCAGTTCAAAGTCTGCGTTGAAATCAAGATTGGCAAACCTAAATAGCAGCCTACTCGAGTCGCTGCCAGCGTATATGATTCCATCCTACACCATTCCGCTGCAGCACATTCCTCTGACGCCGTCCGGAAAGGTTGATCGCAAAAAGCTCAGGAGTCTAGGATCTAGCCTGAATATTAAATGCTTTGCAGACCTCACTCATGCAGGCATTTCAGCAGAGAGCCCTGGCGGTAACAGCAAGGAGGCAGAACGGCTTATGGCCCACCTGTGGGAGCAGGTACTTTCTATCGCTGCCGAGGAAGTGAAGCCTGATGACAATTTCTTCATGCTTGGAGGAGATTCCATAAATGCCATGCAACTTGTCAACGGTGCCAAGCATTGCAACCTACATCTTTCCACAAAGCAAGTGTTCCAGTATCCCACTTTGAGTACGATGAGCGCTATCGCATATAGAAACGCCACGAACAACGAGAAGGCCATTTCAGGTCCCAATGTCGCGGCGAAGTCTACTCACCACAATGATACAACGTCCGGCCCTAGGGCTGAGATCGAGAGCATGGTTCAAGCCCCAGATATCCAAGCGTTCATGGTGATTTGCGGCTTGTTGAAATCTCATGGGTATATCAATTTCTTTGCTTTCGATATAGACGGACCAATCGATGTGGGAATGCTGGAATACAGCTGCCGAGCTCTAGTCGAACGCCACTCCAGCCTTCGATCGACGTTTCGACTCCAATATGGACAATTGCTGCAGGTAGCACCGAGCCAGCACGGTTGCGAGGTCGCCCACGTCTCAAGTCGTGAAGATACGCAAACACTCCTGCAGAATCTCTGCGCTCTGGAACAGCATTGCGAGAGCTCCCTTGGAGATCTCAACTCCCAATTTCTTGTCGTCGATCGAGAGTTCGACCAGCGCACTCTGATCATGCGCATCTCGCACGCGCAATTCGACGGCACCTCGTTGCACCTCATCTACCGAGATTTGAAGATGCTATACGAAGGAGCGCGGCTCCCCCGAGCGCCCCAGTACATCGACTATGCCCGGGCTGTTCGACAAGCGAATAATTCGGGGGCAGAGAGCTTTTGGCGAGAGCTCCTGCATGGTTCTGCAATGACCCACATTGTTCGTCATTCGAAGCCATCTTACAAGTATGTGATCAACGAGAAGGTGTCCTGCAAAATTGCCTATATCTCAGTCCATACCTGTGGCATTACCCAGGCAACGCTTGTCAAAGCTGCTTGGGCCACGGTCTTATCTTGCTTATCGCACAATTCGGATGTCGTCTTTGGGTACGCAGTCACTGGGAGGAACCTCGCTATGGAAGGCATCGGGGATATCGTCGGAGACTGCAATAACGCTGCTCTGGTACGGGTAAGACTGGATACGGTATCGACAGTCCTTGATCTCCTTCGCCAAGTCCAAGTCCAAAGTGTGTCGGCGCTGCCTTTTGAGACTGTCGGTCAGAGGCAGATTGTCGAAAGATGTACTGACTGGCCGAGGTGGACGCGCTATAGCTCGAGTATAAATCACCAGAATTATACCATGGCTGGTGCCAACTCATTTCGCCTCGGGAAGGCAAACTGTACGGTCAGCTACAGAGACCTAGAAGCCGACAGGCGTGATATACAGATCTACTCATACCCCCATCAAGATGGCAAGATGCAGTTGGAGATGGCATTCAGCAACGAGGCGCTTTCAGCCTCCACCGTCAAAGCTATACTTAAAGATCTTGGCAATGCAATTCAACATATGGCCGCCGACGTAGATGCCACGCTGAGCTTTCCTTTCAGCTCTGCGAGCAAAGACTTACCCGAGATACCCATGGCCGCGGCAGGTGATAGGTGCGAACTCAAGACGCAGCGTTCCGAAGTTCAATACAAGACTTTCAATTTCTCAATTCTTGACCCGCGTTCCCTAGTTGAGAAAGTGTGGAAGAGGCTCATCACCTGTTTCCGGGAAAGTGGATTACTTCACTCAGAGCCGGACGTCAACATGCCTTTCTACGATTTTGGCGGAGATCTCGTCTATGCTGCTCAGTTGTCTGCCTATTACCGTGAAGAGGGGGTTTCGTTCGCTATCGAAGATCTTATCGAGAGCCCGACCCAGAAGATGCAGGTGGAGCTTCTGATTTCTGAACGCGATCGAAGCTACGGCTCAGCTCTTGTTGTCGACACCAGGGATAGATCTCTTGAAAGTTGACATGCTTTCAGATTCCGCTGCTGTGAATTAAGCAGAAGGCCTAGCGTTATGGTGATTCGATCAACGTGATTGCGAGTGTCATTCGGAAAATCATGGAGAATTGAACGAAACCATACTGTCATAGAAAGAAAGCATCTGCGGCTTTCGGGGGAAGAAAGGATTTCAGAAGCCAAGGCTTACGGAGTTTTTGCACATGCCAAGAGCAGTTTGCTCTGTTTGCCTGATCAGTTTTAACATGCAGGCAGTAAATGCCCTGGTCCGACTTGAACTGCAAGTTGAATTCTATAGAACTACATGCGCCAAATATTCCGCTTTGGGTAGATGTAAACTTTATGCGGACTTGACTGACAACATCAGAGACGCAGACGACTGGTGCTGCCCCGCCCTAACGCGCAATGTCTTCCAAACCTCCAACGAACGCGGAAGAACCCCCAGAAGACAACGAGGCACTCCTTGACGCATCCGAAGCCGCAGAAGAGATCGCTGATGATGGCGATCACCCTATGTACTCCGACCCCGAAGATACTGCTGAGCCTGAGGAAGAGATCCAGCTCCAAAACGATTCGATAGCGCACTTCGATCTCCACACCGACTCCATCTTCTGCATAGTCCAACATCCACTCGACCCTTCTCTGATAGCCACCGGCAGCGGCGACGACAAAGTCTTCGTCTTCTCTGCCAATCCGCCCTCTCGCGTCCTCCCCACCTCCTACGAGACCAACCCTTCCCCCGAACGTCCCTCCCTCGAACCCAACGCCGAACTCGGCGGCCACACAGACTCCGTCAACGCCCTCACTTTCTCTCTTCCCAACGGGAACTACCTTATATCAGGCGGCCTCGACGGCAACGTCCAAGTCTTCACGACCACCTCAAACACCTACACCCTCCTCGCCTCCGCCACAGAAGTCGAAGAAATCAACTTCCTGATCCCCAACCCCCACCCCTCCCACCCTAACACCTTCGCTCTCGGTGCCTCCGACGGCAGCGCCTGGGTCTACACCATCGACCCAGAAGACAAAGCCACGGGCCCACTCCGGCAAGTCCAAGCGTACTACCTCCACCGCGGCTCCTGCACAGCAGGCGCATGGACACCAGACGGAAACTTGCTAGCCACTGTCAGCGAAGACGGGAGTCTCAATGTATACGACGTCTTCGGCGAGGCAGCAGCGCAAGGCATCAGTGGCCATCAAGGCACCGTCGCGATTGTCAGCTTGAGCAGCGACGACCAGCGCTTTTCCATGGACGGCGGCATCTTCAGCGTCGCCATCGCCCCCTCCGGCGCTTTTGTCGTCGTCGGCGGCGGCGCAGGTATGATCCGCGTCGTCAGCCTGCCTCGTCTTAGCCCGGCGCCGGGATCCGTATCCGCAGGCCAGAAAGGCGCGAAATCGAAAGCTGGGGGAGGCAAGAAAGCAGGTGTATCAAGCAGCGCACACGGCGTCCTGCTCAACTCCTTCCAAATCTTCTCCGACAGCGTCGAGTCCCTCTCCTTCTCCTCTGCCCCGTACAACCTCCTCGCCGCGTGCAGCACAGACGGCAGCATCGCGCTTTTCGACACTACGCACAATTTCGCTGTGCGGCGGCATATCAAAGAAGCGCACGAAGGTCATGCGGTGGTGCAGGTCGAATTCGTGAAGGAGAAGGGGAGGGAGCATCTCCTTACAAGCTGTGGGCTTGACGGCGTGGTTAGCAGGTGGGATACAAGAGGTGGGACGGCGGCGGCGGGGCAGGGGCTCTTGAGCGAGTGGAGGGGACATAGAGG
>JAABUS010006024.1_pt1 | contig 15157 bp, 14 predicted proteins | sample 5560161 | NCBI WGS metagenome assembly JAABUS01 (sample SAMN10711885, study PRJNA513376) | rock metagenome | isolation source: Antarctica rocks | place: Antarctica: Victoria Land, Trio Nunatak nord | collected 2016-01-04 | reverse complement strand
CGAGGTGCCCGGCGAGGGCTTCTGGATGGTCACGACCATGGCCCTGGTCCGCCAGGCGCTCCGGGACCCGGCGACCTTCGCGAACTCGGTCCACTCCGGCCGGCGCTCGGAGCCACCGGCCGAGGTGATCGACGAGATCGCCGCGATCCGGGCCCGGGGCTTCCCGTACCAGGCGGCGCTCGGCCTCAACGACCCCCCTCGCCACACCCGGTACCGCAACCTCGTGACGCGGGCCTTCATGCCGCGGTCGCTGCAGTGGATGGACCCGCTCGTCGCCTCGGCCGCCATGGAGCTGGTCGCGGAGCTGCCGACGGGCAGCACCGTGGACATCGTCGAGTCGCTGGCCTGGCCCCTGCCGGTCTACGCCATCTCGCGCATCCTCGGGCTGCCGGACTCCTGGCGGCGGGACATCGCGCGGTGGTCGGACGCCGCCACGGCGTCGCTGGGCTCGCAGGTGAGCGCAGACCGCTGGCTCGAGGCCGAGCGCGACATGCTCGACTTCCAGCAGCGGATCGTGCCCGAGCTGGACCGGCGGCGCGCGAAGCCGACGGACGACCTGCTCAGCAACCTGGTCCGGCCGGACCCCGAGCACGGAGCCCTCACCAACGCCGAGCTGGTGTTGCTCGTCCGCGAGCTCATCGTGGCCGGCAACGAGACGACCACCAAGCTCGTGACCGACCTCGTGCTGCGGCTGCACGACCGGCCGGAGGAGTGGTCGCTCCTGCGCACCGACCCGGCCCGGGCCGGCAGCGTCGTGGAGGAGGGTCTGCGTCTCGCGAGCCCGGCGCAGGGGATGTTCCGGCGCGTGACCGCACCGACGAGCCTCAGCGGCGTCGAGCTGCCGGAGGGGGCGGTGGTATTCCTCGCCTACAGCTCGGCCAACCGCGACGAGACGGTCTTCGCCGATCCCGACGCCTTCGACCCCGGCCGGCCGGGCGTGCGGCAGCACGTCGCCTTCGGCCAGGGCATCCACGCCTGCGTCGGCAACGTGCTGGCGCGCATGGAGGCGACCGCCGTGCTCCGCGAGCTGTCGGCGCACGTCGACCGCGTGCAGGTGGTCGATCCCAGCGGCGTCCGCTACACGTCCAGCTTCTTCCTGCGCGGCATCAAGCGCCTGTCCGTTGTCGTCCACCCCCGCCAGGAGGCCTGAGCTCATGTCCCAGCCCATGTCCCAGCCCTGGTCCCAGCCCATGTCCCAGCCCACGTCCCAGCCCTGGTCGCAGGAGCCGTGGCTGATCGACACGCCGCCCAGTCCCCGCTACCCCGTCTACACGCGCTTCAACGCCAACGACGTGCTGCCTGACCCGATCTCGCCGCTGGGTGCGAGCCTGGCGTGGAACCCGCACGTGCTGCGGGGCTGGGCCGCCGGCTACGTCGCGCTCGGCGCGTTCACGGCCGAGGAGCTCGGTGACCTGACGGCGGTCGCGGGCTTCTTCCACGGCCACCTGTACGTCAACCAGACGGTCGTGCGGCGCATGGGCATCCGCATGGGCCTCGGCTGGCAGGCAATCGACGCGGCGTTCTTCAGCAGCGACGCGCCGCCCCACGACCCGCAGGCCGACGACACGAACGAGACGCTGTCGGCCCGGCTGGCGGAGCGGACCGCCTGGACGCTGTCGACCACGACCTTCCCCGAGGTGGAGGAGGAGCGGGTGCTGGCCGACGCCGTGCGGGCGAGCCGGCCCGACCTGTCCGCGATGAGCGGGCCCGGCCTGGTCGCCTGGGCCCGCGCGATGATGCCGCTGGAGCGGCTCATGTGGCGCAGCGAGACCATCGGCGGCAGCCAGGCCGCCACCGGCCCGGCCGTGCTGGGCCAGCTGGTCGGCGTCAAGGACCCCTCCCTGGTGCTCCGGCTCATCGGCCGAGCCGGCGACGTCGACTCCGCGGCGCCCTCCTACGCCCTCTGGGAGCTGTCGCGGGCCGTACGGGCCGACGCAGCCCTCACCGCCGCCCTCGACGGGGGCGGCGTCGACGACCTCGACGGGATCCTGGGGCGCCACCCCGACTTCGCCGCCCGCTTCCGGGCGTTCCTCCGCGACTTCGGCTACCGCGGACCGAGCGAGTGGGACCTCGGCGCCGACTCGTGGGAGACGCGGCCCGAGCTCGCGCTCGGGCTGGTCGACCGGCTCCGGCTGCTCGGCGACGAGGCGGCCCCCGCCTCGCGCGAGGGCGACCAGGAGGCCGACACCGCCGCGGCGCTCGGCGAGGCCCAGGCCCTGCTCGGCGACGACGAGACGGCGCAGGCCACCCTCACGGCGGCAGTGGCGTCCGCGCGCCGCTTCGGCGCCTGGCGCGAGCGCGGCAAGACCAACGCCATCAAGGTGCTCCACGAGGCCCGCGTGGCGCTGTTCGAACTCGGCCGCCGCTTGGCGGTCCAGGGCCACCTCGACCGGCCGCAGCAGCTGTTCATGGCCCTCGACGACGAGCTCGACCTCCTCACGTCCGACCCGGCTCGACTGACCGCTGTGCTCCAGCAGCGCGAGCGGGAGTGGCAGCAGCTGTTCGACGTGGAGCTGCCGCTGTACGTCGACGGGCGCGAGCCGTTGGGACGCACGGCGGACCTGCCGCCGAGGTCGCGGACAGCGGACTCCGTCGTCGCCGAGGGGGAGGTGCTCCAGGGCGCTCCCGGCGCTGCGGGCGTGGCCCGGGGACGGGCCCGCGTCGTGCGGGACACCGGGGACATCACGGCGTTCGAGCCCGGCGAGGTGCTGGTGGCGCCGCAGACCGACCCGTCGTGGACGCCCCTGTTCATGGTGGCCGCGGCCGTGGTGGTGGACGTCGGTGCGATGGGCAGCCACGCCATGATCGTCAGTCGTGAGCTGGGCATCCCGTGCGCTGCGGGGGTGCGTCAGGCGACCCTGCGGATCCCGGACGGCGCGCTGGTCGAGGTCGACGGTGCGACCGGCACGGTGACCGTCGTGAGCCTGCCCGCCTGACGCTCAGCGAGGGCCCGGGAGCCGCCGCTTCTGCTCCTGGTAGCCGAGCAGGTCGAAGTAGTCGCGCCACAGCGCGATGCGGCCGTCGCGGAGCACGAAGACCCCGACGACGGGAATCTCGAGCCACGTGCCGTGCAGGAAGAACCGGTCGACGCGCTCGCTCATGACGGTGTCGCCCTGCGTGACCTGGCGCAGCACCACCCACTCGACCCGCTCGGCCGCTGCGGTGATGCCCCCTCCCAGCACGGAGCGGATGCCCTCCGGTCCCCGTGACGACCCCGACCGGCACGTTGTCGTACTGCACGTCCCCGGTGACGAGCGCGAGGGCCCTGTCGAGGTCCCGGTCGCCGCACGCCCGTAGGAACTCCGTCACGAGCTGGCTCACGTCCAAGATCCCTACTTACTTGACTCCGCATGTTCCTTGAGACAGGCTCCAGGAAGCCGAGTGAAGCGTGTCACACTCCGGCCCGGCCCGCGAGGAGGAGAGCAGCGATGAACGCTGGCGGCACGACGGACGTGGACGCGATCTCGAGCGGGGTGACGACCGACCCCGTCGGCACCCGCGTTCGCCCGGGCAAACTCGAGGGGAGGGTCGCCGTCATCACGGCGAGCACCCGCAGCATCGGCCGTGCCATCGCCGAGTTCTTCCTCGACGAGGGAGCGTCCGTGGTGGTCAGCGGCCGCTCCGAGGACAAGGGCAAGCAGGCGCTCGCCGAGATGGACGCCGGCGAGCGAGCGGCGTTCTTCCCGTGCGACGCGACGCAGCAGGACCAGGTCGAGGCCCTCGTCGACTTCGCGAAGGAGCGGTACGGGCGGCTCGACATCCTGGTGAACAACGCGGGAGGCACCGACGGGTTCGCCCTCGTCGGCGAGCTCAGCGACGAGGCGTGGCAGAAGGCGCTGAACTGGAACCTCAACTCGACGTTCTGGGCCACCCGCCGGGCGCTGCGCTACTTCGTCGAGGGCGGCGGCGGACGCATCATCAACATCTCCTCGGTCGAGGGCAAGATGGGCAACAAGCCCGCGGTGAGCCACTACATCACCAACAAGCACGCCATCAACGGGCTGACGAAGGCCGTCGCGTTCGAGTACGGACCTCAGGGCATCACCTGCAACGCCATCTGCCCCGGCGCGGTGGAGACGGACATGATGAAGGGCGCGGGGCCGGTGGCCGCGGAGAGCATGGGCATCACCTACGAGCAGTTCCTCGAGGGCTACTCGAAGGAAGCGATGATCGACCGCATCAACACGGTCGAGGAGGTGGCGGCCTGCGCGGTCTGGCTCGCCAGTGACCACGGCGGTGGTGTCACCGGCGCCCTCATCAACGTCGACGGCGGCACCTCCCCCTGGTAGGTCAGGCGCACCGAACCAGAGCCCCGCCGGTACGAGAGGAACGTCCGTGGACCGCTGGATCACCGACTCGGAGCGGTGGGACCGCCTGCCCTACTACACGCGTGCCAACGCCGGTGAGGTGCTGCCGGACCCGTGCAGCCCGCTCGGCTGGTCGCTGGTGTTCGAGGAGGGGCTGCTCAAGGGGTGGCTGCGCGGCTTCGTCGAGTTCGGCGTCTACGCCGACGGCGAGCTGCCCGACGACCCGCCTCCCGTGGCCGGCCTGTTCGGCGGCTACTTCTACCTGAACCTCTCCCACATGCGCCTCATGGGTCTGCGCATGGGCATGACCGTCGAGCAGTTCGACGCCGCCCTGCTCGGCTCGCACCCCGACGCCCCGCCGTACGACCCGCACCCCGGCGACGAGGACCTGGAGTGCTCGGCGCGGACGGCGGCGACCATCGGCGAGATCCTGCAGCGGACCGACTTCCCCGAGATCGACGAGGACAGCCTTCGCGTGCGCGCCCTGCGTCGCAACCGGCCCGACCTGCGGTCGCTGTCCGACGAGCAGCTGCTGGCCCACGCCCGGTCCTTCCTGGGCGAGCTCGACAACGCCTTCGCCCGCCACGACTACTCCTCGCTCGGCTCGACGGTGGGGCAGGCGATGCTGTCCCAGCTGTGCGCCGACGCCGGCCGGAGCGACCTCCTGCTGGAGCTCATCTCCGGCCTGGGGGACGTCGAGTCGGCGTCGCCCTCCTCCGGGCTCTGGGACCTGTCGCGCACCGTCAACGCGTCGTCCGAGCTGCGTGCGCTGTTCGACCAGGGGGCCGCAGCCGTCGCCGCTGCCCTTCCCGGCGCCGACAGCGGCGACCTGCCCCACTTCCGCTGGGCGTTCGACGGCTTCCTCTCCGAGTACGGCATGCGCGGGCCGAACGAGTGGGACATCCGGGCCCGCTCCTGGGACGCCGACCCGGTGCAGGCGCTGGCGCACGTCGACACGCTCCGGCACAGCGGTGACGAGGGCTCGCCCAAGGCCCGCGCCGAGCGGCTGCCGTCGCGCCGACAGAGCGCCGCCGAGGAGCTGCGGCAGGCGCTCGCCGGGGATGCCGAGAAGCTGGCGACGCTGGAACTCGGCCTGCGCTCGGCGAAGGACACGATCCCACTGCGCGAGCAGACGAAGGCCAACGCGGTCGTGGTGGTCAACGAGGTGCGCCTGGCGGTGCGCGAGCTGGGCCGCCGTGGGGTCGAGGCGGGCCGGCTGGTGGAGCCCGAGGACGTCATGATGCTGCTGTCGAGCGAGTTCGACGCCTACGTCGCAGACCCGGACGCCCACACGGCCATCATCCGCGAGCGGCTGACCGGCTACCGCTCGCTGTTCGACGTCGAGCCGCCGTTCATCCTCGCCGACGAGGTCCCGCCGCTGTCGCAGTGGCGGCGCCGGGTGCGCGAGCGGGAGAACGCCGCGACAGAGGGCACCGTGCTGAACGGCGTCGGCGGCAGCGCCGGCACCTGCACGGGACGGGCCCGCGTCATCAAGGACCTCGCTGACGCGGTGGCGCTGGAGCCCGGCGAGATCATGGTCGCACCGCTGACAGATGCCGCGTGGACGCCGCTATTCCTGGTCGCCGGCGCGGTCGTGGTCGACATGGGCGCGCTCAACAGCCATGCCGTCGTCGTGTCGCGCGAGGTCGGCCTTCCCTGCGTCCTGTCGGTGACCGACGCGACGTCCGTCCTCACGGACGGGATGCTCCTGACCGTCGACGGGACGGCGGGCACGGTGACCGTCGTCGCGGTTCCGGCCCTCGCCTGATGACCGACGCGCGGGTCCGGGAGCAGGTGCTCGACGTGCTCGGCCGGTTCGCCCACGGCCTCGACGGTCGCGACTGGGCGCTGTACCGGTCGGTCTTCACCGCCGAGGTGGACATCGACTACTCGTCGTACCGCCCGGGTTCGCTAGGGCGCATGCCGGCCGACGCGTGGGTCGACCGGGCGCGGCGGCTGTTCCCGGGCCTGGACGCGTCGCAGCACGTGCTGAGCAACGCCTGGCTGCAGTCCGCCGCGGACGGGCGGGCTGCTGTCCGCAGCACCGTGCAGGCCGACCACTTCCTGGACGGCGCGCGCTACACGCTCGGCGGCCACTACGTGCACCGGCTGCAGCGCGACGGGGACGACTGGTCCATCACGGGCGTGACGCTGACCATGACCTGGCAGGACGGTGACCGGGCCCTGCTGGCCGCGGCAGCCGCCCGCGTGCCTGCGCTGTGACTCCGCCGGCAGCCGGGACGCGGGTCAGCCGGCCGGCACGACCCCGCCGTCCACGGCCAGAACCTGCCCGTTGACGTACGCCGCCGCCGGACTCGCGAGGAACCTCACCATGGCGGCCACCTCCTCCGAGGACGCCGGTCGGCCCGCGGCGATCCCCGTCAGCAGGGCGGCGTGACGGTCCGGCGGGATGCGCCCGGCGACCAGCTCGGTGTCGGCCGTGTAGCCCGGCGCCACCACGTTGGCGGTGGTGCGGGAGGGGCCGAGGCGTGCCGCCAGCGACAGCACCCAGCCGTTCAGCGCGGCCTTCGCCGCGACGTACGCCGGAGTCGCACCACCGGTGGTTGCGGCCTTGCACCCCACGAGGACGACCCGACCGCCAGAGTGCGGGAGCAGCGGCTCGAGCGCTGCGGTGAGCAGGACGGCGGACAGCGCGTTGGCGCGGTAGGCCTCGAGCCAGGAGTCCGCGAGCTGGTCGAGCGGTGCCTCCGCAGGCACGCGGGACGCCGGGCCCCGGCGTTGGCGACGATCACGTCCACCACGGGGTGCTGCGCGGCGAGGACCGCGGCGCACCTCTGGACGTCCGCCGGCTCGGCGACGTCGCAGCTTAGCGCCGTGACGTGGCCGTCCCGCAGGTCGGTGGCGAGGGCTGCCACGGCCCGGTCGAGGACCTCGGGGCGGCGGCCGAGCAGCACGACGTCGAGACCGTCGGCCAGCAGGCCGGCCGCGACCGGTCGGCCAATCCCGGTGCCGCCGCCGGACACCACGGCCACCCGCCGCCTGCCGGCCCTGTCGCTCACCGCGTCACCATAGGTCCCCTGGCGTCAGGTCCGCTGCAGTGACGACGACGAGGTCAGCCGCCGGCGATCCGCTCCGCCAGCACGGCGGTCTCGTCGAGGAACCTGCGGCGGCCGAGGCCGGTCACGGACTCGTCCTCGGTCAGCCACGACGACGCCGCCGTCTCGATCAGGGAGAGCAGGCCAGTGGCGACCACGGAGGCCTCCGCCACCCCGGCTTGGGGCCGGGCCGCCTTGGCGGCCCGGATCAGGACGGCGATGAGCTCGCCCCTCAGCTCCCGGCGGAGCTGCTCCACCACGAGGCTGACGCCTGCGGAGGTCACGAACCACACGGTGGCGTCGTCACGCCGCTCGTCGAGCCACGCCAGGAGGCGCACCGGCAGCTCGCCGACGGAGGTGCCGTCGGCCGCCAGCTCGTGCTGCTGCCGGCGCGTCTCCACCACCAGAGCCTCGCCGAACCCGCGGAGGCCCTCGAGCAGGATGTCGTCCTTGGACGCGAAGTGGTAGTAGACAGCGGCCGACGTCATGCCCGCCGCCTCGGCGATCTCCGCTACCGTCACAGCGTCCGAGGGCGATGCGGCGAACAGCCGCATCGCCGACCGGACGACGGCGGTACGACGTGAAGGGCGGTGTGCCGGGCGCTTCCGTGGCGTCGTCACAGGAACACCGTAGTGGTCCGGGGACGTCCAGCACCCCGGCGCTCAGGAGTCGACGAGGGGGACGGATGGCCGATCGCGTGGAGACGCCGGAGGGCGCCGCCAAGCTGCCGGCCCACCGCCCCTCCCGGCGCAACGAGATAGTCGACGCGGCGATCAAGGTCTTCTCCCGCTGCGGCTACGCCGACACGAGCATCCAGGCCGTCGCTGACGAAGCGGGTGTGGTCCCGACCGCGGTCTACTACCACTTCGCGGGCAAGGACGAGCTGTTCAACGTCGCGCTCCAGACCGTCATTCTGGAACTCGACGACGTGGTCGAGAGGGCGCGTCCCGAAGGTGACCAGTCCGGCGCGCTCGGGCTGATCATCGCGGCGGTCTGGGAGTGGATCGAGCAGCGCCCCGACCACGCCCGCATCATGTACAGCCACCTGCCGGGGACGAGCAAGCAGGCGCAGGTGCTGCGGCAGGAGTTCGAGGAGCAGCACATCAAGCGGGCGTTCGTCTACGCGCGGCAGGCGCCGCCGGACGAACGACGCCACCGCACCGCGTCGGCCGCGCACGCCGCGGCGCGGCTGTCGGTCCGCACCCTCATCGGCCTGCTCATCGCCATCCACCCGATGCGGCTCGACGGCGGGCCGCTCAGCCGCCGCTCGCCGAAGGCGCTGCGCGCGGCCCTCGAGGACGTGTCGCAGCGCATCGTCTCACTCGACTGACCGTCTCACTCGACCGATCGCCTCTTCAGCACGACGGCCGTGGCCCGTGAGGGTCACGGCCGTCGGCGCGCAGGGTCAGTACGCCGCGGTGCCGCCGTCGATCGACAGCAGGGCGCCTGTGATGCCGGCGCCGACGTCCGACGCGAGCAGCAGCGCCATGGCGGCGACCTCCTCGACCGTGTTCGGCCGCTTGATGGCCGACTCCGAGGCGAACAGAGCGACCATCTCGTCGAAGGAGATGCCCATCGCGGCGGCGGTCCGCGGGCCGTTCTCGCGCACGATGTCGGTGATGACTAGGCCCGGGCACAGCGCGTTGACGGTGATGCCCTCGGTGCCGACCTCCTTGGCGACGCACTTGGTGAAGCCGTTGATGGCGTGCTTCGCCGTGACGTAGCCCGAGAGGACCGCCTTGCCGTGCTTGCCCTCGACGGAGGACATGTTGATGATGCGGCCGGACTTCTGCGGGAGCATGTGCTGCAGCGCGCGGCGGGTGCCGAAGAACGTCGAGTCGACGTTCCACTTCATGTTGAGCGCCCACTCCTCGTCGGTCATGAGGGCGACCGGCTGCGCGTCGCCCGTGCCGCCGGCGTTGTTGACCATAATGTCGATGCGGCCGAAGTGCTCGACGGCGAAGTCGACAAGCGACTCGATGTCCGACTGCACCATCACGTCGCCCCGCCGGAAGACCGCGCGGTCCCCTGCGCCGAGCTCGGCCAGGACCTTGTCGCCCTTTTGCTGCGACCGGCCGTTGAGCACGACCCTCGCCCCCTCCCGGAGGAAACCCTCAGCGATCCCGCGACCGAGCCCTGCGGTCCCGCCGGTGATGACGGCGACCTTGTCCTGGAGCTGCATGTGTCCTCCTCGAGAGCTCGCCAGCGAGCGTAGTTACTTGGGTTGATCTACAGTGAACCACGTCACAGCCGTCGCCGCGAGCCCTGCTGAGCCGCCGGCCTTGCCACCGGCGCTGGCATAGTTACTCTGCACCTACTCTAGTAACGAGGGGGACGCATGTCGCTGGTCCTGGACCGGTCCGGACGGCACCGACGCCGACGTCAGGGGACGGGGACGTGACCGGCCCCGCCACGGGGACGGCGACCACCCGTGTGGTCACCCTCGCCCGGCGGCCGGGCGGCGAGCCGACCTCCGACGACTTCGCCGTGGCCGAGCTGCCGGTCCCGGTGCTCGAGGCGGGGCAGCTCCTCGTGCGCAACGCCTTCATGAGCGTCGACCCCTCCATGCGCGGCCGGCTCGAGGAGACCGAGAAGCACTACACGACCAACTTCCAGGTCGGGGAGCCGCTCGACGGCTCCGCGGTCGGCCGGGTCGTGGCGAGCTCTGACCCCGGTGTCCCCGTCGGCAGCTGCGTCCGGCACCGGCTCGGCTGGCGCGAGCTCTCGGTGGTCGCCGCCGCCGCCGCCACCGTGGTCGACGACGGGCAGGCCCCGCTGTCGCAGTGGCTGGGCGTGCTCGGTCAGACCGGCTTCACGGCGTACGTCGGGCTGGTGCGTGCAGGGGAGCTGCGCGAGGGCGACGCCGTCTTCGTCTCGGCGGCCGCCGGCGCGGTGGGGACGGCGGCGGCGCAGTTCGCTCGGCTGCTGGGCGCGTCGCGCGTGGTCGGGAGCGCGGGCGGAGCGGCGAAGGCGTCGCTGCTGGTGGACGAGCTGGGACTGGACGGCGCCGTCGACTACCGCGGTGAGCCGGTCCGCGAAGGGCTGCGGCGCGTGGCCCCGGACGGCATCGACGTCTACTTCGACAACGTGGGAGGCGACCACCTGGTCGCGGCGCTGGACGCGCTGAACCTGGAGGGGCGGGTGGCTCTGTGCGGCATGATCTCGCAGTTCGACGTCACCGGTCCACGGCCGAGCATCGACTCCCTGATCCTCGCGGTGCTCAAGCGGCTCACGCTGCGCGGCTTCATCGTGCGCGACCACGAGGACCTGCGGCCGGAGTTCGAGCAGCGGGTCGGCGGCTGGTTGCGGTCCGGCGAGCTGGTGTCGAAGCAGACGGTCGTCGACGGCATCGACGGCGCAGTGGGCGCCTTCCTCGGGATGCTGCGGGGTGACAACGTCGGGAAGATGCTCGTGCGCCTGGACCCGCAAGTCACGGACTGAGCGGCTGGGCGCCGACGGCACCCGCTGACGAGCGGCCGCGCGGAGGGGTCGACGAGACCGACCGCGCCCCGCATACTGTGTGCCAACTACAGAAAGTCGTCGGCGACGGCGACTCGACCCCGGCCTGGCGGCCGACGGAGAGGACACCCATGGACCTCCAGCTCCACGGCAAGCGGGCGCTCGTGACCGGTGCGAGCCGCGGCATCGGCCGGGCCATCGCCGAGACGCTCGCCGACGAGGGCTGCGCGCTCGCGCTGTGCGCCCGCGGCAAGGAGACGCTCGACGAGGTCGCGGCCGGTCTTCGCGACCGCGGCGCCACGGTGTTCGCCCAGCCGGTCGACGTCACCGACCACGAGGCCCTCGTCGCCTTCGTCGACAGCAGTGCGGCGGAGCTCGGTGGTCTCGACGTCGTGGTCTCCAACGTGTCGGCGGGGGCGGCGAAGACGCCGGACCAGTGGCAGAAGAGCCTCGACGGCGACCTCATCCCGCTGGTGCGGCTCATCGAGGCGGCCGTCCCGCACCTCGAGCAGCAGGGCGGCGGGTCGATCGTCTCCATCGGGACGACCAACGCCTTCGACACCGTGCGTCCGGCGTCGCCCAACGCCTATTCCGCCATCAAGGCCGCCGTCATCCACCACGCGTCGGCGCAGGCGCACGTGCTCGCGAAGAAGGGGATCCGCGTCAACACCGTCTCCCCCGGCCCGATCGAGTTCCCTGGGGGCGACTGGGAGAAGATCCGCGAGGGCCGGCGCGAGGTGTACGACGAGGTGCTCGCCAAGATCCCGGTGGGCCGCTACGGGCGGGCGGAGGACGTCGCCGCCGCGGTCGCCTACCTCGCCAGCCCGCGCGCCGGCTTCACCAACGGCGTCAACCTCGTCGTCGACGGCGGCATCGTGTCCCGCGTCCAGTTCTGACGTCGTGGCCGGTCCTGCCGGGCGGCTCGACGCCGTCCTCGTGTGCGGTGGCCATTGGCACGACTTCGACTACGCGCGGCTGAGGCTGCTCGAGCTGCTCGGCGAGGACCCGGCCGTGCGCACGCGCGTGTTCGAGGACTACGCCACCGGGGACGCGCTCGCCCGGGCGGACCTGCTCGTCACCTACACGTGCAACCAGCGGCCGGACGCCGCGCAGCAGCAGCAGCAGCAGCTCGTCGACTTCGTGGCGCGCGGCGGGCGGTGGCTGGCCCTGCACGGCACCAACGCGGCGATCGACGCGCCACCCCAGGACGGCCCGCGGGTGTTCCGGACGCCGCGCGTGCTCGGCCCCGTCCCTGCCGTGCTCGGCAGCCAGTTCCTGGGACACCCGCCCATCACCCCGTACGTGGTCGAGGTGTCCCAGCCGGACCACCCGCTCGTCGCCGGTGTCGCGCCGTTCGAGGTGACCGACGAGCTGTACGTGAGCGAGCTGCACCCGCCGATCGACGTGCTGCTGCACACCACGTACAGCGGTCCCGCCGGTGGCTTCGAGGAGGGCGGCACGACCGACGAGCAGCCGCGGCCGGTGCTCTACCTCAAGCGGACCGGGGAGGGCGCGGTCTGCTACTTCACGCTCGGTCACTGCCGCGGGAGGTACGACGTGCAGGACCTCGGCGTCGACGACCTGGGCCGCGACGACCGCGGCAGCTGGGTCGTCCCGGAGTTCGTCACGGTGCTCCGGCGCTGCCTGACGTGGGGGCTGCGCGGCGATGCGGCTGCCACCGGCCCGGACGCCAGGGCGTCGTAGCGCCTGAGCGGGTCCTCCCGGTCAGTCCCGGCTGGCGTACAGGTGCGCCGTCTCGTTGACCGACACCACGACGGTGCGACCGCCCGGCACCCGCCGCAGCCGCGAGACGGACGTGTAGCCCGGGTTGACCCAGAACAGGGCAGGCACGCCCAGCAGGCCGCCGATCGCCGCGTTGAGCATGCCGCCGTGGCACACCGCCGCGACCCGGTCGACCGGCCACCGCGTGACCACCTCGTCGACGGCGCCGGCGACCCGGGTGCGGAACGCCTCGCGGTCCAGCTGGGGCACGAAGTCGTCGTACCGGCCCTCGGCCATCGCGACCGCTCGCGGGTCGAGCGGCCCCATCTCCTCGACGGGCACGTACGCTGTCGGAGGGAGGTCGGTGTCCCACTCCCGCAGGTCGTCGACGGTGGCGTCGACGCCGCGGCCCATCTGCTCGGCCACGATCCGTGCGGTCTCCACCGCCCGGCGCATCGGGCTGGTCACGAGCACGTCGACGTCCTCGCCCTTCAGCCAGCTGCCGAGCCGGAGGGCCTGCTCGACGCCTTCCTCGGACAGGCCGGGGGTCTGGACGCCGGACACGGGGAGGGCATGGCGGATCAGGAGGAGCTCGGTCATGGGGCCTTCCGGGGTGGGGGTACGGGCTCAGCCCGCGATGGTGCGGTCGCCGTCCCAGTAGGGCCGACGCAGGACGCGCTTGTCGAGCTTGCCCATGGCGTTGCGCGGGAGCGCGTCCACCAGCTCGTAGGCCTTCGGGCACTTGTAGGACGCGAGCCGCGCGCGGCAGAAGGCCGCGAGCTCGTCCAGGTCGACGTCGCCGGTGGCGACGACGAGCGCGCGCAGCGCCTCACCGAGGTCGCGGTCCGGGACGCCGATGACGGCGACCTCCTCGACGGCCGGGTGCTCGATCAGGACCTGCTCGCTCTCGGCGGGGTAGAGGTTCACGCCGCCGGACAGCACCATGTCCGACATGCGGTCCGTGATGTGCACGAACCCGACCGGCGTCACGTAGCCCACGTCGCCGAGCGTCGCGACGCCCGGGGCCACATAGGCCTTCCGGGTCTTCTCCTCGTCGCCGTGGTAGCTGACCTCCCGGCCGGGCGGCGTGCGGAAGCCGAGCACGCCGACCTCGCCGGGCGCGAGCTCGCTGCCGGCCTCGTCAAGCACGACCACCTCGAACGGCGGGAGGACCCGACCGACCGACCCGGGATGGCGCAGCCACTCCTCGCTCGTGATGCGGCAGACCGTGCCGATCTCGCTGCCGCCGTAGCTCTCGACGAGCACGGGACCGAACCAGCCGATCATCGCGCGCTTGACATCCGGGGGGCAGGCGGAGCCGGTGTGGGCGACGCTGTCCAGGCTGGACACGTCGTAGCGACGGCGCACGTCGTCGGCGAGGGCGAGCAGCCGGGAGAAGTGGGTGGGCACCATGACGCTCGACGTGACGCGGTGCTCGGCCACCAGCGCCAGGACCCGCTCGGCGTCGAACCGCCCGAGCACGACCAGCGGCTGTCCCGACAGCAGGTGCCGCACCGACGTGAGTGGGCCGTTGTGCTGCAGCGGACCGACGACGAGGTGCGGCCCGTCGGGGAAGCCCGAGCGGGCGGCGAGGGTCGCGGCGTAGTCGCGGGCGGACGTGACCGTCGACGGTGCCCAGCGGACCTGCGTGCCGCGCGCCCGGCCGGTGGTGCCCGAGGTGTAGACGAGCATCGGCTGCGCGGGACGGTCGACGTCCTCGGGCAGCCGGCGACCACCGGCGATCCAGGTGCTCCAGGCGACCCCGGGGGCGGGGACGTCCGCGGTGCCGTGCACGACGAGGGTCTCGATGCCGGCCGTCCCCGCCGCCTCGGTCGCCGCGGGCAGCGCCCCGGGACCGGTGACGACCGCGACGGCGCCCGCGTCGGTGAGCTGCTCCGCCATCTCGCGGGCCCTTAGCTGCCGCGAGAGCGCGACCGTCCCGACGCCGGCGAGGATGCCGGCGGCGTGCGCGAGGACGGTCGGCCCCAGGTTCTCCCCGACTATCGCCACGCGGTCGCCGGGCCTCACGGCGACGGCGAGCAGCTGCCCGGCGACGGCGTCGACCTGGCGCGCCACCTCGGCCCAGGTCAGCGACGTGCTGTCGTCCACGAGAGCGGTGCCGCCGGGGTCCTGCTCGGCCCGGGCGCCGATGCCTGCGAGTCGGTGCACGAGCGCTCCTCTGCGGATCTGTTGCGCCATGGTCCCTGAGACTGTAGACACAGTCAAGAAAGTCGTGCGCTCTGGAGGTCGTCGTGCCGAAGCCCTTCCGGTTCGCGGTCCAGGCCTACCGCCCCGAGTCGGGGAGGGCCTGGCGCGACCTGGCCCGCCGGGTGGAGGACCTGGGGTTCTCCGCGCTGCACACCTCCGACCACTACCTGGGCCCCGGTCCGGTGTCGGACGCGACCGGGCACCGACCGGTGACGCTCGCGCCGGTGCCCGCGATGGCGGTGGCGGCCGAGGTGACGTCGACGCTACGCATCGGCTGCCGGATGTTCTGCGTCGGCTACCACCACGCGTACGTGCTGGCCAAGGAGATCGCCACCCTGGCGGAGCTGTCCGACGGACGCACCGAGGTGGGCCTCGGCGCGGGCTGGCTGGCGGCGGAGTACGCCG
>JAABUS010006023.1_pt1 | contig 15165 bp, 7 predicted proteins | sample 5560161 | NCBI WGS metagenome assembly JAABUS01 (sample SAMN10711885, study PRJNA513376) | rock metagenome | isolation source: Antarctica rocks | place: Antarctica: Victoria Land, Trio Nunatak nord | collected 2016-01-04 | reverse complement strand
CCGTTTGGGAGGTTCCGAACACGGCCCTTGCTACGGCTTGAATCCGGGTACACAGCGGATATCCTACGCAGCGGACGGAGGATGGACCAGACCCGCGTTGCTCGGAGGCGTTAGTGCAGGAAACGTTCCAAAACATAGTCATAGAAGACGTTTATCCGGAGCTGGACTGCGGACGCTATCCGGTGAAGCGCGAGGTCGGCGACCGCCTGGAGGTCTGGGCTGACATCTTCAAGGAGGGGCACGACGTTGTCTCAGCCGTCCTCAAACACCGCGAAGAGGGCGAAAGCGCCTGGTCCGAGACCCAGATGCGCCTCTTCGAGAACGACCGCTGGAACGCCGCCTTCGACCTGCCGAAGAACACCCGCTACGAGTACGCCATCGAAGCCTGGCACGACGAGTTCGCCACCTGGCGCCGCGACATCGGCAAGAAGGTCGAGGCCGGCCAGAACGTCTCCCTGGAGCTGACGGAGGGACGCGGCATCGTCAAGGGCGCCCACGAGAGATCCAAAGACAAACGCCTTGCCTCCACACTGACAACCTTCGAGGAAGCGGACTACGCAGAGCGGCTTGCCCTGCTGCGCTCCGCCGAGGTCGCCAGCCTCATGGCGGCGAATCCGGATCGCTCACGCTCCACGGTTACCAGGACGCTGCTGGTGACCGTGGATCGGGAAAGGGCGCGTTACGGGGCATGGTACGAGATGTTCCACCGTTCCCAGGGGACGGCGCCGCACAAGAGCGCCACCTTGGCGGATATGGAGAAACGCCTGCCCGAGATCGAGGATCTCGGCTTCGACGTTATATATCTCGTCCCGATCCACCCGATCGGGACCACTAACCGCAAGGGCAGGAACAATGCCGTATTCGCCGGACCCGTGGACCCCGGCAGCCCGTACGGCATCGGGAGCGCGGAAGGCGGACACAAGGCTGTTCATCCGGATCTCGGGACGCTGGAGGAATTCCGGGGCTTCGTGGGGGCGACGCGGGAGCGCGGGATGGAGGTGGCGCTGGACTTTGCCATCCAGGCGTCGCCTGACCATCCGTATATAAAGGAGCATCCCGAGTGGTTCAGGTTCCGCCCCGACGGGACCATCAAGTTCGCGGAGAACCCGCCGAAGAAATACCAGGACATCGTGAACGTAGACTGGGAGTCTGAGGACTGGGAGGGGCTGTGGCGCGAGTGGCGCGACGTGCTGCTCTTCTGGGTCGAGCAGGGCGTCAAGATCTTCCGGGTGGATAACCCGCACACCAAGCCGTTCGCGTTCTGGGAGTGGGCCATCCGCGAGGTGCAGAAGGACCACCCAGAGGTGATCTTCCTTTCAGAAGCTTTCACGCGCCCCAAGGTGATGCGGAACCTCGCCAAGCTGGGCTTCACCCAGAGCTACACGTACTTCACGTGGCGCAACCACAAACATGAGATCATCGAGTACCTCACGGAGCTTACGAAGGACTGGCCGAAGGAGTACATGCGCCCCAACTTCTTCGCCAACACCCACGACATCCTGCCGCACATCCTCCAGTTCGGCGGGCGTCCTGCGTTCATCATGCGGCTGGTGCTGGCCGCAACGCTCTCGCCCACCTACGGGATCTACAATGGCTACGAACTTTGCGAGAACACCCCGCGCGGAGAGCGCGGGACTACCGTCTACTACCAGGACTCAGAGGTCTACGAGTACAAGGTCTGGGACTGGAACAGGCCGGGCAACATCAAGGACTACGTGAGGCGGGTAAACGAGATCCGTCGGGAAAACGTCGCCCTGCAGGAACTGACCAACCTGGAGTTCCACGAGGCGTGGGACGACAACGTTCTCTTCTACGGCAAGAAGACAGGGGATAACGCAGTGTTCGTGGCGGCGAACCTCGATCCGCACAACGCGCACGATTCCCACGTCCGGTTCCCGCTCTGGGATCTCGGGATAGCCGAGGACGAGCCGTATATCGTCGAGGAGCTTCTGTCTGGGCGAAAGATGCAGGCGACGGGGAGTCTTTTCTGGGTCAGGCTCGCGCCGCAGGCCCCGGTCGAGATCTTCCGCATGGAAAAAGCCAGTACCGTGAACGACGGGATGGATGCGTGATGGCGGAGGTCTCGAATAATTCCGCCAAGATGCCAGAGGAGCAGCCGGAACGACCGGAATCCCTCTGGTACAAGGACGCCATCATCTACCAGCTCCATGTCAAGGCGTTCTTCGATTCGGATAACAACGGCATAGGAGATTTCAAGGGCCTCAAAGACCGTCTGGAGTACATAAAGGATCTCGGGGTCACGGCGATCTGGGTGATGCCCTTCTACCCTTCGCCGCAGCGCGATGACGGCTACGATATCTCAGAGTACAAGGGCGTCCACGAGGATTACGGAACCGGCAGGGATTTCCGGGCCTTTGTCCGCAAGGCCCACGAACTCGGCCTCAAGGTAATAACGGAGCTGGTCATCAACCACACCTCGGACCAGCACGCCTGGTTCCAGCGCGCCCGCAAAGCCCCGAAAGGCAGCGCGAGGCGTAATTTCTACGTCTGGAACGACGACCGTAACCGTTACGAGGACACGCGCATCATCTTCACCGACACCGAGACATCCAACTGGACCTGGGACGAGGAGGCGCAGCAGTACTTCTGGCATCGCTTCTTCAGCCACCAGCCAGACCTCAACCTGGACAATCCGCAGGTGTTCAAGGCCATAATGGGCGTAATGCGCTTCTGGCTCGACGCCGGCGTTGACGGCTTGAGGCTCGACGCCATTCCGTATCTGATCGAACGCGAAGGCACGGACAACGAGAACCTCCCCGAGACCCACGATGTCCTGAAGCGGATGCGGGCGGAGATGGACGAGCGGTACAGGGACAGGCTGTTTCTGGCCGAGGCGAACCAGTGGCCCGAGGACGTGCTGCCCTATTTCGGGGATGGGGACGAGTGCCACATGGCTTTCCACTTCCCGCTCATGCCCCGCATCTACATGGCCGTGGCCCAGGAAGACAGGCATCCGCTCGTGGAGATAATGTCCCAGACCCCCGAGATCCCGGACAACTGCCAGTGGGCGATCTTTCTGCGAAATCACGACGAGCTCACCCTGGAGATGGTCACGGATCGCGAGCGGGACTACATGTACCAGACCTACGCCAACGACCCCAGGATGCGCATAAACATCGGCATCAGGCGCAGGCTCGCGCCCCTGATGGAGAACGACAGGCCCCGCATAGAGCTTCTGAACAGCCTGCTCTTCTCCATGCCCGGAACGCCCATCATCTACTACGGCGACGAGCTCGGTATGGGCGACAACGTGTTCCTCGGCGACCGCGACGCCGTGCGCACCCCGATGCAGTGGACGCCAGACAGGAACGCCGGGTTCTCGCGCACGGACCCAGCCAGACTCTATCTTCCGCCCATCATGGACCCCGTCTACGGCTACGAGTCCGTGAACGCGGAGGCCCAGAGCCGCAACCCCGGTTCGCTGCTTAACTGGATGAAGCGCATCATAGCCGTACGCAGGACGCACAAGGCGCTCGGGCGCGGGACGCTCGAGTTTCTGCATCCGGGAAACCGCAAGGTGCTTGCGTACCTGCGCGAGCACGAGGACGAGTCAATATTGTGCGTGGCCAATTTGTCGCGTTCGGCCCAGCCTGTGGAGTTGGATCTCTCGCGCTTCCGTGGCAGGGTTCCTGTGGAGTTGATGGGCGGGTCTAGCTTCCCACCGCTGGGAGAGTTGCCGTACCTGCTCACGTTGCCTGGTCACAGTTTCTACTGGTTCAGGCTGGCCACCGAGGCTGCGGCCCCGAGCTGGCACGAGGAGAGCCCGCCGGTCTCCGAGCTGCCAGTGGTGGTGCTGCCAGCCGGACGCGAGACCGCCCGCAACGCCCACCATGCCCCCCTGCGCCTGCCCTCGCGCCAGGTCTCCCTGCTTGAGAAAGAGGCGCTGCCGAACTTCCTCGGCGTCAGGCGCTGGTTCGGGGCCAAGGGGGCGAACATCTCTCGCACGGAGGTAGTAGCTCGCACCGAGATGGGCCGACAGTCTGTCCTGACGCTCGTGCGCGTGGAGACCGGAGACGGCGATGGTTCGCAGACGTACTTTCTGCCGCTCTCCGCCGCGTGGGAAGACGAGAGGGAGGACGGCATCTCGGGCCTCGGCGCCTCCGCCGTAGCCAAACTCCGCCGCCGCGCGCGGGTTGGCGTACTCTACGACGCGATGGCCGACGAAGAATTCTGCCGCAGCCTGCTCGCGGCGATGAGTGACGAACGTGAGATCGGGATGGGGGAAGGAAGAATCCGCTTCACGAAAACCAGTTCCTTCGAAGGGATGCTCGACGATGAAGACCCGTCCGAGGTCACGGTTCGTCGCGCCGGGGTGGAGCAGAGCAACACGTCGGTGATCCTGGGCGAAAGGATGGTCCTGAAGGCGTACCGGCGCCTGCACGAAGGCACGAACCCCGAGCTGGAGATCGGCCGCCATCTCACCGAAGTCGTTGGCTTCGGAAACACGCCGCCGCTCGGCGGGGCGATCGAGTACGTCGGGCCTGACGGTGAGCCCATCACCCTCGCCGTGTTGCAGGGTTTCGTCTCCAATCAGGGCGACGGCTGGTCGTACACCCTGGATTACCTCGACCGCTATCTCCAGGATCGCCTCGTGACCACCTGGCGGCTGGGGGACGACGAGGAGGACGCGAACGAGTTCGATGCGCGGGAGTCGTACTTTGCGAGCCTCATGCACACCCTGGGGCTGCGAACCGGCGAAATGCACGAAGCCTTCGCCGTTCCCACTGAAGACCCGGCATTCGCCCCAGAGACGGCATCAGGGGAGGAAGTGCGGGCCTGGGTCGAGGCGGTCCTCGACGACGTGCGGCTCACCCTGACCACGCTAGAGAAGCGAAGGGACGGGCTGCCTGAAGAGATACGCCCTGACGCAGACAGGCTGCTCGGTATGGAGGCGCGGATATTCGACCGCCTCGAAGCCGTCGCTGGCGTGGGGCTTGGAACCATAGAAAGCCGCCTGCACGGCGACTACCATCTGGGTCAGGTCCTCGTGTCCGGCAACGACTTCCAGATCATAGACTTCGAGGGGGAGCCAGCCCGCCCGCTCGCGGAGAGGCGGCTGAAGCATTCTCCCCTGCGCGACGTTGCGGGGATGCTCAGGTCCTTCGACTACGCTGCCCGCTCCGCGATGCGCAACCTCAGCACCGAGCGCGCGGATCAAAGGGAGACCCTCGAACCGCTGGTGCGCGAGTGGGAGCGTCGCACGCGGGCCGCGTTCCTGGATGGATACGCCGAGGGCACCCGCAACTCCCCGTATCCGAGGGGCGCTATGCGCCCCCTGGTCGAGTTGTTCACGCTGGAGAAGGCGCTGTACGAGGTACGCTACGAGTTGGACAACCGCCCGGATTGGGTAGGCATACCGGTGAAGGGCATACTTGACCTCCTGGAAGCCCCGGAAGGAGAGGACGAAACATGATCCGCAACCAGGACTTCCAGATGGTGGCTGCCGGAGACCATCCCGACCCGTTCTCCGTACTCGGAATGCACGAGGAGGACGGCAGCCTCGTCGTGCGGGCCTTCCTGCCTGACGCAAGCTCCGTCGAAGCAGTCTCGGCCGATGGAAAGTCCCTCGGGGATTTGGATCCCGTGCATCAGGACGCCTTCTTCGCCGGTCCTGTCACCGAGCGTACTTCGTACCGCCTGCGGGTGACGTGGAGGTCTGGTGAAACGGCGGAGATCGAAGACCCTTACCGTTTCCCTTCGCTTTTGGGGGAGACGGATCTCTACCTCTTCGGTGAGGGCAACCACCATCGCCTGTACGAGAAGCTCGGGGCGCACGTGACCGAAGTGGATGGCGTCGCGGGGACCGTTTTTGCTGTGTGGGCCCCAAACGCGCGGCGCGTCTCGGTCGTCGGCGAATTCAACTTCTGGGACGGTCGAAGGCACGCGATGCGCAAGCATCCTGGCGGGGTATGGGAGATCTTCATCCCTGGAGTAGGTGATGGCGCGGTTTACAAGTACGAGATCAAAGGCCAGAACGGCGATTTCATGCCCCTGAAGGCTGACCCGTTCGGCTTCAGCGCGGAGAAACTGCCAGGCACGGCATCCGTCGTTCACGACCTCTCGAATTACGAGTGGGAAGACGCCGATTGGATGCAGAACCGTGCGCAGCGAAACGCCCTCGACGCCCCGATGTCCACATACGAGGTCCACCTCGGCTCGTGGCGGCGCAACGAGGACGGCTCATACTACACGTACCGCCAGCTCGCCGAAGAGCTTGTACCTTACGTCGTGGACCTCGGCTACACCCACGTCGAGTTCCTGCCACCGACGGAGCATCCGTTCGACGGGTCGTGGGGCTACCAGCCCCTCGGTCTCTTCGCCCCGACGAGCCGCTTCGGGACTCCTGACGATTTCAAGACGTTGGTTGACGCTTTTCACCTGGCTGGGATAGCGGTGATCATGGACTGGGTTCCCGCCCATTTCCCGGAGGACTCGCACGGGCTCGCCCTCTTCGACGGCACTCACCTCTACGATCACGCCGACCCCAGGCAGGGCCGCCACCCTGACTGGGGCACGCTGGTCTTCAACTACGGCCGCCCCGAGGTCCGCAACTACCTGACCGCCAACGCCCTCTTCTGGTGCGGGGAGTACCACATAGACGGCCTGCGGGTGGACGCCGTTGCCTCGATGCTGTACCTGGATTACTCGCGCGAGGAGGGACAGTGGGTCCCGAACGAGCGCGGCGGCAACGAGAACCCCGAGGCCATATCCTTCCTCCAACGTACCAACGAGCTGGTCTACGAGCACGCACCAGGCGCCGTGACCATCGCCGAGGAGTCCACCGCCTGGCCGATGGTGAGCCGTCCGACGTACATGGGCGGCCTCGGCTTCGGATACAAGTGGAACATGGGCTGGATGCACGACTCCCTCGAGTACATGCAGGAAGACCCCATAAACCGCTCCTACCACCACGACAGGCTAACCTTCTCGCTCGTCTACGCCTTCAACGAGAACTTCGTGCTGCCGCTCTCCCACGACGAGGTGGTCCACGGCAAGGGTTCCCTCATAAACAAGATGAGCGGCGACGAGTGGCGCAAGTTCGCCAACCTCCGCGCCTACTACGGCTTTACCTACGCCCATCCCGGCAAGAGCCTGCTCTTCATGGGCGGGGAGTTGGCCCAGAGCCGCGAGTGGAACCACGACACCCAGCTCGACTGGAGCCTCCTCGACAACGAAAACAACGCAGGGGTGCAGGCCCTGATCCGGGACCTCAACACCGTATACAAGAAGACGCCGGCCCTGCACGAGGTGGACTTCGAGCCGGATGGGTTCGAGTGGCTCGGCGGGGGGGACAGGCAGAACAGCGTGGTATCTTTCATGCGCCGGGCAAAAGACCCGGAGGACTTCGTAGTCGTGGTGAGCAACTTTACCCCCGTCGTCCATGAAGGATACCGTGTCGGGGTCCCCGACGGGGGCCGCTACGAGGAGATCCTGAACACCGACGAAGCCCGCTACGGCGGGAGCGGTGTCGGCAACGGGAGCACCGAAGCGGAAGAGATTCCGGCCCACGGTAAGTCGCACTCGATCACGCTAACGCTGCCACCGCTGGCGACGATGATCTTGAAGAAGGCATCAGGGACGTAGGCATCAGGTGTCAGGCTATAGGCATCAGGGAAAACTGGTGTCTGGCGAGGTCCACGGCCCGATATCCGAACATCCTGAAACCTGAAACCTAAACACGAAAGGACCATCCCTGCATTGAGAACCGCAAAAGACAAGACTACCGTGTGGCCGGGTGAGCCATATCCCCTTGGCGCGACGTGGGACGGGGAGGGCGTGAACTTCGCGCTATTCTCCGAGAACGCGGAGAAGGTGGAGTTATGCCTCTTCGATCCTTCTGGGAACGAACTAGAGCGCATCCAGATCCCCGAGCACAACGACCAGATCTGGCACTGCTACCTCCCCGAAGGACGCCCCGGACTCCTCTACGGCTACCGGGTCTACGGCCCATACGAGCCCGAGAGCGGCCACCGCTTCAACCCCAACAAACTTCTCCTCGACCCCTACGCCAAAGCCACGGTCGGCCCGCTCGACTGGAGCTCGGACCACTTCGGCTACAAGTTTTCCGAGGACGAGGACTTCTCGATGAGCGAGACGGACAACGCCGCCGGTATGCCCAAGTGCCGCGTCGTTGACACCGCCTTCACCTGGGGCGACGACCGGCCGCCGAAGATACCCTGGCGCGACACAATCATCTACGAGACGCACGTCAAGGGCTTCACCAAACTCCATCCTGATATACCCGAGGATATTCGGGGAACTTATTCTGGCCTCGCATCGGCCCCGGCCATCGAGCACCTGAAGCGGCTCGGCGTGACCGCCGTAGAGTTGATGCCGGTACACCACTTCGTGGACGACAAGCACCTGGTGGACCGGGGCCTCAAGAACTACTGGGGCTACAACTCGATAGGCTTCCTCGCCCCTGATATGCGCTACTCCGCGACGGGCTCCATCCGGGAGTTCAAGACGATGGTGAAGCGCCTCCACTCCGCGGGGCTCGAAGTAATACTGGACGTGGTCTACAACCACACCGCAGAGGGAAATCACCTTGGCCCGACGCTCTCGTTTCGGGGCATAGACAACGCGGCATACTACCGTCTCACCGACGACCGGCGTTTCTACATGGATTACACGGGGACGGGCAACACCCTGAACATGATGCACCCTCGCGTACTCCAGCTCATCATGGACTCCCTGCGGTACTGGATCCTGGAGATGCACGTTGACGGTTTCCGCTTCGACCTCGCCTCCGCGCTCGCCCGTGAGTTGCACGAGGTGGACAGGCTCGGGGCCTTCTTCGACATCATCAGGCAAGACCCCGTGATCTCGCAGGTCAAGCTCATAGCCGAGCCCTGGGACTTTGGCGAGGGCGGCTACCAGGTCGGCAACTTCCCGGTCGGCTGGACAGAGTGGAACGGCAAATACCGCGACACCACCCGCGCCTACTGGAAGGGCGACGGCGGCCTCATAGACGAGCTGGCCTATCGTCTCACAGGTTCATCCGACCTCTACGAGGGCGGCGGAAGGCGTCCCAACGCATCCATCAATTTCGTCACCGCCCACGACGGATTCACCCTCCAGGATCTCGTCTCCTACAACGAGAAGCACAACGAGGCGAACGGCGAGGACAACAACGACGGCGAGAGCCACAACGATTCCTGGAACCACGGCGCTGAAGGCCAGACTAAGGACAGGGGGATCCGTCGCCTGAGAGCCCGCCAGAAACGCAACTTCATGGCGACGCTCCTCCTCTCCCAGGGCGTGCCAATGATCCTGGCCGGCGACGAGGTGGGGCGCACCCAGAACGGAAACAACAACGCATATTGTCAGGACAATGAGACAAGCTGGCTTTCGTGGGAGCTTTCGGCTGCCGACAGGCGCTTCTTCGAGTTCGCACGTCGGGTAATACGGCTGCGCAGGGACCATCCCGTGTTCAGGCGGCGGCGCTTCTTCGGGGGACGCAGGCTCCTCGGCGAGGAGGTCAAGGACATCACCTGGCTCGACCCAACAGGCGGTGAGATGGGCGGTGACGAGTGGAACGACTCCTCGGCCCGCGCGCTCGGAATGCAGATAGCCGGTGTTCTCGACGGCGAGCGCGACTCAAGGGGCCGTCCCGAGGAGGACGACGACTTCCTCCTGCTCCTCAACGCCCACGATGGGGAGGTTCCGTTCAAGGTCCCCGATCATCCAGAAGACGCCCGCTGGCAGGTCGTCCTGGACACGGGTTACGCTGCCGGGCTCGAAGCAGGTGGGTTCTACAAGCCCGGTGGCGAGTACCCGCTCGGGCCGCGCTCGATGGCCGTGCTCACCAACGCCAGGCAGTTCGAGACCTTCGAGGACGAGGACGAGTGATCCGGCGCCACCGGCTACCTTTCGGGGCTGAATACCTCGGTGACGGCAGGACGCGCTTCACAGTGTGGGCACCGGCCGCGGAGAGCATGGACCTCGTACTTGACGATAGGATCGAGCCGATGGAGCGCGGCGAAGGCGGCGCCTTTGCGCTGACCACCGAAGCCGCGCCCGGAGACCGCTACCAATACCGGGTGGACGGTGGACAGGAGTTCCCGGACCCGGCATCCCGCCACCAGCCAGAAGACGTACACGGCCCGAGCGTCGTCGTTGATCCCGAAGCCTTCGACTGGCGGGACGCGGGCTGGAAGGGCCGTCCCTGGCACGAGACCGTGCTGTACGAACTGCACGTCGGGGCGTTTTCGCCCGAAGGTACGTTCGAGGGGGTGGAAGGGAAGTTGGATCTCCTATCCGAACTCGGAGTGATGGCGGTCGAGCTCATGCCGCTCGCGGACTTCCCTGGCGGGCGGAACTGGGGCTATGACGGCGTCCTTCCCTTCGCCCCGGATTCCTCGTACGGAACGCCGGAGGATCTCAAGCGGCTGATCCAGGCCGCGCACGACAGGCAGATCCAGGTATTTCTGGACGTGGTCTACAACCACTTCGGGCCGGAGGGCAACTACCTACCCGTGTACGCGCCGGGCTTCTTCACGGATCGCCACGAGACACCGTGGGGAACGGCGATCAACTACGACGGTGCGAACAGCGAACACGTGCGCGAGTTCTTTATCAACAATGCCCTGTACTGGCTGCAGGAATATTACGTGGACGGCCTCCGCCTCGATGCCGTACATGCCGTCGTGGATGACTCGGAGGAACATTTCCTCTCGGAGCTGGCCCGGCGCGTACGAAACGGACCCGGCCACGACAGGCACATCCATCTCGTGCTCGAAAACGAGGAGAATCAGTCCTCCCGGCTGCGTGGCGACGGTCACTACGACGCGCAATGGAACGACGACGTACATCACGCCCTGCACACAGCATTGACCGGCGAGGATGCAGCGTACTATGCGGACTACGCCGATGCACCCATGCGGCGCCTCGGGCGGTGTCTGGCCGAGGGTTTCGCCTACCAGGGAGAGCGGTCGGGGCATCGCGGGAACCAGCGCGGGGAGCCGAGCGCGGACCTGCCGCCGACATCGTTCGTGGCTTTCTTGCAGAACCACGATCAGATCGGCAACCGCGCATTCGGGGACCGGATATCGGCCATCGCCCCGCCTGAAGCGGTTCGGGCCGCAGCCGCCACCTACCTCCTCTCGCCCCAGATCCCCATGCTATTCATGGGTGAAGAGTGGGCAGCCTCCACGCCGTTCCTGTTCTTCTGCGACTTCGAGGAGGGACTGGCCCCGCTCGTGACCGAGGGCCGACGCGAAGAGTTCGCCAGATTCCCCGAGTTCGCTGACCCGGCGACCCGCGAACGCATCCCCGATCCCTCGTCTGAAGACACTTTCGAAAACTCGAAGCTCGACTGGGAGGAGCGCGGGAAACCCGAGCACGCCGGGTGGTTGGATTTCTACCGTAAATTACTGTCCATCAGGCGCGAGAAGATCATCCCGCGTCTCGCGGAAACGCCCGGCGGTGAAGCGAAATACCACCTCATTGGGGAGCGCGGGTTGGAGACACTGTGGACGCTTGGTGACGGCTCGCGCCTCACGCTGCAAGCCAACCTGGGGGACGCGCCGCTCGGCGGGTTCGAGAGGCCGGAGGGCGAACTGCTGTACGCCACGGATGTCGCCGGGGTGGGAGATGATATGCCTGCGTGGTCTGTGGCGTGGCACTTGAAGGGTGAAGTGTGAAGGAGGAATTGGGAATGCTGAATGGCGGGGTCGGCGAGCCGATAGCGGCGGGCAGCGGATCTCGCTTCCGCCCGCCTCCTACACTTTTCACCCTTCACCCTTCCCACTTCTCACTTCTGGAGAGCGAAGCGACTTGAGGGTTCCGCGGGCGACGTACCGGCTTCAATTCAACGCGGACTTCACGTTCAGGGACGCGACGGACCTCGTACTGTATCTGGCGGAGCTTGGGGTTGGCGACCTGTACGCATCTCCGTACATGAAGGCCAGGCCGGGCAGCACGCACGGCTACGACATCACGGACCACAACGCCCTGAACCCTGAGATCGGGACGGAAGAAGAGCACGAGGCCATGATCTCCGCGCTGCACGAGCACGGGATGGGCCATCTGCTGGACATCGTGCCCAACCACATGGGCGCGGGGAGCGACAATGCCTGGTGGCTCGACGTATTGGAGAACGGCCCGGCCTCGGCCTACGCCCGATTCTTCGACGTTGACTGGAAGCCGACCAACCGCCGCGGCATGTGGGGCAAGGTGCTGCTCCCGATCCTGGGCGACCATTACCGAGCCATCCTCGAAGGCGGCGAGTTGAATCTCTCTTTCGACGCGGAGGAGGGATCCTTCTCCGTCTCCTACTACGAACACAGGCTGCCTCTCGACCCGCGCACCTATCCGATGGTGTTCGCGGACCTCCCAGCCCCGCCGGACGACGAGCGGATGCTGGAGTTGCGGACCCTGGCCGACGCGTTCGGGAACCTGCCGGAGCGCGGGTACGATGGAGACGTCGCCGGGGTGAGGGAGCGGGACGCTGCAATCTACCGCCGCTGGCTCGCCCGGCTGTGCCGCGAGGTCCCGGCTGCGGCCCGCGTCATCGAGGAGCGCGTTCGGTTCCTGAACGGCGAAGGAGGACACGAAGCCATGCATGAGATACTGGAGGAGCAGGCGTACCGGCTCACGTACTGGCGGGTGGCGAGCGATGAGATCAACTACCGGCGCTTCTTCGCCATCAACGACCTCGCTGGAATCAGGATCGAGGACGAGCGCGTCTTCGACGCCACGCACCGGCTGATCCTGTCTCTCGTCAAGAGCGGCAAGGTGAACGGCCTGCGTATAGACCACCCCGACGGCCTATACGACCCTGCCGGATACTTCCGCAGGTTGCAGGCGTCGGCCGGCCCGGATGGGCCGGTCTTCGTGCTGGTCGAGAAGATACTGGCCCACCACGAAGACCTCCCCGACGACTGGCCCGTCGCGGGCACCACGGGCTACGACTTCACCAACCTGGTGAACGGGCTGTTCGTGGACATCGGGGGAGAGAGGGCGATGGACCTCGCCTACCGGCGTTTCCTCGGGCGAAGCGTGGACTTCGGGGAGATCCTCTACGAATGCAAGAGGACCATCATGCGCGAAGACCTTGCGAGCGAGCTCGCCGTCCTCAGCCGCCGCCTGTTGCGAATCTCGGAAGGCTTCACGGAGGGGACCGGGCACGCCCGCCGCACCAACGACTTCACCATCAACGGCCTGCGCGACGCGCTCTCCGAGGTCGTCGCCTTCTTCCCCGTCTACCGGACGTACATAACGCCTGGCAACGTCTCGGAGGCAGATCGGTGTCACGTCGGGTGGGCGATAGCCCGCGCCAGGAAGCACAGCGCCGCCGCAGACAAGGGCGTCTTCGATTTCCTGCGCGATGTCCTGCTGCTTGAGGGCGAAGGCCCGGACGAGTACCGCGCGTCGGTCGCGGCATTTGTAATGAAGTTCCAGCAGTACACGGGGCCTGTGATGGCGAAGGGCATGGAGGACACCGCCCTCTACCGCTACAACCGCCTGACCTCCCTGAACGAAGTAGGCGGCGAACCGGAGCGGTTCGGGACGAGCGTATCCGCATTCCACCACGTGAACGGCGAGCGTGCAAAACACTGGCCCCACGCCATGCTCGCAAGCTCCACCCACGACACCAAACGCGGCGAGGACGTGCGGGCCCGCATAAACGTGCTCTCTGAGATCCCGGGCGAGTGGCGCGGGAAGCTCGTCCGCTGGGGCCGCATGAACCGCTCCCGACGGCGCGAGGTGGACGGGGCTCCCGCTCCCAGCCGCAACGACGAGTATCTCCTGTACCAGACGCTCCTCGGGGCGGGGCCGCTGGATGAGGGTGAAGCTGGAACTGAGGGGTTTCGGGGCAGGATCAGGGCGTACATGGAGAAGGCGATGCGCGAGGCGCGCACCCACACATCATGGACCAACGTGAACGAGGAGTACGAGCAGGCAGTCTCCGACTTCGTGGACGCCCTGCTCGCTCCGGTGGAGAACGATCTCTTCCTCGAAGATTTCCTCCCGTTCCAGCGCAAAATATCCCGCCTCGGCGCGTTGAACTCCCTGTCTCAGACCCTGATCAAACTGACCGCACCAGGCGTCCCCGATATCTACCAGGGCAACGAACTGTGGGACCTCTCGCTCGTAGACCCGGACAACCGCCGTCCCGTGGACTACGAACTCCGCCGGAGCCTGCTCTCCGACCTGAAGCGCATGGAGCCCGCGAACGCCTATTCCTTGCTCGAAGAAGGCGCGTGGCAGAACGGTAGCCCGAAGCTATATCTCACCTGGAAGGCACTGGAGTTGCGTCGCGAGATGCCGGAACTCTTCGAGAACGGGGAGTACGTTCCACTCGAAACCGTGGGCGAACGTGCGGATCACATAGTAGCTTTCGCCCGCCGAAGCGGAGACGAAACCACGATCACGGTCGTGCCCCGCTTCTGCTCCAGGCTTGCCAGCGAAGCCGGGCTTGCCTTCTGCTCGGAGGTATGGAAAGACACCGGGATAATGCTCCCGGAGAATGTTGGCGTCGCCGCGTTCCACAACGTCTTCACCGGCGAGTGCGTAGAGCGGGAAGAGCGTGATGGAATGGGTTGTCTGTCCGTCTCGGGGCTTTTGCGAAACTTTCCTGTGGCATTGCTAAAAGCAGAAAGCTGAGGGCTGAAAGCTAGAAGATATATAATCCCCCCTATGCACAGTGACCGTTTCGAGAGGAGCCCGGCGTATGCTGAAGGAGATGCCCGACACCGACCATGCAGTCGTCCCCGAGGAATACGAGATACTCGACACGGACGCGCTGGCGGCGCGGCTCGGCTTTAAGCGGGATACGGTACTCGTCTATCTCAATCGGCGCAGCTTCCATCGAATCCCCCGACCCAGCCGCCGACTGAAGACCGGCCCCCTATGGTACGAGGGCTCCGTCAGGGAATGGGAGCAACACAACCGTAAGCGCCACGGTAAACCGCAAGCCTGAATCTTCTCCACACCAGAACACCAATTCCAGTACCACACCTTCACTTCAACGTGCCTGAAAGAGTGATACTGTTCCGTGTTGTTGATGGCATAATGAAGGCATGGCGAAGATACTCTACTCACGGGTAATCACCGAAGACCCCGATGACCTCAAGGAACTGGAAAAGCACCATCGCTACTCTCACCTGTTCCAGCGCGTCAGGATGCTCAGGCTCCTAA
>JAABUS010006022.1_pt1 | contig 15171 bp, 16 predicted proteins | sample 5560161 | NCBI WGS metagenome assembly JAABUS01 (sample SAMN10711885, study PRJNA513376) | rock metagenome | isolation source: Antarctica rocks | place: Antarctica: Victoria Land, Trio Nunatak nord | collected 2016-01-04 | reverse complement strand
AGGCCGTCCAGAAGGTGGAGGCCTCGGCGGGATACGCTCGGGATTACATAAGACTACATAAAGGTCGGCCGTAGCGTGGCACGGGCGATAAGAGAGAGTGCGGCATGACAAAGCGGCGGGACGAAAATCAGGAGAGGCGTACACTGGAAGACAAGCATCGCCAGAAGACTGAGCGCCGCGCCGCGAGGCTAAGGCAGGCCTGGCGTGAACACCATCCGGAAGAGGAGCGCGACGAGCAAAAGAGAGGTCGTAAGCCTTGAACACGGTGCAGTACGTGGGCCTGCTCGCGTTGGCGGGATTCTGGGCTACGGTCAGCGCCGGTTTCATGCTCCACAGCGCCGAGCTTGAAGTTAGGTCGGCGGCCTGGTGGTTCGCGGCTTCTTTTGTGGTCGCTAGTCTGGTGGCGGCGTATTGCCTGGTGCAGCTGCTGAGGGGGTATTTGGCATGAGAGAACTCACCCGCGAGCAGGTCTGGCATCTCGTGCGGCCCGCTCACACTGTCCAGCAGGTTGAGGAGGCCGAGCGTGTCTCTCGTAGGTGGATACGGGAGCATCCCGACGACGAGAGGTTTCTCCTGAAGGCCATGACGGCCCTTGAGGAGAGACGCCGGTGGCTGGAGGAGACCTATGAGTAATCTTAGCTCCCTCTCCATAAGCTATCTGCCGGACGGGACCAGGATCCGCATTGGTAATTATCCCTTTACTGTAGAAATGGAGGTTAAAACATTTGTCCGTCGATCTTAACTTTGAAGCGGAGCAGGATGTCCGAGACGTATTGACCGATGTCGAAAAGCGTCTGCTTAATCCAAAGCCCCTCAAGAGGACTACCTTTCCCGAAGGTTTCTTCGCAAAAGACCTTGATATACATATTCATACGAGGATTAGGGCCGGTCGGGATTGTGGCGAAACGTGCGACTTCTGTTTCGCCCTCAAGTACGCGGGGTTTCGTTCCGAGCGAGATGGGTTTGACGGTGACATTCTGGCTTCCTTCCCTGAATTCGTAGCGGCTTGCGACATGCACGCTATAAGCGAAATGGATTTCCCTGTGCTTATCCCAGTTAGAGAGCTCTCTGAGCCGGTCGAGGGGATGGGAAGCGGGGTCGTCCTCGCTCTTGTAAGGCTGCAACTCCTTGAGAAATGCGATGTCGAAGGCGTTCATTCCTTCGGTTTGGCTCTTCCAACGGTTAATCGCGCCAGACCTAGCCACGGCCGCCGCTACACATATCCGTCGCCTGTCTGGCAGAAATCTGAGAGATCGGCCTCCTCCACTCCGAGGTGGCCGCTAACCCCAAGATGTGCCATCGTTCCTCCTCCACGACGCACCGTGTAGAGCGCAGGAGGGGGAACAGGATGGGCGATGCCAAACGCCGCCGGAGGCGGGTCGAGCCGACCGACGAGTGGGAGCAGGTCGGGCCCCTCTGCCTGTGGCCCGAGCAACTCGCCTACGAGGAGATGAGGCCGGTGACGCTCTTCGGCGTGCCGGTCGCGGAGCGTGCCGGGCAGACGGGCTCCTCGGAGAGGACCCTCCACCGCAGGATCGCCCGCTTCTTCCACCTCGACGATGAGGACCTGGGGCTGATCCGCAAGCGCCGAGGCGACCACAACCGCCTCGGCTTCGCACTGCAGCTCTGCACGGTACGTTTCTTGGGTGCCTTCCTCCCCGATCCGACCGACGTGCCAGAGGGCGCAACGAGGTACGTGGCCGCGCAGATCGGGGTCGCGGACCCGATCTCCACGCTGCCCGGGTACCTGGAGCGAGAGCCCACCCACCGCGAGCACGCCCTGGAGATCCGCGACGCATGCGGTTACAGGCCCTTCGGTAGCCAGCCCGAACTCTTCCACCTGGCGCGCTACCTGTACGGTCGGGCCTGGGTCGCCCCGGAACGCCCGGGGGTCTTATTCGATTCCGCGACCTCCTGGCTGCTGGAGCGCCGCGTGCTCTTGCCCGGCCCCACCACCCTGGAACGGCTGGTGAGCCGGGTCCGCGAGCGGGCCGCTACCCGCCTTCACCAGAGGCTCGCCCACTTGCCGAATGAGGAGAAAAGGGACCGCCTGGAGCGCCTCTTCCTCGTCGAGCCCAGCGCCCGACAGACTACGCTCGACCGTCTCCGGAAGGCCCCCACCGCAGTGAGCGGCAAGGAGCTGGTCCGGGCGCTGGGCCGGTTGAGGGAGGTCCGCTCCCTCGGCGCGGGCTCTTTTGACGTTACCGGCGTTCCCGAGGGGAGACTGCGCGCGCTGGCCCGCACCGCCGCCTCGGTGAGGGCGCAGGCGATCTCCCGGATGCCCGAGGAGAGGCGCGTGGCGACCCTCGTCGCCTTCGCGAGGAGGCTGGAGGCGCTCGCCCAGGACGACGCGCTGGACGTCCTCTTCGCGCTGGTCTCCGAGATGGTCGCTGTGTCCAAAGGTGTCCGCAAAAAGGAACGCTTCAGGACGATCAAGGACCTCGACGAGGCCACCCTCGTCCTCACAGAGGCCCTTGAGACGCTCTTCGACGGCGACCTCCTCTCCGACGAACTGCCGCTGGGGGAGGCGCGCAGGGTGGTCCTGCGCCGCGGTGGCGAGGGGAGGCTCGCGTGGGCCAGGGCGAAGGTCACCGAGATCGTCCGGCCGCCGGAGGAGGACCACCAGGAGGAACTGCTCGCCCGCTGGCGCACCGTCAGGTCCTTCCTGCCCGACCTCCTCGCTGTATTGGTATCCGACGCCTGTCGGAGGCAGCCAGACTCTCTTTCGAGCTGCGCCAGCAACTCTTGGGCGCGTGCCAGGTTCCCCGGCCCTTGCGCTTCACTTGAGGTAACGCTGACCTTCGTATTCGCCAAACTCCGGTTACGTACGAGCATCGTACAGTTCCACACGATTCTTGCCGCCTTCTTTGGCCCGGTAGAGCGCGGTGTCGGCCTCTTTGAGTAGATCCTCAACGGTCTTATTCTCGCCCGGCGTGAGCGCTGACAAGCCCAGGCTAATGGTCAGGATCCCGGATGGCGTCCTCGACTCGTGCGCTATGGCCAGATCCTCTACGCCGCGGCGCAGGCGCTCGGCTGCGACGCTGGCGGACTCCAGGTTTTGCTCGGGCAGAACGATCACGAACTCCTCCCCGCCGTAGCGGTAGGCCGTATCGCCCGCCCGCAGGTTCTCGGAGATTACCTTCGCCACCCTCTCTAACACCTCGTCCCCGGCCAGGTGGCCATAGGTGTCGTTGTAGGGCTTGAAAAAGTCCACATCGCAGAGCATGGCGCAGCAGCCGTGACCGTAACGTCTCACCTGGCCATTCAAGCTCTCCGAATCCTCCCGCAGTTGGAGCCGGTTGCCGAGGTGGGTGAGCGGGTCCCGGTGTGCGGCGGCGAACAGCTCTTTGTTGAGTCTCTCCAACTCGGCATTCTGCTCGGAGAGCTGCCGGTGCAGGGAGTTCACCCGCGAGGCGGCGATGAGCCTCGCCTGTAACTGCTCGCGGTCTAGGGGCTTTGAGAGGTAGTCGTCGGCGCCAGCTTGCATGCCTTCGAGGAGGTGCTCTCTGCCTCCGAGCGCCGTCAGGAAGATGAAGAAGGTGTAGCAGGGATTGTTCTTCTCCCGGACCCTGCGACAGAGCTCTGGACCGTCGATGCCCGGCATCATCCAGTCGCTTATGATGACGTCAACCTCGGGCATGCTCTGAAAGAGTTCCCACACTTTCTCTCCGTCCTCAGCCGCCAGGCACTCGTGACCGAACTTCTGGATGGAACGCTTGAGAATCGTGCGCGATACGGTATTGTCCTCGGCTATCAGGATTCTCACCCTAGCCGCTTCCCGCTACCGCAACGAGCGCCAAGTGGACACGACTGTACTCCGCTTCGAGTTGCCCAAGCAGCACGGGGGCGTGGGAGAGGTCTCCAGCGGCACCGACGTCCTGTAGCTCCTGGCAGATGTCGGCCATCTCCTTGGCGCCCATGTTGGCGGAGCTTCCCGCGAGACCGTGGGCGAGCCGCTTTACGGAGTCACCATCGCCTTCTTCGATGGCTTCCTTCAGCGCTGCCAGAGTGGTACTCGCATCGGAGAAGAACATCTCCGTAAGCTCCGAGAGCATCTCGTTCCCTCCGAGCTGACGCAGGTTCTCTATCGCGGTGCGGTCGAGAGGATCTTTAGCCTCTCCAAGAACCGCAGACCCGTTCCCATCTGCCAGGACCAGCTCGTTTGCCTCCGGGTCTTCTTCGCGGACCCAGCGTTCGAGGACCGCCTTTAGCTCCTCTGATGTTACCGGCTTGGAGACGTAGTCGTCCATCCCCGCCTCGAGCGCCACCTCCCTATCTCCCTGCATGGCGTTGGCCGTCATCGCGATGATCGGCGTGCGGATTCCGTCGCTCCCGCTCTCACCCTCACGGCGTCTTATCTCCGCGGTTGCCTCGTAGCCATCCATCTCTGGCATCTGCACGTCCATCAATACAGCGTGGTAAGGAAGGCGCGAGAGTGCTTCCACGGCCTCCAGACCGTTTGCTGCTACGTCGGCGCGGTAGCCCAGTCTCTCAACCATCTTCACCGCCACCTTCTGGTTGATGGCGTTGTCCTCGGCTACGAGGACGCGTACGGAGGAAAGAGCCTCCCCCTTTCTCCTGCTAGGGAGTACCGGCTGTGCCTCCTCTAGCGTGGTCTCCAGTGGCGCGCCAATCACGGTGGCTATGGCGTCGAAGAGCTTCGATTGTCTCACCGGCTTGGTCAGGTATGCCGCGAAGCCTGCCCTCTGGGCCTGCTCGGCTTCGCCACGCAGACCCATGGAGGTCAGCAGTATGAGTTTGGTGAACGAGAGCGAAGGATCGGACTTTATCCTGCTAGCCAGCTCTATGCCGTCCATGCCGGGCATCTGCAAATCCAGGATAGCCACATCGTATGGTTCGCCGCGCTCCGCAGTGGCGCGCAGCAGCTTGAGGGCTCCGGGTCCGTCCTCGGCCATCCCGTTGTTCATACCCCACGAGAGGACCTGCCCGTGTAATGCCTTGCGGTTGGTTTCGTTGTCATCCACCACAAGCACCCTGAGTCCGCGAAGGTCGGTGTGCCGAGCCGGGGTGTTTTGGACACCGCCTGGCGACTTCTCCAGCCGCGCGGTGAAGAAGAAGGTGCTGCCTTCCCCCGGCTCGCTCTGATCCCCGATCTCGCCACCCATGAGATCCGCAAGCTGCTTAGAGATGGTAAGCCCAAGGCCCGTCCCGCCGTAGCGGCGGGTGGTGGAGGAGTCGGCCTGGGTGAAGGATTGGAAGAGCTTCTCCTGCTGCTCTTCGGTCATCCCTATGCCAGTGTCTCTAACTTCGAAGCGCACCACCGCTGCGTTTCCTGTTTCCTCAACTAACCTGGCGCGCAGGATCACCTCTCCCTTGTCGGTGAATTTAACGGCGTTGGCAAGCAGGTTGGTGAGGACCTGGCTCAGGCGTCCGGGGTCTCCTCGCAGGGCCACCGGCACGTCCAGCTCGACGATGCTCGCAAGCTCTAGGCCCTTGTTCTGAGCATGCTCGGCGAGTAGTCCGAGGGCATCCTCTACCATGTTGCGAAGATCGAAGTCTATGACCTCAAGGTCCATCTTTCCCGCCTCGATCTTCGAGAAGTCGAGGATGTCGTTGATGATGGTTAGCAGGTTCTCCCCGGAGAGACGGATCGTCTGAGCGTAGTCTTGCTGCTCATCGGTGAGGTCCGTATCCATGAGAAGGCCGGTCATGCCGATCACCCCGTTCATGGGAGTGCGGATCTCGTGGGACATGTTCGCAAGGAACTCACTCTTGGCTCTGCCCGCGGACTCAGCTTGTTCTTTGGCCTCTGTCAACTCGGCGGTTCTCTTCTGGACCTGTTCCTCAAGAGTTTGGTTGAGTTCCCTTATCTGTGCACTCCCCCTCTCGTTCTCTCGCAAAAGACTCCACATCCGGACCAGTACGAGCAAGAGAAGTACGGCCGAGCCTCCGGCGATCACTGGCAAGTCGACGCTGGGGTCCAGCACCTCGTCCAGGACGAACACCACCGGCACCATCATCGCCGCCACACCTAGCAAGGCTATGCGCCAGGTGGGGCTCCCGGTTTCTTCTCCCATGACATCCTTAGACAGCTCCCGCATGGACGGGTGCAGGGCCGCTGCCCCGAACAAACCGTAGGAGAGTAGCCAGCCGGCGTTGATCAAGTTGCCAGTAGTGTAGGTGCCGTTGAGCACCAGCCAGGCATATGCGAAGTCCGTTAGAGGGTGAAGGAGCACGGCCGCAATCAGCAGCTGCAAGGCTGGCAGGCGCACGCTAGGGGTGAATACGAACCGCGTCGCCGCGGCCACCCACAGCATACTCATTAAAGGGTAGGCAATCGAGGTGAGGCGCACGATAAGGGTCAGAGAGCGGTCGTGCGCGTAGGGTTCGACTAGCAACACCCACACAACCAGCCCGGTACCGATCGCGACGATCGCCGCGTCGATTGTGCCTCTGAAGTCGCGTCTGCCCTGACGTCTGATCAGCAGGACCAGTCCGCAGGTGACGACCGGGTAGCTACTCAGGTAAAGCATGTCGGCAACCGAGGGGAAGGGTGTCGGCACGCCAAGCAGATTGGGGTAGACATTGAAGAAGACCACGTCACCAGCGACGAACAAGCCCAGGCCGAAGGCGATGATGTACCAGGGTAGAGTATTCGCGGGACGGTATCGACGTATGCCGATAAAGATCACGACCAGCATCGCGACGCCTACGAGATTGTAGAGGGTGGCCTGGATCGGTCCTGTAAGGAGGAAGTACACACCCGTGGCGACAGCCACGAGCACCAGATATATGAGCCAGGTCTTTGACAATAAACCAACTCGTTTTTGAGATCCCTCGCTCATACGTACCATCCCTACCGGAGTGTCGGATAAGACTATTTGCTGCTTATTACTATTATCGGCCGCTGATGCTTATATCTTTAGCCTATACGGAGGCCGGTGCCACCCTCACCTCGAATATCTCGCCTTCAGCGAAGCGTGGGACCGGGTGGCGGCGGTGTTTACCTTACCTGGCGCTTCCTCATATGCTCGGGGCGAATCCCACGTGGTGCCACGCTGTGCGCTTTGCCCGTTCTCTTGGCCTGGTACATCGCCTTGTCCGCGGCGCGCACCAACTCTTCGGGCTGCTCCTCACAACCCAAGGCGATACCGATGCTTGCGCTGATGTACAACGAATGCTCTTTAAAATCCAAGGGGAAACGTAGTTGCCTCTGGAAGCGCTCGGCTACTCCTACCGCTTCATCTACATCGGCGACATCCTCAAGCAGCATGGCGAACTCATCCCCGCCGATTCGCGCACCCGTGTCTGACTCCCGCAAGCACTCCTTCAAGCGCTTGGCTACCTGGACGAGGACCTGATCCCCACTCTGGTGGCCTAAAGAGTCGTTTATGGGCTTGAAGTCGTCCAGGTCCACGAACAGCAGCGCCACCTTGCTGCCCTGGCGTCTTGCGCGAGCCAGAGCGCGTCCGAGGTTTTCGTAAAACGACGCCTGGTTCAGCAGATCGGTCAGGGGGTCATGGGAGGCCCTGTGCTCCAGTTGCCTCTCTAGAGCCTTCCTCTGGGCGATCTGACGCCGCAGCTCCTTGTTGGCTGCTTCTAGCTCGGCGGTGCGCTCTTCTACCCGGCGCTCCAGCTCCTCCTCGGCGTGCGCATGGCCGCCGTCACGGCGGTGAGCTCCTTACGCTCGGAGAATAGCGCGAGGAACTCCTGTTCTGTGTCCTTCGCGTTCGGTCTCGCGGGAAACTCGTTCCGGGGAGTGAGGATCCGGTCCACCTGCCAAAGGATCCCGACGGGAACCGCCAACCCGAACAACATGATCGGGAGCCACTCCCAAAGGGTGTGGGCGTAGTTCACCCCTATGCCCAGAGCGACGTTGCACCAGGCGACGAAGAGGAAGGTTGAGACGCCCCACACCAGCCCGCGGAACCCCACCACTGACCTCCGAATCCTCGCGCCCGGCTTGGACGGGCGGATGCTCCTCGAACCCCTGGAGGTCTGAAATGCTTCCGCCTTCGTCGCGCTTTCGTGGGGCGCTTTCGGTGTCGCCGTTCTTCATCCGCCAGAGTCCTTTCCGCGCCGCCGGTAACTCTACGCACTCTATCATCTAGCGTCCACTGTTCATCTCGACTTCCGCCTCGTCGCTAAGCGCGCCGTTGACTACTGGAACGTACACCGCCATCCATACGTATGGGGTCGTCGCAAGCGGCATCGGACGGCTCGAAGGCCAGGCGTCGGGGCCATGCCCACGATACCAGCGGTGGAAGGATGAAAACGCAACGAACTTAGCGGACGAGCCAGCTGCTATCCGTACCCCTGAACGAACTTGGCGGACTCGCCGAGTTAGAGGAACGAGACGGCGCTTTCGTCATTCATAGCCTATGGCTGTCCGCTCTTGGCAGTGGTGTCCGGACATCCCGAGATGTGCGGCTTGGTCGAGACGCTGATCGCTGAGATGACAGGTACCAGGGTTCGCGAGCGCTGCGACCGAGGTGAGAACCCCCGCTGCCGTTTCGAAGCGACGTCAGCCGATGACGCTGTCCGAAGTTAGGAGAAGCTCAGAAAAGGACGAGGCGTGTGGGCGCAGAACGTCGTGCGAAGAGCATGCCGGCGCATCGTCTGGAGTCACACCACGGATAGGTCAGAACGTAAGCGCAAGGAGGACCGAAGCCCATAGAAAGACGGCGGCCTTTCCTCATCAGTTCTGCTGCTAGGACCCCTCGCCTTTGATCTGGAGCCTAGTGAGGTCCAAGTTCACCACACAGCCACAATTCTCACACACCAGGTGCGCCCGGTGTAGGCGGTGGCCCCCATATGTCTGGTGTCCAGCGAGGACCGTCACCTCCTCGACCGCGTACTCTTCGCGGCCGCACAAAGGGCAAGCGAGGGTCCCACCCTTCGACTGAATCGCTTGCTTGATCTCTTCTGCTGATGGGTGGGAACTCGTATCCATAACGTGCTCTCTTTTCGCTCGCCAGTTGGGCGGATCTTTTCCACCACAAGTATTGTGCCACTAGCTGTGGCGCCGTGCAACGCCTGGGGCAATAGAAGGCCGAAGCCCCGAAGAACCCCGGCCCAGCTTGAGAGATGAGTTCAGGAGGGCGGCTGTTCGTCATCATATCCGGGATTGTGGGCGGGTCGCCGGCGGTGCGTGGCTCTCTGGAGCGGTACTGGCCTTGCTCGGGACGCGCAGGTCCTCGACGCCGGGTCAGCCGCCGTCGCGTTCGTGCTCCTGGTCCTGATAGCGTGCCTAGTCTTCCAAGCCGGAGGTCTCCAGTGGGACTCCTGGCGTTCGGCCTTGCCGCGATCTACGGCGCCGCCCTGGTGCCGCTCATCCTCGGCCTCGCTCCACTTCATAGTCTTGAGCGCCAGAGAGATCATCGCCGTCGTGAAAATCACCCCTCCAAGCCATACCCCCAGCATCACATGCGCGACGTGAAAGACTGCGCTCAACGCTTCACCCCCTTGCTCTTCCTGTAGCCGTCGCCCGGAGCCTCGGATGGAACATCAGCCTTCGGGTAAGCGAGCTTTGGACCGGGAAAGTTGGCCGGGGTTGAGCGGAAGGCGGCGTGCAGGTGCCAGGATACGATGGCGACGATCAGGAGTATGCCCCCGAGTACGGCAAGTTCGGCCGGAGCGTGGTTGCGGAACGTCTCGCCGGCGGGGATCAAGGCGGCGATGAGAGCGATACAGAGTGAGATGCCCCGGTGGAAGCGGCCTGCCTCGGAGTGGGGCCAGGGCTCCAGGGCGCGTACCACTTCGCGTCCCTCATCGGAGTCGGTACAATCGGCCTTCGAGGGACAGTGGTTGCAGATCTGGGGTCTCCCCCGGTAGCGGACCAGCCTCCGCTCGTGATCCGTCTCGGTGCGCGGAAGGATCTGTTCTTCGGGACAGATCCAGGCGTCGTGCGAGGGATGGTAAATGAACCCGGCGGTGCGGTAGCGCTCGGAGCGCGCATTTGAGTGACGGGCCAGAAGATCCAGGCCAACGGCGATGCTGAGTAGTAAGACCGCGTAACCTGCCGCCAGTAAGACTTCGAGATGTATCACGGCTATAGCTCCCTCGTTCCGGTCGTTTCGGGCTCGGTGATCTCGGTGAACAGGATCTCCTCCGGCTCCTCTATGGTGATCCGCGGGACGGTGTAGCGCACACCGAGGTAGCAGATATACAGTAGCGGCAGGACGCCACCCACGATGAACAATACATCGCCCGGAAGACGCATCCACTCCAGGAAGGCGTTGGTGCCGCTGGTCAGGAACTTTAGCGTCCGGGCCTCGTAGTAGCCTTTGTTCACCGATTCGTATAGCTGCAGGATGCCCAGGGGGAAGAGCGTAGCGAAGCACATCCAGGCAAGCCCGATGTTCAGCGACCAGAAGCTTACCTTCGCGGCTCGCTCCGACCAGCGCTCTTCGGGGATGAGGTAGCGCAGGCAGAAGAGCGCAAGCCCCGCCGCCAGCATCCCGTAGACGCCCATCATCGCCGCGTGGCCGTGGTTGGCGGTCAAGGCGGTGCCAATCTCGTAGTAAGAGACTACCGGCAGGTTGATGAGGAAGCCGAAGATACCCGCCCCGAGGAAGTTCCAGAAACCGACCGCCACCAGGAACATTACCGCCCAACGGTGCGGAAATGGCGTCCTGGAGCGCGACTCCTGCCGCGCCCCGAGCTGCAGGAAGCTCCATGCTTCTACGGTGAGGAAGGTCAGCGGGATGACCTCCGCCGCCGAGAAGAACGCCCCGAGTGCCATGTGCTCCGCCGGTGTTCCCGAGAAGTAGAGGTGGTGCATCGTACCGATAACGCCACCAGCCGAGTAGAGCAGGATATCCAGGTAGATGACGGTCAGCGCCACTTTCTCCCGCACGACCCCGAGCAGTACGAAGACGTAGGCGACCATGACGGTAGTAAACAGTTCGAGGAAGTCTTCGACCCACAGATGGACGACCCAGAACCGCCAGAAGTCCGCGGTAGTAAACTCGGAGTCCGGCCGGGCGAGGAGCCCCACCGCGTAGAACGCGGGTATCGCGAGCGCGGCGAAGAAGAACAGCCAGGGCATGTTGCCCATATTCTCGCGTCTTAGACGAGCGCGCATGGCCCTGAAGAGCATGATGACCCAGAAGAAGAGTCCGATCGAGAGAAGTATCTGCCAGAAGCGCCCGAGGTTCAGGTACTCGAAACCCTGGTCGCCGAACCATGCCCAGAGGCTGCCCGTGTAGCCGAAGACTCCGGCGAACTCACCAATTAGGCTACCGAACACCACCACGGTCAGGGCGCCGAGCAACCCGTAGGCCAACCAATGCTGACGTCGGGGCTCCCGCCCGGCGATCATCGGCGCGAGGAAGATCCCCGCTGCCAAGAATGAGGTCGAAACCCAGAAGATCGAGAGCTGCACGTGCCAGGTTCGCACGAGGTTGTAGGGGAAGAAGCGCGCGAGGTCTATGCCGAAGAAGCCGGTGATGTCGGCCCGGTAGTGCTCCGAGGCTGCACCGACGAGCGTCTGGATCAAGAAAAGCGCGGCCATCACCAAAAAGAACCACGCACAGACCCGTTGCGCGGGCGTCAGGGCCACGTCGCCAGGCGCGCGGAACGATAGAGTTGCCTGCTCACGTCCGTGCCATCCGAGGAAGTTCCACCTTCCGAAGGCGGCGAACAGGAGCCCGATGCCTCCCAACAGCGCGATCAGGGAGAGTACGCTCCACACCACGACGTCGGCTGTCGGCTCGTTGTTCACCAGCGGCTCGGGAGGCCAATTGTTGGTGTAAGAGTAATCGTGTCCCGGCCGTAGCGCCGAGGCCGCCCACGCGCTCCAGGCGAAGTAGGCTGTGAGTTGCCTAACCTGCCCAGAGTCCGAGATAGCCTGGGGGCGGAGCCCGTACCGGGTCGTTGGCTCCCCGAAGAAACGCGCGTAGTGGCCGCGCAGCTCGTCGAAGGCCGCCGCCTGCGGTGCGGTGAACCGGAGGGTTCGCGTTCCTGGATCGTAACGGTTGTGCTTGTAGTCGGAAGCGGTTTGTGCCATCGCACTGTCAGACCCTTTACCTCCGTAACTGTCGCGTACGAAAAGTGCGGAGCGGTGCAGGTAATCCGCAGTGTAGTCTGGCCCCAGATAAGCGCCGTGACCAAAGATCGAACCATACTCCATCAGCCCGTTACGCAAGAAGATTTCCTGCCCACTCTTCACGTCTTCGCTCGTGAAGACTACCTTACCTCCGGGACCGACGACCTTCTCAGGTATCGGAGGCTCCCCGGAGTACGCCCGGTAGGCCAGAAGCCCGAGAACGCAGAAACCACACAAAACCACCAGCGCCACGGCCTGAACCCAGCCCTTCGACACCAGCAACTCCCGCCGCTCTGTTCCCACCGTCATCATTCGCCTCCTCGATGATCCTGGCCGATACACCACACCTCTACGCAACTATTACAAATTAAGTGATTTAACCGTAAACGCTCTCGTCACGCAAGAGTATCGGGGGCTCTGAGGCGATGATGGAGTGCTAGGTTTCTGGAAAAGTCTTGCCGGAGGGATTCTGGGCGAGGAACTCTTTAAGGGTCTGGGTTGCCAGGTATTCGAGGATGGCTTGCTGACTTCTGGCGGGAGGAGACGAGCATCCACTTCCGCAAGGAAGAAGAAGTACTCCTCCCGGTGATGACGCGCCACGGAGCAGACATCACCCGCGAGCCATTGGTACAGATGCTCATCCAGCATGCGGAGATACGCGGTCTCGTCATGCGGCTTGGAGACGAGATCATCGCCGGCTATGTGAGTCCAGAGATTCCACAAGAGCTAGGTAAACGGTTGGAGGAACACATCCATCTGGAGGAGCGGGTCGTTTTCCCTCTCGTCGAAGAGTCTCTCTCTGGACCCGCCCTCGCGGAACTGGCCGTCCGGCTCGATGACAGGGAGTAAGAAGCTTAGGTACGTTCCTCCGGTGGACCTGGGTGCGCTCGTGGGGTAGACTGCTGGTCCCATGCCCCTCGCCCCCCGATTCCGTTTCGCTAGGGGCGTGCCGAACGAATCGGCTTCCAAATCTCGCTTCGATGGTTCTGAGTGCTTCCTCGGAGATACCGTTCATCAGAGCCGCCTTTCTACAATTTTCGTTCTCCGTCTTTGCCGCCGAGAGCAAGTACCACTTACCACCCTCCGGGTCCCACTCGATCTTGGAGTTCCTCCCCAACACCGATGACGTCTCCAGCATCACCGACAGCCTAGGTCGCCCGGTTCGTATCAGCAAGACCCACGCTTTTCGCCACACCCGCGCGACGAACCTGCTCAATGCCGGGGTCCCCTTGCACGTGGTGATGCGCCACTTCGGGCACGTCACTCCCACGATGACCATGCACTACGCCAAGACCCTCTCTGAGACTGCTGAGCGAGAGTTCCTGCGCTACAAGAAGGTAACCGCCGACGGGCGCGCTCTGGACGTGGACCCCAGCGACCTCTACGACGTGCTGAGCCTGGACCAGCGCGCGGATCGCATCCTGCCCAACGGCTGGTGCCTCTTACCACCCAAGCAGGTCTGGACAAAGGGCAACGCTTGTCTGACCTGCGATAAGTTTGTCACCGATGCTATATACACTGACGATTTGAGACAGCAACTAGACAAAAGCGAAGCGCTCATCGAGAGTCGCAAGTCGGTATTCCTTGCTCGCTGCGGTTCCCCGATGCCAGAGGACAACGTCTGGCTGAGGGGCCGGCAGGAAGAGCGCGGCGCGCTGCGAAAGATCCTCTCCACCATCGAGCGGTCCGACGAGAATCCTGGCTCCGCCGTTCGTGGAGCTGGGACCGCTGATCGTCCCGATCCCGAAGAGAAAGATGCAAGAGCATGAGCGAGCATCTCCGAGTCGCCGCCCAACGTCGCCACAACGAAGCTGAAAGGCGTGCGATGGAGGCACTGCGCGAGATGAACAAAGACGGCAGCCCTGTCAACTTCGTCGCCGTGGCTCGCCGCGCAAGGGTCTCTACCGATTTTCTCTACCGGCAGCCTGGCCTGCGCAAGCGCATCGAGATCATGCGCGCAGCTAGCAAACCGCGCCAACGTCTGATGTCACTAACGAAGCCCACTGACGAGGATGAGACGAGCAGTAGTGCCGTGCTGGCGCTATCTTGCCGGATCAAGGAATTGCAGAAACGACATCGTGAGGAGATCTCTCACCTGCAACGAGCACTAGCCGCGGCGCATGGAGAGAGCCTCGAGTTGCGCCGCAAACTCGCGGCTTATGAGCTCGATCGTTCCTCCAAAATCAATCGGGGTCACACCGAAAGCGGAAGATCCTGAAGTCACAGACACGTCGAAGCACCAGAAGAGCTAGAAGAACCACCCTCCTGGGTGGCGCAAGAGAGCAGCGCCGATCTCGCTGCCTTGGTCACCGATCTACCTGAAGGATGGACTCCGGCAAGATGCTGGATAATATTCGAGGTCTCTTACGAAGCATGGGAGGAGGAGTTTCCTGGGGGGTTGGATTTCGATCAGACACGAATGGATCCATCGATCGATTTCGTCACTCTGGAGGAGCTAAGGAGAATGCGGTGACGAGATCGGTGCTCGTCCGCAGCCTCTAGCCCACCATGACCGCCGTCTCCAAAGCCGACCGCATCCCAGACTCTGCTACGCGCATGATGCTGCTGCACGTATAGATCTTCGCTCTCTACACGCCCCGTCCGTTGCCCCAGACGAGCACGTGCAATTGCGGCAGTACGGTGGCCTCGTTCCAGCCATCGGCGAGCACCTTGTCGGCGAGCCAGGCGTAGCGACGAAGCAGAGCTCTGTCGTCGGGCACCGTGACGTCGTCGGACTCCGGGCCGGGCGGTCGGTCGTTGCCCACCTGCAGGTAGATGGGCACGGCCGGGAACCGCTGTCCCACCTCGAGGGCGTAAGCGTAGTCAGCCTCGTCGAAGATGACCACCTTGAGGGTGGTCCGTGTGGCCCCTCCTCCGGCCCCTAGACAACGGGCAAGCTTGTCCCAATCGGTCTCCATACCGCTGCTCTGTGGTTTCGGAGAGACGGTCAGGTGGTCCAACTCGGAAAACCAGTCCCTGGCGACGGTGCCCTGGGTTTCGATTGCGAAACCGTAGCCGAGTTCTTTGCCTAGCGAGATCAAGGACCCGAACGGTTGCAAGGCCGGGTTGCCGCCGGAGAGCGTGACGAGTATGGGTCTGTTTTGCGACAGACCGAGCACCGCGGAGAATACTTCTTCTGCCGTCATTTTTTCCCAAGTTTC
>JAABUS010006019.1_pt1 | contig 15182 bp, 16 predicted proteins | sample 5560161 | NCBI WGS metagenome assembly JAABUS01 (sample SAMN10711885, study PRJNA513376) | rock metagenome | isolation source: Antarctica rocks | place: Antarctica: Victoria Land, Trio Nunatak nord | collected 2016-01-04 | reverse complement strand
CAAAAGACAGTGGCACATGATGTGGGTGTTGGGTCTGCAAAGCCAGCCTCAGCTCCACAAGGAGCTGCTGTGCGCACTCATGAGTCTTGGCAAACGCTGCAGCAGCCACAGCAGCAGTCACCACAGCATGGTCAACCGCAGCAGCTACAGCATCCTCAGCAGCAGCAGTCCGGCAGTGCATTGGGTGCAAGTCATCTTCAAACAGCACACATGGCCCAACAAGAAAGGCTTGCTGATGTCCACCCTCAAGCTGAAGATGCTGAACAGGGAACAGGCATCAGCTCCAAGCGTGGCTTTAACACTGCAAGCTTGGGTCAACATGTGACACATCTGCCTCCTGCAACTGCTGCTGTAACTGCTCCTGCAACTGCTGCTGCAACTGCTGCGGCTGTAGATGTGACTGCAAGAGTGCAAGCTGAGGCTGGTCCACCAAACAAGAGGTCTGCTCCATACCTGAAGTGTGCCTGCATGCAAACAGCAACAATGAAGCACAATGTAGTGTCCTAAGGCCGACATGCATCATAAGCAGATGTGCAGACATTCATCAGACTCACCCACATCACTGCAACAGTACCAGACTAAACTGCATGCATTCTGCTTTCTGGTCTGCCACCATCGCAGCAGCCAAGCCCATGATCTGCTTTATTTGCACTGGCTTTGTGAGCAATTTTCAACAGTTTCTGCTGCACATGGTAACGCCTGGTCATGGCAGGCAAAGTTCTCACACGCAACTCTCCAACACAATGCTGGCTTGGGCAGGCATAGGTTGAGCGTGGCCACTCTTGCATCTGATGTGGGTTCCCCAAGCAAGGCTAAACCAGCGCAAGCTTCCACAGCGCTGCACCCTCCAAGGCTGCCTATACTTCAGCTGGCACACTCTCATGCACAGACCTCAGCCCAAGCGCATGCCCATTCACTGCCACAGCCACAGGCTGCACCTGGATCTGGTGTATATTGGGGTCCCCACAGCATTACGCCTGGAGTGGACGAGGCCCCACAGCAGTCTGGTCAAACGGCAGGCTTTGGGTCGTCGGCTAAGCCTGTCATGCAGGCCTTTGGTGGACTCCACAGGCAGTCCGTAGCACAGAGCGCAAGGCAAGCAGCTCAACCATCCAATCACCCAGTGGTCTGTTCTGCTGAGCACGGTCCTCGTCATCCCTCATGCCAAACAGGTCCTGTTCCTGTACAGAGCTCTGGACAACAGCCTGCACAGCTTCCAATGCAGGCTTCTGCGCAGCATCCAGTGCAGCTGTCAGCTCAGCTTCCTGTACAGCTGCCTGCTCAAGTCCCAGCACAGCTTCCTGCTGTGTTTCCTACACAGCAGCCACGACCAGGTTCTGCACAGCTACCTGTACAGCATCAAGGGCACCGGGTCCTTCCTGCACACATGCCAGCTCAGCTTCTTGCACAGCAGCCAGGCCGTAGTCATGCACAGCTTGCAGCACAGCTTCCTGCACAGCAGCCAGGGAATGCTCCTGCACCCCCGACAGCTCAGCATGTTGCACAACAAGCAGCAGCTGTTGCTGCGCAGCCCTCAGCACAGTATCCAGCTCAGGTTCCTGCACAGCAGCTTGGACATGTGCCTCAGCAGCGGCAAGCTCAACATCCAGTTCAGCTTCCTGCGCCGTCCCTGGGTCTCCCCTCAGCAACCATGACTACACCAGCAGCCAACTTCCTCCTAACAGGGCCTCATGCGCAAAAGCATGCCTCCACATACGCACAGACTGCACTTCAAGCACCCATGAACGCACAGCTTCAAGCTGCAGGTTCGGACCATGCCCACACGCACAGACAGACAGCAGGGCAAGCATCCATGCATGTGAATGACCAGACTGCAGTCAAGACACCAGTGAGGGCGCACGGACAGACAAGGGCCCAGACAGCTGTACGCACATGTCCACGGCTGCATGCTGCAAAGGAGAAAGCTGAGTGTTCAGCGCCAGGGCAAACTCCTGCTACATCCAAGGCAGCCCCACCTGCTCAGACTCTGGCTCAGCTGCGGTTGCAGGTATAGGGCATGCAATTTTTGTTATATGGAAAGTTGTTGTATCACAAGATTGCTGTATGTGTGTGATTTGCAACACAAAGAGAGGCTCAATGACTTCACATGTGGCACTTTTGTACACAGTGCTGCTTTGTCATTCGACCCCTTTACTTTTTACAAATCATGACAGAAGCACATGTTCAGGTCAAGCTCAAGCTTGACAGCCTGTGTCTGTGCAGAATGTCAGATTTGACATTCTTCAAACAAACCCCAGAAGCGCATCTTATCAGGGAAGTTTGGGTTTTGTCCTTACATCAATTTCGAGATATCTCAACTCCCCTCCGAAGAAGTAGATCAACATGTCTGTTTGCTGTTGATGCACAGGATGTCAAGGTGGCAGCATCATCTCCACTAGCACCAAGCCAGCCCAGCCAACCCCTGTCATCCAGGTGGATGCAGCTCACAAGCAGCTCAAGTCTTACCTGCCAGGCGAGCTGTGTGAAGCATTCAGAGCAGCTGGCATGACCCATGACCTGTATGACTGGCAGGTGTGCCTTTATCCCTGAGAAGGTCATTACAACTTCATTGAGCTGAATTCATGCGTTGTTGGTTGTGCTCTTTGCCTCCCATGGGTCGCAGCTGACTTTTATGGGGTTTGTGTCACTGTGCATGTTCGTGCAGGCCATCAAGCATCGCATAAACATGACTGTTCACTTGTCAGGCATCAGCTGGCATCCTGTACCTTACTTCTCATCAAGGACCATGAGTGCACAAACTCGCTTACTGGCAGAACACCTGTACAATTCCCTATCGCCCCCCACAGATGAAAGGCAAATCACCTGCCAATTGAACCCATCAAACCCATAATTGAGAGGCAAAGCTTCTGCCCTTCCCCCCTATCAAACCCAGAATTGAAAAGCAAGGTCCCTGCCCCCTGCAGGCCCAGTGCCTGATGCAACCTGGGGTGTTGAGTGGGGGCAACCTTGTGTACTGTGCCCCTACCAGCGGAGGGAAGAGCGCTGTTGCTGAGGTCCTCATGCTCCGGCGCCTCATCACAACTGGCCGGACCGCTATGCTGGTCATGCCCTTTGTCACCCTGTGTGCTGAGAAGTCTGCGCACCTGGAGCGTCTGCTGAAGCCTTTGGAGAAGTAAGCTGAAAAAAGGCAATTTTACGCTTCTTCTACAATCCTTCTGCGTTTTTTCTTAGTATCTGTTGCTTATGGTTTTCGGTATCCTGGAGAAGTCAGCTGACAGTTACAGTCCTGGCTGCCACACTAGAGCTAAACTTGCAGCTGCCTATCAGCATCTCCTGTCATGATTGCCTACCAGCCTAGCGTGATTTTCCTTCCAAGCTGATAGTTCAGCGGTTGCAGAAAGTGAAATTGCTTCTGCTTCAGTCCTTTGCAACAGCTTCCATGCAATCGCAGTCCTTCATTCAAATGTTTGACTTGCCTTAGCTCAGCCCTATCTAATAATCTGGGTTACACAAGCATAAACGGCACATTATAGAACCGCCATCAAGAGCAGTCAGCTTCGCAAACGTGACAGCAAGCTTCTGTTGTGCATCAGCTGTGATTGTAAGACCCTAGTTTCACAGGCAGCATGCAGCCATTCAAACGCCTACATGTGAGCCTGTAACTGATGTATAGGGAGGTAAAGAGGAATTACGGCGGTAAGGGCAGTGCCCGAGTCCTAGAGGCCAACACTGGGGTGGTCGTCTGCACTATAGAGAAGGCCAACAGCCTGATCAACAGGATGTCTGAGGAGCGCTGCCTGTCAGCGTTAAGTTGCGTCGTGGTTGATGAGTTGCATATGGTGAGACTTCTGCCTGCATCGCACTGGTGTCGCATCAACAGATGTACAGATGTCTGTGGCTCTGTGTGTCTGAATGATAGTACCAAGCCAAGTGCAATGAGCATGGCAAGGATTGATGATGTGATGTGATGCAATTGCTTACTTGGTTCTGTTGATTGACTGGTCTGACATCTCATTTATGGGTAGGTGCTTTCTGCTGTAACTCATGTCCACTAGGTTGCGCCATGCCAGCTGCTCATTTCATATGCTGCGTACAAGCACTGTTATCCTCACTCCGTCGTCATTGGGCTTTGCCATAACAGCTCGTACATGCAGCCCTGTTTGCACACATGTTGACACTGTAAGATGGGATGACCTAAGACCTGCTGCTCGTCAGGTTGCAATGTCAGCCCAGATCCTCACGCCAAACAACCAGTTCTTCTGCCTCGTGTTGCGCACGTGAACGCACCACAAAAGCTTATGTCGAGGCTGGTCGTGCTCAGGTTGGGGAAGGGGAAAGGGGATATCTGCTAGAGCTGCTGCTCACCAACTTGCGCTCTGCAGCTGTCAGCCTTGACGCCAAACAACCATTTCTTCTGTCTGGTGTTGCTCAGTACAAGTTTCCATCTCAATTCTGGTCTCGTTCAGGTTGGGGAAGGGGAAAGGGGATGTCTGCAAGAGCTGCAAACCACCAAGTTGTGCTATGCAGCTGTCAGCCAGGACCCTCGCGCCAAACAACCATTTTTCCTGTCTTGTGTTGCCTGCAGTCACACGGCTCAAATCTCATCTCGAGTCTGGTCATGATTCAGGTTGGGGAGGGGGAAAGGGGGTATCTCCTGGAGTTGTTGCTTACCAAGTTGCGCTATGCAGCTGTCAGCCCTGACCCTGAAGCCAAGCCAGATGCTGCTCACGAAGGCCTCCAGATCATTGGCATGAGCGCCACCATGCCTAATGTCTCTGCTGTTGCCCATTGGCTGGGCGCACAGCTTTTCCAGACTGACTTCAGGTTTAGCTTGTACATCTCAATGCTTGTGCATCAGAGCTTGTACATCGTTGCTTGCACATCGTAGCCTGTATGTTGTAGGTTGTACATTGTACAGCTTATACATTTTGCTTGTTCATTGTATAGCTTATGCAACATCAATGCAGTCTTGTGTGAAGCTTTCTGCTTTGCCTGTCACACCCTGGGCATCCATTTCACACCCTAAACAGCCATTTCACACCCTAAGCAGCCATTTCACACCCTGGGCATCCATTTCACACCCTAAGCAGCCATTTCATACCCTGGGCAACCATTTCACACCCTGGGCAACCATTTCACACCCTAAGCAGCCATTTTATACCTCAAGCAGCCATTTCAGACCCTGGGCCTCCAATTCACATGCTAGGCATTCATTTCAAATGCCAGGCGTTCATTTCACACCCTGGGCATGTATAAAAACGCCCTTGGTACCCCTGTCACACCCTAGGCAACCTTACTAGCATACAAATGGTATCCTTTGCAAGTTGAAGGCTCTGTCATAGCGTGCCCATATGGATGGCATGCCACATGAAAAGTCAAATGCCATCCTTTTCAAACATGACATCCCCTTCTACTCTGCCTGTGGCGTGCACACGCATTTTGCACAACTTTGTGCCACTACGATTCCATCACCAACGTCTTAAAATGCAAACCCCTTCATACTGCTGCTTGCAGGCCGGTTGAGTTGCACAAGTGGCTGCTGGTTGGCAACGAGCTGGTGGACACCAAGGGCCAGGTGGTATACAGGATTGACTGCAGCTCCCGTTGGGATCCTAAAGACTCCAAGCCCTGTGCTTTACTGGCTCAGGCCACGCTTGACCAGGGCCACTCTGTCCTCATCTTCTGCTGTTCCAAGCAGGCAAGCTTTTGGTCTCACTTGATATGTTTCAATGGCTGGTGCTGTATTCTGGTACAGCTTTGCAAAGTGATCCATTGCTATCACACATGCAAGGGCGTGCATATATGCATGATCACATGCATCTGTGCATCAGATGGTGCATCTGTGCATCAACATGTGCATGAGTGCATCAACATGTGCATCCGTATATCTGTGCAGTAACATGTGCGTTGTGAATCTGTGCAGCAACGTGTGCATCTGTACAACTGTGCATCAGCACATGCATCTGTGCATCAACACATGCTCAACCTGTCTTGCAGGATGCAGTTCTCTTGCATGTCAAACTTTCCTTTGCCAGCCACAGCACTCCCGATCCTCTCTGCTGCTTCCCCTCCAAACTGCGTCAAACCCTCACCCTCCCAGGGTCGCCCAACATACTTCAACCTTGTGGGTTTCTTCAATCAATGCTGAAAGGTGTAGTCCTTTTTGTTTTCTTCTCTTTCCATTTCCTCACTGGCATTGTCTGCAGCTCTGTCAAGTTGTGGCCAAACAGATGGCCCACATGTTGACGGTGCCGGAGCGCAAACTGGTCCCCATGTCCAGCACAGCGACAAGTCAGATGGGGCGAGCAGGCTTGGTGGAAGAGCTGAAGCGTATCCCTGGCGCACCAGACCCAGTGCTGTTGGAGACCCTGCCGATGGGAGTTGCCTTTCACCATGCAGGTGTGCCCTTTGCAACTTTCCCCTTTGTTTTCCCTTGCCCGATTTTGATTTTAGAATCTTATTTCCTGTGTCTTCTGCTTACCCGTTTCTCTTTGTTCATAGTGTTGTCATAACACAGAACAAGGCCGGTCATTAAGTGTTTGGAACCGTTGCCCAATGAATGAAGGAACGAATGAGTGAATGAGTGAATGAATGAACAAACATGCAGGGCTGACATCAGAGGAGCGAGAGCTGGTGGAGAATGCATACAGGACCGGAGCCATCTCGGTGCTGTGCGCGACCTCTACCTTGGCCGCTGGGGTCAACCTCCCAGCTCGAAGGGTCATCTTCAGGTCGACTTCCGCATGATAAACAATTTTTAGGAATTGAATGCTTTGTGTAGGCTGGGTTTATCCGCTGTCTCCTGTTTAGTGGCACACTGATCAACTGTCTATGGTGTTGGCTGCAGCCTTGCATTGTTGCTGCACTGCTTATTTTTGCCATCATGTCGCATCCTATCCAGCATTTGTACTATTATGGGTTTTCAGGCCACTTGGCCGGATCAAACGGTCAGATTCGGATTGAAATTTGGCCTTAGAAGTGGATCCAGGTTTTGGTTAGGTTTGCACTACTAGAACACTAAGACAGCTGCACCACTTCACAATGTTGCCATCTGAGATCAAGACAACCCATGCAGCTCAAGGCTCACACCTGGCATACTCACATCACTCAGCTTGCATACACACTCTGCACTATGAGTATAGCCAAGCATTTGCTTGACACAATGAGTGCACAGACCCCTCTTGTTCCCCATCAGTATGCTTATCAGGATGCAATGCATGTCCAGCTACTCCAAGAAGCAGTGCATGCCTTAGTCGGAAGTGGGAAGGGAGGTTCTGAATTCATACGTGCATCTAGTGAACGACAATTAACATTGTTACCAGGTTGTACACTAACGCTCTTGGGGGCATTATGGGTGTAAGGGCTGTGTAGGTTAGGGTAGACAAACCCTGGGCAGACTTTACTGCGTAATTATTTGCATTGTCATCACATGTATACTAATGCCCTCGGGCGCATGGTGGGGGTATGGTTTGTGTAGGATAGGGTAGGTACACCCTGAGCAGGTTTTGCTGTTTAGCTGTATGGATGGATGGATATGTGGAGAAAGGTCCACCTGGCAGCTGTGGTATGCAGGCATCATTACCAAGGAATTCAGAGTAAAGAAAGTGTGTTGCGTGCGACCGAGTATCGCCAGATGGCGGGCCGCGCTGGCAGGGCAGGCATTGACACCCAAGGGGAGGCCATCTTGCTGGCCAACAACCCCCAGCTGGGCAAGCAACTGCTGGAGCTGATGCAGGTACACATATTTTTATATACAGAGTCATGTACAAATCTAAATATTCACTTAGGATTGGGCTTCAAGACTTGGGATTTGGTATATATGTACATATTTGTGCCTGACTGCTACTCTCAATGTATATGTACATGTATGTGTATGCGTTTGTGTATGTGTACATGTATGTGTATGTGTATGTGTGTGTTCATATGCATATGTACATGTATATGGGACATAATGCTTGAGGGATTAGACTTCCCCACCACCCTAACGACCTGGTGTGACATGAATACCTTCTGTATGTTACTGTGCAGGCCGACGCAAAGCCCATCGAGAGCTGTTTGAGCGAGGGCAGTATTGGAATGTCACGTGCCATCATGGAAGCCATCGCCTCAGGCTCTGTCACCACGGTTGTGGACGTGCAGCGCTTTGTGAAATGCACTCTGCTGGCCGCCACATCTGACTTCCAGGCAAGCTGAGACTGACCAACCATACCGTACTGGCACAAATTCCTCCTGCACCCTACAACTTTTGATGTTTTCTTATCTATCCTGCACTATGCAGTAACATACATGAGCACTAACTGTTTGATGCATCAGTCAAGGAAATCATGGTGTATCAAAACCAAAAGTTTGGCCTGGTTTGGAATTGATTACATCCCGCAGGGCACTGTTGAAGTAATTGCTGTGCCGGTACGGTATCAAATCTGCTTCCTGCAGCTTTGTGCTGTTGTTTGAGTTGCTGCACACAGCTTGCAATGTGTACATTACCAGATCAACAATAAAGTAGCTAACGCACATCTCCAGGTGTTCCTGTCAGCAAGCTGCCTGTTACACAGCTGAGCCTCTGCTGGCATATAAAGCAGCTCCTGCCAACAGCCAGCTTGTATCACTGGAACTCTAACTCAATGGTTTATCACCCACATGAGTATGCTCATACTCACCCACATGCCTTGGGGTTACAAACAAGCGTTCACTAGCTTACTTAGCAAGAATAGGATGGTGCAGCATGCATGATAGCTGACTTGGTGCTGACAGCGTACGTGCTTTCTTGCAGGCTGTAGTTGCATCTAGCACGCGTACATCACTGGCGTGGCTGTGTGAGAATGGCTTCATAGGTTGGAATGGCAGCAGCAAGTCCTACGCGTCCCTGCCCTTGGGCAAAGCCACATCAGCTGGGAGCTTGAAACCCCAGCAGGCTCTGATAGTCCGGAAGGTGAGCTTGCACAATCTGCATTGCACAAATCCCTGATATCTCTTTTGTTCCTGCCCCCTGATATCTCTTCTGTTTGCCCCCGTTTAACTTTCATGCTAGTCTGACTGCATTCTTTCTGCCTGTTGTTTAGGACCTCACACCGGGATCTATTCAGGGCTATGTGTACTTTACTGTGAATGCGTGAATAAACAAGTGAATGCATTCATGTATGACGAATGCAAAATCAAACGAACAAACCAATGAACCAACCAACTAACCAACAAGAAAATGAACAAACAAACAAACAAACGAACGAGCAACTGAATAAATGAATGGATGCATGGATGAATGATTGTTGTCTATGCAGGATCTAGCCAAGGCCCGGGAGGGATTTGTTCTGACCAGCGACATGCACCTCACCTACTTGGTCACTCCAGTAGATCTGAGTGCATGGGACCGCAAAGGCCCTGACTGGAATGCCTTCTACAAGATGCTGCAAGCCCTCAAGGTATGTACATGCAGGGGTATATTTTGATACGTCATCATACACTACATACGTAAACCCCGCAGGGTTGATGCAGCAAGCATGAACCAAGGTATGTACATCAAGGTATATTTTGTTATGTCATCATACACTACGTATGTAAATCCTGCAGGTTTTATGCAGTAAACATGAATCAAATTATGTGTATCAATGTATATTTGTCTATGCTGACAACTCAGATAGGTGACAAGCCTCATTCTTTGCTCTACATGACATCCAAAGGCGAATCATTCATCCCAGAATGTGTGCACAGATGCATGGGCGAATTTTTTTTGTGGCTGTCCAGCATTTGCTGCTACCCTGACTCAATTTTTTTATAGCAGCTCTTGTAACATACAGGGGCGTGGGCGTGAGCCAGAACTGCTCGCAGAAGCTTGTGCAGAGCAGCCAAAAACAGCCATGTTGTCAACGACTGGGGTCCTGTAAGCTTGAGTGAGGCTGCAGCGGTTCCAACTGACTATTGTATTGTACAGGGAGGTGACCAGAAAGTGGCTGAGCTGGTGGGCGTCAGCCAGGCCTACTTGCTGAAGCTTGTGCAGAGTGGACAGCGGCGCCATGTGTCAGAGTCAGATGCTGAGAAGGAGCGCATCTGCAAGCGCTTCTTCATGGCACTCATGCTGAATGACGTCATCCAGGAGGTGACCATCATTGCCATCAATTGATATACTCAGAAGCCAAACTGATGCATAGCCATCTTGTGTTGTATCAAGAAACAAAATTGTTGAATTGAGAACCCAAATTGCATATTGCATATAGATTGGGGCTGCTGCTCTCAAAAGGCCCTCAAATGCATTGTTCTCGAATCGCACAAAGGTTCCCCAATGTTGCTGCTCTTGCAGAATGTCGCTTGTTGCTGCATGTGTTTTGCAATCCCTCTTTGCGTCAAGGCCCACATGCAAGACGTCTGCATAGGTGCTCTGCTTGCTGCTACTCCTGTGTCTGAAATTAGCTTGACAATATGCGCTGACGGTAGCATGTGCTTTTTGTCATCAATGGCCAAACACAAGACATGCAGCAGTCACAACAAAAATGATGCATGCATCCTGCTGACAATCTGCAGGCAACAATTTGCGCCGTGTCTCATTTGTGAAATGACAGCTGGCAGCGTGGCCTGGAAAGCTTGGTTTTGTTGCCCATCACAGTCATGTGCTCGCAAGCCAGAATGTCTGATGAGTCACAACTGGCTCCACATCCCAGATCGTAAAGTAATAAATAAAATATCAAAAATGAATGAGTGAGGGCAAGCGCTTGCAGGAGGCTGACTGTGACTGTGCCCTGTTGTTTTGCTGATACACCTTATGAGACCGAGCAATGTGTGAGGCATGTGAAGCAAGGAATGGTGCGCAGATGGTGTGAGGCTGAGAGTTTTGATACACTCTGCATGAACAGTAGCACCTATGTGCTGCATCAGCACAGGAATCTGTGCTACAGGTGCCGCATGACAAAGTGGCAACATGGTATGGGACCAGAAGGTACAGGGTGAAAGACCTAACCATTGTACAAGACCATACTGTCATCTTTCACACAAAGAACTGCAAGACTGTATGACTCTCACAGGGCATCAGAACAAGAGTTTATGTTGCAGGTGCCACATGACGAAGTGGCAACAAGGTATGGGACCACCAGGTCTAGGGTGAAAGACCTGCAGGAGAGCGCCGGCAAGTTTGCCCTCATGGTGGCTGCCTTCTGTGAGTGCCTGGGCTGGAGCGATTTGGACATACTCATCTCCAAGTTCCAGGTGAGCCTTGAGTCGATCATGCTGCTGTCCCCGGCCTGCATGCTACAATAGTAACAATAAAAGTATTGATAAGCATAATAATAATGATAATAAGTAACAATGACAATATAGTAATTTATGAAAAACACAATAATGATAGTAATGTAACAACACCAACAATAATCAGTTCCCAAGTTCACAGTGACTGTTGTTAAGCAACTGCGTTTGCGTTTCTTATACAAACTGACCACAGACTTTGTCCCAATGTGTGACAACAATTTGTGTATTTGTTTCTATCACAGACTGAGCCTTGTGCTACTGCCATGTTCTCATTATCAGCTTGCTTGCTTGTAAGCAGTAGCAGCTGCATTGTGCTCTAGGAAGACTGTAAGTTGCTGACTGCAGTCAGGGCGGCGGACTTCTCTGTAGAGTGCGTTAGTCTGTGCTTTGGAGCAACACAGCACCACGCAGCCTCAACCAATGGTCGACAACGGGCACTGCCAGTAATATTGCAACAAGCTGAAACCTCCTGCAGTAGCTGTGCATAGTACTCCCCATCATCAAAGACCTCTAGATCCAGCTCTGTGACAGAGACAGTCTCATCAGCCAAACCCTTTTGCTAGATCAGCCCACACCAGATGCTGACACAACGTCCACCGGGACTGTGCACATGGCTCTGTAAGTTGGCAAGACATTGTAGGTTATGCTAGCAGTTAGTCTTATCTTCTTGCTGGCATGCATACTTTCTGTAGTTATAACACAGTATGCTACCAGCAAGAGCCAGAACACAAGGATTACCAAAAGCCTTCTGCCTGGACAAGCTTGCATCTGAAGGAGAGCAAGCCTGTGCAGTCTTCAAACTTTCGTTCGCTGTCACTTGCATTGGGAAACTTGCCAGGGATTGGCCCTCCCCATGCCTCTTGACTTAGACGCAGATGCTGACTGCACCAGCAGCTTGTGCGCTGAGCAAAGGCTACCCCATAAATGAACAATGTCCAAAGCTCTGGCTTTCAAACTTGGTCACTTAACATGCCAGGCCATGCTGAGTCAGTCAGGACTGGGATGCTAAAGTACACAACAATGTAGAGCTGTGCTGCCAGTGTGGACCTGAATTTATGACTCAAGCTGTACTGCCAGCAAGCGTCTGCTCAGGTTTCTTGGCATTGTTGTCCTGATCTTAGATGTTACTTGATTGTGTGCTTTTGTAGCGAGAGATGAATCGTCTGCTCTGTCATGCACGAGACATGCAGCATGCCATGCAGCAAATTGAAAGCAGCATCAGCAACGGCAAGATCAGCTTCATTGCTTAGAGGGCTGATATGGACATACATGAGTGTATTAGTCATTGTGAGACATGTAAGCAAGGCATACAACAGCAGCAGCTTCCGACGCAGCCACGTCAGCATTGTGATTGATGCAGCATCAACATCAGCAGAAACTTTGATGTCACAGCGACGTCAACAACAACGATGTCAGTCTTGCAATGAAGCGGCAAGGCAGCAGCGACAACAGGTACACAGCAACACCCGCACCGTGCAGCGGCATACACTGCTCTTTGAAACACATTCTGGCACTCAGCAATGCTACTGACGCACTCAATGGGCACAAACATCATAGGCACTTGTGACACTGCCATTTTTCCCTGAGCGCAGCCTCAAAAGTCACTTTGTCAATGGCAACGAATGCTTCAAACGCAATGGCCTAGTTGCTCACAGGGATTGGGTGAAGGCACAATCAGCAACACCACTAGAAGCATTGTTTGACCGGATTGAACGGATTTCACCTGACAAAATTTGCATCTCAAAAATGTGGGTGTCTCCTTTCTTCCATGTCACAGTAGCATGTAGCATCACCAGTGAGCAGAAGCCAACCCTAGGTGCAGAATATGATGTGTGTCTCAAGCTGCATACACGCCTTGAGCATCACACACAGTACAAGCCAAACAGAGGCTTGCATGAGTCCCCAGCATGCATGCACATGTGCACATGTACAAGTGCCAACATCTATGCAACAAGAAAGATGTAACCTATTACCTGTTCACCCATGCACGTGTTTACGTGCACCAACATATTGCAAAAAGTGACAAATTTATGTGATGTTACTTACTGCTGACATATACTTATTTGAAATGGCATCATCCCTGTGTTTCGTGCATTACGTTGGAGTCAATAAATAGATGCTTGCTTAACATCAAATTTGCTTTACCCAACGAGGGTCTGTTCGAGCCTGAATGCATTGCTTCCAGCTGCCCCGCACATTGTTCTTCCACCAGACCACTTGGTTAGATCGAGAGGTCACATCAGCTGGTGTCTTGTCATTCATTGCAAAGTCCCACTCCGATGAGACTATTGGGTGCTGAGCTTCCAAAGAGTTGCACTTGCACACTTGTCTGCCAACACAATATGGACAACCTGAAGCTCGTTTGCTTGTACGATGATAAGGACGCATCTGATACCGGTGCACCTCTCCCTTGGGGCACTTGTGGCAAACCCAATGCACCAGCTTTTTGCTGCCAAGAGTGGTGTTTTGTGGATGAATGCCGTCCTTGGAGTTGCGCTCATTGTCCCATTCAAGCAGCAGCGGGTGTTGCGCTGCTTCAAACGTTGGCTGTTTGTACTTGTTTCCAATAGAATTAACCCAATTGCATCGAGGACAACCACGGTCATCTCGCGCACGTTGCGCAACCTGACCTTGCCACTCGTGGCTGCATGCTGGGCACTTCCACTCAGCCCTGAGGTGACTGCCAGCAAGCGTTTGCTCGGGTGTCTTGGCATTCTTGTCCTGATTCCAGTATCTTGTTTGTCTCGGTGCCTTAGTAGCAAGAGAGTTGTGTTGACACACTGATTTCCCTTGGCAACATGGGCATTTGGTGCCTCTTGTGCGGCTGTACACCGTTGCCTGCCAGATATGAGAGCATCCTGCTGGACAGTTGGGGCATGACCACGCGACCCTTCTGCCGCTGCCTGGCTTCACCTTGATGCCGCCAAGCAGAGCGTTGTTGTCAGGGTGCCACTGCTGCTGCAGCTGGGGGTTCAGTTGACTGATGTCTGGCAACCCCATATTCAGGTCCTTGCGTTGCTGCTTTTGTGGCTGCGCTGCTGTGGCTTGACAACACACTCCAGGCGCTGCAGCAGTGATGTGACATCTGTGAGTGTGAATTCAGATCCAAGTTGCACAACCAGCCTTACTCTGTTTAATTACGGCCTGAGAGCTTCTCAGACTGCCTGCAGCGGTGTGCTTTTGACAAGAACGCAGCCAAAGGTGCGCAAAGCAAGACATTTTGCGGCTCAAATGGGGTTTCTAGCAGGCTGTTGCTTCAAAGACAAAAGCTACGGGACGCACACTGCACAGCGGAACGACAGCACTTTGATCTGGATGTTTGGGCTAGAAAGAACCAACCATACGCACAGGGGTGCTTTTCGCAGCGTCGCGCTGACAATCCTGGTAATAACTTATTCCTAATAAGGATGCTGATCAGGAGATGAATCGTCTGCTGATGCAGACTCTGCTCTGCCTATTCAACCGACATCTGGTTTCTGTGTGCATTTGTAAAATACAAACATGAATGGCAGCAGATGCTGTGCGTTTAGTGTCTGGGCACATGCAACCATTTGTTGTGATTGAAAGTGCCTTCTTGTGACATGCAAAATTGATCCTTTCCAGCAGGACAGCAGCCAGTAATAGTACTGTGTCACGTGACTGTGCACAGTACTGTGTCACAAAATCTTCACGTGTTGAATACGCCAGCCAAAAGCCTCAAGTCTCAGGCATCATTAATGACTACGTGAGGGCCCGCTGAGTGGATTGCACTATTGCTTTCTTCCGGGATGTTCAACATTGCATGCTAAATCACCCATTAAAGCCGCACAACAATATATTATGTAGATAGGTATATAAGTTATATATGTTGTCTGGATAGCTTGACTTGTGCTGGGACATGACCACCCTGAGATATGTTTTTTTCCAAGCTTATTGGTCAATCACCTGCCAAAATATGATAATGCATCATGCATATGATGATCTTCTCTGAACTTGATAATACTTTGCAAACA
>JAABUS010006018.1_pt1 | contig 15184 bp, 19 predicted proteins | sample 5560161 | NCBI WGS metagenome assembly JAABUS01 (sample SAMN10711885, study PRJNA513376) | rock metagenome | isolation source: Antarctica rocks | place: Antarctica: Victoria Land, Trio Nunatak nord | collected 2016-01-04 | reverse complement strand
CACCCACATCATCGGCAGCGAGCTGGGCCGCCTGCCAATGAACAGGCTGCGCGCGAGCAGCGTGGAACGTTTCCTCAGCCAGCTGAGGGCCAAGGGCCTCTCCGACTCGAGCGTGCGCCAGATCTACACTGTCGCGCGCGCCATCGGGGACGGCGCCGTACGAGATGGGTTTGTCGGCAAGAACCCATTCACGGCCGTACGGCGCCCCAACGTCGCCACACACGAGGCGACGTTCCTCGACCCCGAGCAGATCCAGCAGCTCCTGCTGCACGCCGGCTCGTCGCGCTACGCGCCCCTCTTCGAGCTGCTCGTCAGCACCGGGATGCGTCGCGGCGAGGCGCTCGCTCTCAGGTGGCCGGACGTGGACTTCGACGGCCGGCTCATTCGAGTCCGGGGGACGCTGACTCGCGTCGACGGCGATCTGCGGGTGACACCGCCCAAGTCGGACAAGTCTCGGCGGAGCATCCCGATGTCGGCCCGGGCCTTGGCAGTGCTGCGCGACGTGCAGAGCCGCACCAAGGCTGAGCGCGGCACCGCCCGCCAGCTCTGGGTCGACACCGGCTTCGTGTTCGTGACCGACGTCGGCGAACCATGCGACCCGCGCAACGCCCTCCGTGCTCTCACCGCGGCCGCGAAGACAGCAGGGCTCACCGGGATCGGGCTGCACACCCTGCGGCACTCCGCGGCGTCAGTGATGCTCTCCAACGGCGTACCCATCACCGTCGTGTCACAGATCCTGGGGCACTCCGGCATCTCGATCACGGTCGACGTCTACGGCCACGTCTCCCCCGACGTCTCCCGCAGCGCACTCGACGTGCTAGGCGTGGCGTTGAGCCCGTCCGAGGGTCAGTGACCAAGTCTCGTCATGGAGAGCCGTCGTGCTCGACACTGGCTCGGATCTGCTTCAGCGGCAAGAAGAGGGTCTGGTCATCGATCGGCGACGGGCGAAACCCGAAGTTGCGGTAGAAAGCTGCCGCACTGTCGTCTATGGCGTGCACCATCAACGCGCGCACACCGACACTCTCGCCGACACGAGCAACCCGTAGAACGGCATCCTGCATGAGCGAGGCACCAAGGCCGGCGCCTTGGTGACTCCGGTCTATGGCGAGGCGCCCCAGGAGGATGACCGGAATCGGGTCCGGCATGTTGCGCCGCACCGAGCCGGGTGTCTCGTCTAGTGCTGCCGCCGCGGCGGCGAGCGTGTAGTAACCCGCGACGGTGCGCTCGTCAGCCGGACACGTCACGAATGTGCGCGACGCCCCTGACGCCTCGTTCCTCGCAGCGCGATTTCGCAGCCACGAGTCCAGCGCTGGCTGGCCGCTGTTGAAGTTGTCCCGTGCATGGTCCGCGGCCAGCGGGGTGGGTGGCGTGTAGCGCCTCACTCGTCGAAGAGGGAAGGGCGGTGCAGCAACGCGACAAGTTCTGGCACCGGACGGGCTGGCTCTTCGAGCTGAGCCACGAACTCGTCCCACTGTGCCTGTGACAGGTTGAAGACGTGTCGATCGGTCAAGACTTCCTCGGCCCGTTCAGTGATGGCCTGGACGGAGAACTCGGTGACGTTGCGACCCAGCACCGCAGCCGCGCGCTCAATGGTCTGCTTCTGACGAGCTGTCACTCGCACAGCGAGGCGTTCTTCTTTGACAGGAGTGCTGGCCATGCCCCTAATCGTACGCCTCATGGGCGTACAGAGCAACGTTACTGCACTGACGACTGCCACACGCTCCACCGCGAGTATAAGGTGACTTATAAGGTGACTTGATGCTCGGAGGCCGTCTCCGGTGATCTGGCTGGAGTTTCGAAGCGGCCTCTGAACTGCTGTTTCGGTCGGTCGGGCTGACAGGATTTGAACCTGCGACCCCTTGTAGTCGTCAGAGACTTTGCTGACGACTCCGATCAGTTCGTGAGATCTACGGTCTCTCTCCTTTCTGGAGGGTGGAGGCAACTCGAATCCCAGGCACTCCCCTCGCAGGCTCGACAGTGACCGTATCAACCTCAGTGGGCCCCGGCCCGGCCCGATCTGGCCCCTGAATGGCCTGAAGCGTACCCGCAGTCGGTCCGGCCGTCCCTGCGTCTGCGCATGCCACGTTGCTCTTCGCCCACGCCCGCTGTCGATGGCGGCGAGCGAGTCCACAGACCCGCCGTTCCGGCGCTGCGGTTCGTGCTGTTCGTTGCCCCCGTGGAATGGGCCGAGGGGCAGAGCAGGGTCACGCTGCATGCGGAGGCCGATGTCTGGGCAGGTGGCGCGGCAGCTGGCGAGCGCTCGAATCTCCGGCGAGCAAATGACGACGGCCGGCGGGCCTGGCTCGACCGGCTCATGAATCTGAGGCGCCGATGGGTTCCACACCCGGCTGCGGCGCCTGGCCGGGCTCCCGCCACCTGGCGCCGATTCTCACTCCAGCTCGGGTCTACTATGTCGCCTAGTTATTCTGGCATTCTTCGGTCGGGCTGTCTCCCAGCGGAAAGGGAACCTACGTGGCACACACCCGGAAGGAACGCGGCCGCTCCGACCGGGGGCTGCGCGCCCAGGAGCTGCGTCGTCAGCAAGAACGGCGGGAGCGTCGCCGCACCATCATCACGTCGCGGCATGCGCGGCGGGAGGTCTGGTGATCATCGGTGCTGGTGCATACCCACTGGTCAAGCAGTCCCGCACCCAGAGCGCCTTCGACGGCGAAGCCTTGGCGCAGATCGGCGCAAAGCAGTCGGAGGCCGGTTGCTCCCAGGTGACGAAGACGCCGGCGTCCGGCGGCTCCGACCACCGGCCGGACGGAAGCAAGATCGACTACGAAACCACGCCGCCGGCGTTCGGCCCGCACTTTCAGGTCCCTGCGCCGTTCTCGCGCAAGTTCTACACCGCGAGGGACCGCCCGGCCGTCTCGACGCTGGTGCACAATCTCGAGCACGGCTACACCATCTTGTGGTACGACGACACCATCGCCAACGATGACGAGCGGCTGGCCCAAGTCAGGGCGATCGCCAATCTGTTCGAGCGGGATAGCGGCCCCACGGGCAAGTTCGTGGTCGCGCCCTGGACGAAGGATGACGGTCCTGCCCTGCCAGGCGGTAAGCACGTCGCGATGACCCACTGGTCTGTCGGTGGCGGAGGTGCCGACAGCCAGGTGGGCGTGTCGCAGTATTGCGCTCGAGCGAGTGGCGAAGCGGTCGAGACATTCGTGAAGGACTACCCGTACTCCGACTCACCTGAGCCAAGCGCAGGTTGAGCAGACAGCGACACGCGGCCCCGTCGAATTGGCGCGGACACGTGCACATGCGCAGCCTGCGCGTCACGCTGCTTTCGGGCCGCCGCCTCGGCGTCGCAATGGCCCTGTCGGTGATCGCCGTGTTTGTCGGCCCGATGCCTGCGGCCTCAGCGCACGCCACGCTCCTGTTCACGACCCCGGCAGCTGACGGGGCGGTCCCGACCTCGCCCGAGGTGCTGCAGCTCGTGTTCGACCAGCCGGTTGTTCCCTCCGGGTCGTCCTTGAAGATCTCCGACACCGGTGGACGCGCCTGGCCCGTGGAGCCGGTTGAGTCCGGGGCGAACGGGCAGAGCGTGACGGCAAGGGTGCACGCGAGGCTCCCAGTGGGCCAGTACCTCGTGCAGTGGCAGGTCACCGCCCGCGACGGCGACGCGATGCTCGGCGAGTACAGGTTCGCGGTCGGCTCGAGCTCCGGACTCGCCCTCGCCAGCGGGACGACCGGCGGCGTGTCCACGACCTTGGCCTTGTTCCGATGGATCCTGTTCGCCGGCCTCGCGCTGGCGCTGGGCGGTCTGGTCGGCCACCGGTTGACGAGTCGAAGACCCTCCGAGCTTCGCACGCCGCGGCCGTGGATGGGACTGGGCGTGTTGCTCGGCGTCGTAGCGTCGGTGGGCCTCGCGCTGCTCTTCATCGGTGGCGGCTCGATCATGGAGGGCCTTACCGGTTCGAGCATCGACACCCTCTGGTCGAGCACGCCGGGTCGCCTCGCGGCTTTGGAGGTCGTCGCCTTTCTGGTCGCCGCGGCATTGCTCTTCGCCAAGCGGAAAGGACTCGCCGGGGTTGTCCTGCTCGTCGTGCCGATGGCCGAGGGAGTCCGTGCGCATCCGCAGGCAGCCGAAGCTGGTCTGGGTGCGGTCGTCACCGCTGTGCACCTTACGGCTGCGGCCATCTGGGCCGGGGCGCTGTTTTACGTGGTGCGTGTCGGGCTGACGTGGCGCAAGCAGAAGCAATCGGCGACCGGTCTGGTGGCCTCGTATGCGCGGCTGACGCTTTGGCTGTTCATCATCGTCGTGGTGACCGGTTCGGCGGCGGGCCTGCTACTGATCCCGTTCGGCGACTTGTCCTCGACCCTGCTGCATACGGCGTACGGGCGTTGGCTTCTGGTCAAGCTGGTCGTGGTCGTGGTCGTGGCGGCTCTGGCGCTCTGGGCGCGAGCACATCTTCGACGGCGTGCCGTCCAGCGGCAGCCGTCACGGGCTGCCGCCGTCGAAGTGGTCGCCCTCGTCATTGTGCTTGGGATCTCGAGTCTGTTGACGGCGCTCGCACCACCGGTGCGAACAGACCTGGAGCTGCCGTTTCCGCCACCGCCGGTGGGCCCGGTGGTCGCCGTCGGGAACCGGGCAGGATTCATTGGAGTCGGCGTCACCGCCAGCGCCGGGCAACTTCTCGTGCGCTTGACCACTCCCGACACAGATGGCGGCGTCGCCTTGCGCGACGAACAGACGTATGACCTTGCCGGCAACATCTCCAGTCGAGACAACGAACGCACGGCCCGACTCGAGTTTCGCGGCTGCGGCCAAGGGTGCTTCGTCGCTCCCTTTGATTGGAGGCCCGGTACGACGACGGTGACGCTACGAGCGGAAGCGAGTTCGTTTCCGGGCGGCACGACCGCGGTGAACGTCGCCTGGCCGCCCGAACCCGCGCCGGACCGTCTCAAGCAGGTCGTGCAGGCCATGCGCAAGGTCCGGCGATTCACCCTGCACGAGCAGGTCACCAGTGACACGACCCAGGGTCTGGGCATCGAGCATGCTCTCGCGCTAACGGGAACAGAGTTCCTAGCCTCCGAACCCTACGGATCCGGGATCGCGAGCAGCGTCACGCTCGTTAACAAGACCGCTGCGGAGACCACGCTGGCGTTGGTCTACCCCGGGGAGGGCACCTACGTCTTGCTCACCGTGGGACGCGATGGTCGCATCATCCGCGAACGGCTGGCCGCGGCGAACCACCTGGTGTCACGCAGTTTCGCCTACCCCGAACCCTAGGCAACTGAGCACGATCATCACAACGAGAATCATTGACGGCCCGAACCTGGGTTCAGCCCGAAGACGCGATGGTCCGCGCGAGCAGGTCCTCAAGGTCGCTGCCCTCGAACGCACCGATGTGCTTGTCCACGATCGACCCATCGGATCCGAGAATGAGTGTCACGGGGATGCCCGGGATTCGTAGCTGCTTCAGCAGGTCTCCGTTCACGTCAGCCAGCTGGGGGTAGGTGACGTCGACTTCCTGGAGGTAGTCGATGGCCGGCGGCCCATCGCGGGTGTCGACGCCCACGAACTGCACCTGCTTGCCGTACCGCTCATAGGCTGCCTGCAGGACCGGCATCTCCTTGCGGCACGGGCCACACCACGAGGCCCACAGGTTTACGAGTACGAGTTGGCCGCGCACGCGGGAGAGGTCTACCGCGGGGCCCTGGGTGAGGCATGGCAGTCGCAGCCGCTGCAGGCCACCCTCTGCGGGGCCAGCCGAGGAACCTGTCAGATCGGCAACTGCCCGGCAGGACGCTACGCCGGGAACGTTGACCGGTTTCCACGGAGCAGCCTTGGTCTCCCAGTCGGACGATTGGTCACCGAAGCTCGGTCCCGATTTGCCGCCGACACCGCATGCGGTCAGTGCGAGCGTGGCCGTCACCAGGACCAGACCCGTCAGCAGCCGTGGGGTGAGCTCGAACCCACGGGCAGCCAATGATGTGCCCGACCGGGCGGCAGGCGCGCGCTGCCAGGTGTCGTGCTCGATCGGCTTGGCATCTGCTTCCGCGCCCCTGACGGTCTGGATTCTCACTGCTACTACGATACGGCATAGTAGTGGATCGGAGGCGCGGCCACATTCGGCGGCCTCAGGAGGGGAACGCATGCGAGACACAGGCAGGACAACAAGGATGGCTCGGCTCACCTTCGCAGCGATCTCGGTAGCGCTCATGGCCTCCGCGTGTGGCGCCAACCCCGATCTTTCTGGGGGCCGCGGGTACATCACCGGGGAAGGCGTCGTCGACCAGGTCGCCGTTGCCGACCGGGTAGCCCTGCCCACCATCGAGGGCGGCACGCTGGACGGGGACTCGTTCGACAGTCGCGACTACCTCGGCAAGATCTTGGTGATCAACGTGTGGGGCTCATGGTGTCCTCCCTGTCGCGCTGAGGCGCCAGCGCTTCGACAGGTCTGGGAGGAGACCCGGACGAAGAACGTTCAGTTCGTCGGCATCGACGTCAGGGACAACGATGCTGCCGCGCTCGCGTTCGAGCGGAAGTACAAGATCACCTACCCCAGCATCACCACCTCCGACTCCGGGCCGGCGATGCTGGCGTTCGGCTCGATCCTTCCTCGCAACGCGATCCCAAGCACCCTGGTGGTCGACCGCACCGGGCGCGTCGCCGCGCGCGTCATCGGCCGGACCACCTACATCACGTTGCGGGATCTCGTCAGGGCCGCCCTGGCCGAACCAGCAGCCGCAACAGCCCCGACCGCCTCGGCCACCTCCGACGAACCGTCGCCCTGAAGGGGTTGGGATGTCGCCACGGGATCGTCCACGATCAATCTTAGTAGATGGTCGGGAATGGCCCGGCCGGACCAGCAGGGCGCTTTGATGTCTCAACTGCTCTACAGCCTGCCCCTGCTCGCGTGCCCTGTCGGCATGGGACTGATGATGTTCTTCATGATGCGCGGCAACAAGCAGCAGTCCCCTCGCCCGAGCGGCACCGCCGCCGATGAGCTGACCAGGCTTCGCGCCGAGGTCGACCAACTGCGCGCGGCACAGCGCGATGGCGAACACCGCCCGATCGACCAATCTGAGTCTCGCTGATGGAGTGGCTCGTGCCTGCGGGCATCGCAGCAGGATCGCTGGCACTGACCTACTTCCTGTGCCTGAGGCCCATGCGTCGGGGGCACTGCATGCTGATGGCCGGCACATGCGAGAACGACGAGGACGCCGAGCGCGCGGAGATCCCCCGGCTGCGCGCCGAGATCGCCGAGATCAATGGGCTTCGAGGCACGTCCGCCGTGGCGCAGGACTCCTCCGGATCCCGGCCGAGCGTGTCCTGACCGGCAGCCCCGTGCGCACGGACTCGCACGCCGGCTTCGCGGGCCAGGCTCAGGAGTGCAGCGAGATCGGGCAGTAGGCAGACGACGCCACCGCCAGCGCGGGGGCGGCGCTCACCATAATCGGTACCACACCAAGGATGGCGATCCCGGTCAGCGCGCACACTCTTGCGCGGACGCCGAGGGCGGGTGCGGGTCGGGCGAGACGCCGGACCCGGGCGACAGCGCTGGATCCGCCGGCGCCAAGGGCGCCGACCGGAGTTGCGCCTTCGGCCAGCCGCACCAGCGCCGTGGCCAAGGTCAGTCGGTCGCCGCCCGCACGCACGGCGGCCGCATCGTCGGCGACCATCTCGGTGAGCCGAGCAACCTCGTCAGCGGCCCAAGCGAAGGCCGGCACGAACGGGAAGGCGCGTCGCAAGGACGACATCGACGAGACGACCAAGTGATGCCTTCCACGGAGGTGGGCGCGCTCGTGGGCGAGCACGGCCGCTATCTGATCCGTGTCGAGCGCTTCTAGCGTGGCCGTGGTCAGGACCACCCGGCCGCGCCGACCCGGGACGCAGTAGGCCGCGCAGACGGCATGATCGAGAATGATGGCATCGAGCCGGTCGTCGCTGCGGCCAACGAGGGCTAGCTGCTCACGGTGCCTAGCCCGCCCTGCTCGCGAAGTCAGTGCGGACGCCGCAAGGCAGTATGCGAATCGGGCGGCGACACCCAGAGCGGCGAGGAGGCCCGCCGTACTCACGACCGCGCCACCGGGCGTCGAGTACTGCTCACGAAGCAACATCACACACGTTTGAAGGAGCCCGGCCAGATCACCACTGAGCATCCCAACCGGGACGGCGAGGACAAGCCCGGCGAGCACGACCGAGGCGAGGACCGACCACGCCAGCGCCTGCCACGTCAAGATGGCCAGCCGTGGGGCGCGCTCGGGCCAGTTCGCCCGTCGCAGCCAGGCGGCACCCAGCGTGCCCACGAACGCGGCATAGGCCAGGAGCACCACCGCCGCGGTCATTCGCTTGCTCCCTGCTTGCTGCGCAGATCCAGCACTGACCGCAATGCGGCGAGCTCCTCGTCATCGATGTGCCGCACGAAGTGCAACAAGGTCGCCGCAGGGTCCCCGCCGGAAGCGAGAACCTCTTCCATCACCACAGCCGTGTGCTCTTCGCGTGATTGGGCGGCCGCATACCGGTAGGCCCGACCGTCGCGCTCCCGGGACAAGTAGCCCTTGCGATAGAGGTTGTCCATCACGGTCATCACGGTGGTGTACGCGATGTCACGTTCGCGCTGGAGGTCTTCGAGTACCTCCCGGACCAGCACCGGACGCTCCCAGGACCACAGCCGCATCATCACCGACGCTTCGAGCTGTCCGAGCTGACGCACCGACCTCACACCCTCCCTCACCCGTCACCGCGTGACCGGCGGCCGGGCTCGACTTCCTATGTTGCATAGTAGAGCATGGCGTCACGCAGAAGCGTGACGTCGCACGATTGTCCCATGCTCGAACTGGCGGGCATGTGATCCCTGCGAATGAGGTACTCCGTGATCGTCTTTGAGTCCATCGGCGCGGGCGCCCAGGACCTCGTCCTGGACGGACCGCTGCTGCTGGCCGGACTCATCGCGGTGGCCGCGGGCGCGTTGTCGTTCTTCTCGCCCTGTTGCCTGCCGCTGGTGCCGGGCTACCTGTCCTACGTCGCCGGCCTCGCCGGTGAAGACGCCGCCCGGGAGCGCCTGCGAGACCAGCCCGGGTCCGGCGCATCGACGGATGCGGGTTCGCTGGCGGTCCAGACACGTCGCCCGACCCGTCGCCGGACGGTGTGGGGGGCGGTCCTCTTCGTGGCCGGGTTCGCTGCGGTGTTCACCAGCTACGGCGCACTCTTCGGGTCGTTCGGCTACCTCCTGATCAACTACCAGGACACGCTCGTACGGATCCTCGGCATCCTCACCATCCTGGTCGGGCTGATCTTCACCGGCCTGCTATGGCGACTCCCCTTCGCCGGCAAATCATTCCGGCTCGCCTACCGGCCCCGCGCCGGCCTGGCCGGCGCCCCCGTGGTCGGAGTCCTGTTCGGGCTCGGCTGGACCCCCTGCATCGGCCCCACCCTGGCCGCAGTGCTCACCCTGGCCACCAGCGCAGCCGGGGCCGGCCGCGGCGCGGTCCTGTCCTTCGCCTACAGCGCTGGCCTGGGTATCCCGTTCATCCTGGCCGCCCTCTCCATGCAGCGGTTCATGAGCTCGGTTGCCTGGGCACGGCGGCACGCCCGCGGCATCATGCGCAGCGGCGGCGCCATGCTGATCCTGCTGGGGCTCCTCCAAGTCACCGGGGCGTGGACCGAGCTCATCACCCGAATGCAGGGATGGATCGCAGGCTGGACACTCCCCCTCTGAACTGCGGACGCCAACCGATCAGCCCCACCACCACGCGCACCAGGGAACCCTCAGCTCACCTGACCAGAGAAACGAATAACCGGGAGGACCGATGGCGGACGCGAACCAGGATGACCGCGCGGCACTGGAGCGTCAGCGGGAGGTGTGGCGAAAGCAGGCGCCGCGGTACGACCGGGAGATGGGCTTCTGGGAGCGGGTGCTGTTCAAGGACGCCCGGCCCTCGCTGTGCTCACGCGCACACGGCGAGGTACTCGAGGTTGCGGTGGGCACCGGACGCAACTTCGGCCAATACCCTGCCGACGTCCACCTGGTCGGCATCGACCTCAGCCCGGAGATGCTCGCCCTGGCCCGCGACCGCGCGGACAACGACCCCCGGTCCATCGACCTTCGCGAAGGGAACGCTCATGCGCTGGACCTTCCCGATGCGTCCTTCGACACGGTGGTGTGCACGTTCGCGATGTGCAACATCCCCAATCAAGAGCGGGCCCTCGCCGAGATGTACCGCGTCCTGCGCTCGGGCGGCCGGCTCCTGCTCGTCGACCACGTCGCCAGCACAAACACCATTGCTCTCGGGGTCCAACGCGTATTGGAGAAGCTCACGGTCCGCTTCCAGGGCGAGCACCTCACCCGCCGACCCCTTCCCCTGGTCGTCACCGCCGGGTTCGAGATCGAGACTCACCGCCGCTACAGCCTCGGCATCGTCGAGGAGCTCACTGCCCGCCGGCCGCTATAAACGGACCCGATCCAGGGACAGCCTCGGTCACGGCACGCCTCCGGCTCCCCGCCTTCATGCGACGACCTGGGCTCAGGCGAGGCTGATAGAGCCGCCGGCCACATTGATCTGCTCGCGCGGCAGTGGGCGCGGCGCGGGACCGGCCTGCACCGAGCCATCGATGATGCTGAACCGGCTCCCGTGACAGGGACAGTTGATCGTGCCCTGATCGACGGTCGCCACCGTGCAGCCAAGGTGGGTGCAGATGGCGCTGGACCCATTGAAGGTCCCCGCCTCGGGCTCGGTGACCACGACCTCTTGGTCAGCGAAGATTTTGCCGCCCCCGACCGGTATGTCCGCCGTGGCAGCGAGAGGCCCACCCGTCGGTGGCGACGACAGTGTCCCGCCAGATGCACCGGCGGACCTGGCCGATCCGGACGATCCACCGCAGGCCCACACGCCGACGGCTACCAGGCCAGCAGCGCCTGCGGTAGCCGACCCACGCAGCACATCCGCGCTCGGCGAGCGGAGAGCGACTCCTCGCCGGTTGGATCGGCGACGGCGACGAGCCGGCCGGCGTAGTCCGCGAGCGTCGGGCCCCCATCGTGTCCCAGTCGAAGAGTGGGACCGCAGCCGGAACAGGGACTGCCGGCGGGGTCTCCTCGTCGGTTCGGGTCTTGGTGGCCTCCGGTGCGCTCATCGCGGCTGGGTCGAGGGTCGCCGCATCAACTCTTTGCGCAGACGACGCTCGGAGAGGCGTCCGTAGCCGAAGGTGCGTCCGTCCAGGAGGACACCGGGCGCGAACAAGACGCCGTGCCGCGTGGCCAGTTGGCGACCCTCGTCGGAGTCGAGGCTGACCTCGGTCACCTCCAGCGGAAAGTCCTTGTCGACCCGGGCGAGCACGTCCTTGGCGTGGTCGCAGTAGGCGCAGCCCGTCTGGGTGAGCAACGTGACCCGCGTGGAGTCCGTAGTCACGACTGGCGCCCCGCCTTGAGCTGGGTCAACAGGGTCTCGACCGGCACGAACATGGTGTAGTTCGGTGCGCCGCCGTAGTCGGCGCGCCACAGGATCTTGCCGTCCGGGCCGATCAGCAGGAAGGTGTGGCCGTCGCGTGAGTCACCCATCATCCCGAACTGGTTCATCTCGTACTTCCGGGAGACGGCCAGGTCGCTGTCGGCGAGAGTCGCCGAGCTCAGATCGTCGTCGGTCATCTTCTGCTGCAGCGCATCCAGCGGGCCCGAGGTGATCGAGACGAACTCGTCGATGCCGGCGGCCTTGAGCTTCGCCGGGTCCTGTTCGATCTGGGCGATCTGGTCCCAGCACGGCTGGCAACCCAGCCCCTCGTGCCAGTAGGTGAGCACCGTCTTACCCTTGAAGTCACCCAAGCCCATCGAGCCACCCGAGGTGGAGGGCAGCGAGAAGTCAATCGCCTGGTCACCGGGCCTCGGCTCACCGACCTGGTAGACGTACTTCCCTGATCCGCCCGAGGCATCGGTCGACGCGTCGTTGCTGGACCGGTAGATGGCGAACAGTGCACCCAGCACGACGGCTATGGCCGCGACCACGGCCACCCGGGTGATCAGGCGGCGCCGTCGGGCCGCGTTTTCCGCCGCCACCGCGACGGCCTTCGCTCGAGCCTTGCGCTGCTCGCGGCTGGGAGTGGTCGAGTTGCTCTTCTGGCTCACAGTTGCTTCTCCAACGGTGGGGCACAGCACGACACGTCAGACGCCTGCGCCGTTTCGGCGGCTTGAACGGGTCCGCTGGCCCTGGCGGCTTGGGCTTGAGTTGCGGCCAGGCGGTTGGGACGGCTTCGGGCATGGATGGCATACCAGACCAGGGCAACCAGCGACGCCACGATCACGAGGCCAGGGATCCAAGCGGGAAGCCAGGCCAGGGCGCGCTCCACGCCGGACGCCGTGTGATCCAGCCACGCCGTGAACCGGACCTGCCAGCCGTCGGTAGGCATCGACGGTCCACGCACGGCCAGGACAATCGTCAAGATGCCCATCGCGACCAGCAGACCACCCGACAAGACACTGGCCAACGGCAGGGTGCGGCGGAATCGACCCAGGCCGAGGGTCACCCGGCGGCCGGACAGGAGCTTGCTGCTCCCCCAGTCGCGCTTGTCCCACACCAACGCGAGCACCGCCAGCGGCGCGACCATGCCGAACACGTATGAGATGCCGACCATTAGGGCCGGGAAGAACGATGCGGTCGCCCCTGAGAGGGCAGCGACACCAGCGAGCACCGGTGCACAGCAGGAGCTGGCCACCCCGGAGAAGAAGCCCAGGGAGTACACCGATCCAATCCCCGTGCCACCACCGCCGCGCAGGCCCGGCATCGGGAGCATGAACTTCCAGCCGGCCAGCATGGCCCCCCCGCCTGCGACCATCGCCGCGCCCCCGATGGAGAACACCAGCGTGTGGTTGCCGGAGATCAGTCGGCTCAACGCGGTCGCCCCCAGCCCGATCGGCAAGATCACTGTCCCTACACCCACGGCGAACACCAGCGTCATCGCCAGGATGTGGGTCCGGCTCTTGAAACTGGACGCGAAGTACGCCGGGAGCATCACTGACACACAGCAGGGCGCCAGCAGCGCGACGATGCCCCCGAGGAACGATACAAGAATCGTGGTCGAGAACAGCAGGTTTTCCACCGGCGGCTACTCCTGGTTCGCGGACGCGCCCTAGCCGTGACAGGCTCGGAACAGATACTAGGGAGGATAGTACATGTCGCCAGAGCCCCCGGAGTGGCGTTTAGGCGCCTTCCGCAATCCTCCCGCGAGCCGGGTGGAACGGCGATTCGTGTCGCTGCGGTGGGACACCCGCGACCGCCACCGGTGGGCCACGGGGCTGCGCTCGTCGGGCTCGTGATCGCCGCGGCGATGGCCGTCTTCGGCCTTCCTCCGGTCGACCTGCACCCGCCGATGCATCGTCTGGGCATCATGGATCCGCTGTGCGGCGGCACCCGTGCCGCCAGGTACACCGCCCAGGGCAGGCTCGCGGAAGCTTGACGTTACAACCCACTGGGCATCTTCACCGTTGTCGGGGCCGCGGCTACGGTGATCCGAGCCGGGCTTGGGATGATTGCTGGCCGTTGGGCCACGGTGCAGCTGGCCTGGACACCTGGGAGGCAACGAATCGCAATCGTCGTTGCGGTCCTGCTGATCATGTCCCTGGAGGTCCGGCAACAGCTCAGAGCTGACCTCCTCATCGCCGGCACCTGACAGGGCGTTCCCCGACAGCCGCCCACTGCTGGGCCAACACGCCCGGGCTGGAATCGCAGTCGTAGCACGGTTGGTGTCAGCCGGGACGGGGAGACCGACTATCCCCCGAGTTCGATGCGGAACGGTCCAACGGAACAGGTGATAGCCCGCGAATCGCCGGCGCCCCCTCTTCGACGGGGATCTTCCCCATTAGCCGGTTCCGTACGCCGCGAGCGATCATCGGCGCCGGCAGCAGACGGGAACTCACTTGAAGGCTTCACTGGCAACCCTGACCGAGCGCCGAAGCATCTCGCGACATCGCGCTCCGAGATGCCGTCGCGATGGGAATTACCAGGCATCGACCTTCGAGCAGACGGTGGCGAGCCTGCGCTCGGCGATCCTTCGCTCAGCCGCCACAACCGCGACCGGACCGTCGGCACATGATCTACGATGTAGCATCGTAGATGAATGCCGCCAGCCCACACCTCTTGGTCTTGCCAATCGTCAATGCGCCGCGGTCGGCACAATACCTGACACAGGCGCTGGCCGCGGTTGGTACCCCTAGGGGGTATTTGATCGATACTCCCCCCGGGTATAGCATGGGCGACGGAGGAGGCCCTATCCATGATTGGCTACATCGACAGCAAGGCCCGACTGCTCAACCGGTTGCGCCGAATCGAGGGCCAGGTGCGCGGGCTGGAGCGGATGGTCGAGAACGACACGTACTGCATCGACGTGCTCACCCAGGTCTCGGCCGCGACCAGTGCCCTGCAGGCGGTGGCCCTGGAGCTTCTCGAGGACCACCTGGCCCACTGCGTTGCCGAAGCGACCAGGAACGGCGGCGCCGAGGCGGACGCCAAGATCCAGGAAGGCTCGCAGGCCATCGCGCGTCTGGGGAAGTCCTAACCACCGTCATCGACAAAGAAACGAGAGGAGCTGGCATGACCACGACCATCTACAGCGTCGCCGGGATGAACTGCGGGAACTGTGTCGCCGCCGTCACCGAAGAGGTAAGTAGGCTCGACGGCGTCCGGGACGTGACCGTGGAGCTCGCGCCCCAGGGGGACTCCCGGGTCACCGTGGACAGCGACGCGGAGCTGGCTGAGGCTGACGTTCGGGCGGCCGTCGAGGAGGCCGGCTACGCGCTGACCAGGGTGACCGGATGACCCGAGAGTCCCCCAGCGCCCCGCAGACCGGCGCGGCGACCCGCGAGCCGGTCGATCTGCTGATCACCGGGATGACGTGTGCCTCCTGTGCTGTGCGTATCGAGAAGAAGCTGAACCGGTTGCCCGGCGTCGAGGCGACCGTCAACTTCGCCACCGAGAAGGCGCATGTGCTGCTCCCTGCGGAGGTGACGGCGGAGCGGGCGATCGCCACAGTCGAGGCGACCGGGTATGGCGCCAGCCTGCCCAAACCAGCCGCCTCCACCGCCGATGAGGACCAAGCGGACGACCAAGGGTCCGACGGGGAAACACGTGCGTGGCGTGATCGGCTACGCATCTCCGCTGTCCTGACCGTTCCCGTGGTGCTGCTGGCCATGGTCTCGCCATTGCAGTTCGACAACTGGCAGTGGCTGTCCCTCACCCTGGCCGC
>JAABUS010006017.1_pt1 | contig 15186 bp, 14 predicted proteins | sample 5560161 | NCBI WGS metagenome assembly JAABUS01 (sample SAMN10711885, study PRJNA513376) | rock metagenome | isolation source: Antarctica rocks | place: Antarctica: Victoria Land, Trio Nunatak nord | collected 2016-01-04 | reverse complement strand
ATATCAAGACCGAGATCGAGCGGACCGACTCCGACTGGGACCGCGAGAAGCTCCAGGAGCGTCTGGCCAAGCTCGCCGGCGGCGTCTGCGTCATCAAGGTCGGCGCGCACACCGAGGTGGAGCTGAAGGAGAAGAAGCACCGCATCGAGGACGCCATCTCGGCAACCCGCGCGGCCATCGAGGAGGGCATCGTCGCCGGTGGCGGCTCCGCCCTCATCCAGGCCGTCTCGGCCATCGACGACCTCAACCTCGAGGGCGACGAGGCCACCGGTGCCGCGATCGTCCGCAAGGCCGCGGCCGAGCCGCTGCGCTGGATCGCCGAGAACGCGGGCGTCCAGGGCTACGTCGTCACCTCGAAGGTCGCCGAGCTGCCCATGGGTCACGGGTTCAACGCGGCCACGGGCGAGTACGGCGACCTCATGGCCGCCGGCGTCATCGACCCGGTCAAGGTCACCCGCTCGGCCCTGCGCAACGCCGCGTCGATCGCCTCCATGATCCTCACCACGGACACCCTCATCGTGGAGAAGAAGGAGACCGAGGACGCCGGGGCTGCGACGTCGGGTCACGGGCACGGTCACTGACCGCACGCCACACCGCAACGAAGGGCCGTCCCCGAGGGCGGTCCTTCGTCGTATGCGGGTGCTGGCGGCGCGCGCCTGGCCCGAGATCCGGCGGGCGGCTACGACGCGGCGAGACCGGTCGCGATCGGCGCCGGTTGACGGCGCGCATACGCCGCCTCGCGCTCGTCCTCGGTCATTCCGCCCCAGACGCCGTAGGGCTCGCGGACCTGTAGCGCGTGCGCGCGGCACTGGACCAGCACCGGGCAGGTGCCGCAGACCGCCTTGGCGGCCGAGTCGCGGTTACGCCGCGCCGGGCCGCGCTCACCCTCGGGGTGGAAGAACACCTCGGGGTTCTCGCCGCGACACAGTCCGTCGAGCTGCCAGTCCCACAGGTCCGCCACCGGTCCAGGTAGCCGCGAGATCTCAGCCATGTCTCCTCCGTGGGTTGTCGCGGTGCCGCCATGTCGCCGTGTCGCCGTGTCGCTCCGGTTCGGGGCCGGGTTGCGGGGTGTGACGGTGTCGAGGGTCATGTACCCCCCTCGGCGCCAGTTCACTCGTCACGGATGGGTCACGCTTTCCCCCCGGGTTGGTCAGGTCCCTCCGCCGACTCGGCCCCCGTGTGGCCGCCGACGCCGGTAGGGTCTGACCCGGCAGGGCGAAACGCGTCGGGCGGGTGGCCCGGCGCGTCGTACGACGGGGGAGTGGTGAGCACGGCGGTGTCGTGGGCGGGCCGTGGGCCCGTGACGCGTCGGCCCCGGGAGGCACCCCCCGAGGCCCCCCAAACACGCAGTGACGTGTCCACCTTGCGGACACGGCCGGTAACGCCGACGGGCTCCCGGGCGATGGACGAGGGGGACGCACCGTCGGGGATGCGCGACCTCGCTGCCGCCGCCCGACGCGACGGTGGTGACGCGGCCGAGATCCTCATGGGCAGGGTCAGGCAGCTGGCCCTGCGGTATGCGCGGGCCCGGCTGGGTCGCTTCGGAGCCGAGGACGTCGCCCAGGACGTAGCGCAGGAGGTATGCATGGCCGTGCATACCGGGCTGCGCACCTACGACGACCGGGGGTTCCCGTTCGAGGCGTTCGTCTACTCCATCGCCGCGCACAAGACCGCCGACGCCCAGCGTCTGCTCATCCGAGGGCCAGCCGCCGTCGCGGAGGTGCCCGACACCGTGGACGAGAGCGCCGGACCCGAGGACGTCGCGGTGGTGCGCGACGCCGCGGGCCGGGCTATGGCTCTGATCCGCACCCTGCCTGCGCCTCAGCAGGAGATCCTCACCCTGCGGGTCGCCGTGGGCATGTCGACCGAGGAAACGGCTGCGGCACTGAACATGTCGACCGGTGCCATCCGTGTCGCGCAGCACCGGGCCCTGACCAAGCTGCGGACGCTGCTCGCCGAGGCCGAAGGGGTGGCCTCGTGAGGCCCACCCCGCTCAGCAGCCTGTTGGCCGACGACCAGCTCCTCGACCGGGTCGGGGCCCGCCTCGACACCGACGACGAGCTCGGATCGCTCCTGCTCGCGGTCGCCCGGCACGCCGACGCCCCGATCGGCCGGCCCGGTTCGCGGACCCGCCGCACCCGACGGCATCGGGGTCTGACCGTCCTGGCGGCGATCGGGGTGGCCGTGTCCGGGGCCACGGTCGCCGCGGCGCTGGAGAGTGGACCATACGCCCCGGCGACGGCGGCGGACCCGGCGCACACCCGCCTGCTCCCCCAGACCCTGCAAGCGCTGGGGGTGCCCTTCGCGGGCATCGGTCTGGTGCCGGGCCGGGTGCTTGTCCTGCCCTTGGCCGCCTCACCCGGTGCGCCCGCCGCCGCCACGACCGGGGCGACTCCTTCGGGTCCGCTGGCGTCGCCGGCCGTGCCCGGCCCTGTCTCTGCGGGCAGCGGCGGCTCCGACAACGACTCCGATGACCGGTCGGCGGAAGCGGCCCCGAAGGGCCGTCAGCTGCTCAACGCCTCGACCGGCGCGGCGGCCGACGAGACGCCGGGGGCGACGGGTGGGTCCAGCCCGACCCGTCAGTCCGGCGCGACGTCGCCGAGTGAGCACACCGGCTCGACGACGACCCCCAAGGGGACGACAGCCGCAGCCAAGGACTCATCATCCGGTGCGAAGGGCGCCCAGGAGGGCCAGGGCGCCGCGGCCTCGAAGAGCGGCGAGGCGGCTGAGGGTGCGGCCGAGGCGGCCCCGTCACCGGCCGCGACCCCGGCTTCGAACGGTGGGGCAGGCTCGGGAAACACCAACCCGGCAACCACGGGTCAGGACAACGGTCAGGCCAACAACCCAGGCAGTGGGCAGGGCAACAACCCAGGCAGTGGGCAGGCCAACAACCCAGGCAACGGGCGGAACAACGGCAACGGCCAAAGCAACGGCAACGGCAACGGCCAGAGCAACGGCAACGGCCAGAGCAACGGCAACGGCAACGGCAACGGCCCCTCAGGTTCGGCCCCGTCGTCCGCGGCGACGGCACCGGTTTCGGTGGCGAGCACCGCCACGCCCGCCACGCCCGCCACGCCCGTCACGCCCGTCACGCCCGCCACGCCCGTCACGCCCGCCACGCCCGTCACGCCCGTCACGCCCACCACGCCCGCCCCCAGCGCTACGAGCGCCCCCACACGCTGACCCGCCGGTCGGTCGGCGGCCTGGGCTCGCAGCCCGCGGCCGTAGCATGTGAGGATGAGCCTGGGTCCGTCCGATCCCCCCGACGAGGCCCCTCTTGTGGCCCCGCTCGGACTGACCTACGACGATGTGCTGCTGCTCCCCGGCGAGACGGACGTCATCCCCAGTGACGTCGACACGACGACCCGGCTCACCCGCGACATCACGCTGCGGGTCCCGCTGGTCTCCAGCGCGATGGACACCGTCACCGAGTCGCGGATGGCCATTGCCATGGCCCGGCAGGGCGGCATCGGCGTCCTGCACCGCAACCTCTCGATCGACGACCAGGCGTACCAGGTCGACCTCGTCAAGCGCACCCAGACCGGCATGATCTCCAACCCGGTGACCATCGGCGCCGACGCGACCTTGGAGGAGCTCGACGAGATCTGCGGCCAGTACCGCGTGTCCGGCCTTCCCGTCGTCGACTCCGACCGCCGTCTGCTCGGCATCATCACCAACCGCGACCTGCGGTTCACCCCGGTCGCGGAATGGGCCTCCACCAAGGTCGACGAGGTGATGACCCCGATGCCGCTCGTCACGGCTCCGGTCGGCATCAGCCTCGACGACGCGACCGCGCTGCTGCGACAGCACAAGCGTGAGCGGCTGCCCATCGTCGATGGTGACGGTCGCCTGGCCGGGCTCATCACCGTCAAGGACTTCGTCAAGTCCGAGCAGTTCCCGCAGGCGAGCAAGGACGGTCACGGCCGCCTCCTGGTCGCCGCGGCGGTCGGTTACTTCGGCGACGCCTGGCAGCGGGCGTCCACCCTTGTCGACGCCGGGGTCGACGTCCTCGTGCCCGACGTCGCCAACGGCCACGCTCGGCTCATGCTCGACATGATCCGGCGCCTCAAGTCCGACCCGGCCACCCGCCACGTGCAGGTGCTGGCCGGCAACATCGCCACCCGCGAGGGGGCCCAGGCCCTGGTCGACGCCGGCGCCGACGGGGTGAAGGTCGGCGTCGGACCGGGCTCGATCTGCACCACCCGCATCGTGGCCGGCGTCGGGGTCCCGCAGGTGACCGCGATCCACGAGGCGTTCCTGGCCGCCCGGCGGGCCGGTGTCCCCGTGGTGGGCGACGGCGGCCTGCAGTATTCCGGTGATATCGCCAAGGCCCTGGTGGCCGGCGCCGACACGGTGATGATCGGCTCGCTGTTCGCCGGCTGCGAGGAGTCGCCCGGCGAGCTGGTGCTGGTGAACGGCAAGCAGTTCAAGGCCTACCGCGGTATGGGGTCGCTCGGCGCCATGGCGTCGCGGGGCAAGAAGTCGTTCTCCCGCGACCGCTACTTCCAGGCCGACGTCACGAGCGACGACAAGATCGTGCCCGAGGGGATCGAGGGCCAGGTCGCCTACCGCGGGCCGGTCTCGGGCGTTGCGCACCAGCTCATCGGTGGGCTGCACCAGTCGATGTTCTACGTCGGGGCTCGCAGCGTGCCCGAGCTGAAGAAGCGCGGCCGCTTCGTGCGCATCACCGCGGCCGGGCTCAAGGAGAGCCACCCGCACGACGTCCAGTCCATCGTCGAGGCCCCGAACTACCCGACCCGGTGACGCTCTCGGGGCGGGCGATCAGCCTGTTCGCCGTCCCGGCCGACGACCTCGACCTGCTCCGGGCGGCCGACGAGCGGGTTGGCGACGACCCTCGCCTCGCGGACTGGGTCGGCGGCACCGCCGACGCGATCCGAGCGGCCGTCGGCCACCGCTCGCCGCCACCACCGCTCCCGCCTCGGCCCGACGGCGAGACCGACACCGTCGCCTACCTGCCGGTCCTTGCGTTCGCCCGAGCCCTGCCGACGACCCTGGGGTGGGCCGAAGGTCGCGGCCTTCCGCCCGCCGTCGTCGCGGCGACGATGCGCGACGTGGGCCGGATGCTGGTGCGCAACCGGCAGTGGTTCGGGCCGCCCGGCCTCGGTGATGAGCTCGGAGGGTGGCTGACCCGGCACCTGGTGGGGTCGATCCTCGAGGTGGGCCGCCTGCAGCACGAGCGAACGACAAGCGGCATCCGGACCGGCGAATGGCTGGTTGCGGAGCGTGCGGACTGGATGCCGGGGGAGACGGTCGTCAACCTCCACATCCCCGAGAGCGGACCGCTGGCGCCGGCCGCGGTGGGCGAGTCCCTGAGGGCGGCGAACACGTTGCTGCGTAAGCGTTTTCCTGAGGATCGACTGCGGGTGCGGATTTGTGTCTCGTGGCTGCTGGACCCGCAGCTGACGCACTACCTGCCGGAGTCGTCCAACATCGTCGCGTTCCAGCGGTTGTTCCGGGTCGGGCCGGCCAAGGACGACGACGGTGACGCGGCGGTGCGCAAGTTCGTGTTCGAGAACTCACCGGCGCCGGTCGAGGACCTGCCGCAGCGGACCGCGTTGGAGCGGGCGGTGGTCGCCCACTGGCGGGCCGGCCGGCACTGGCGGGTGCACGTGGGCCGGCTGCCCTGAGCGACGCAACCTGCCGAGGTGCTGAAGACGACCGTTCGGCGGGCGCTCGATCCGGATACACCTCCCTCATGACGACCGCTGCGCAGGTCGAGAAGTGGCTCGACACCGACGAGTCGAAGAGCGTGGGTTAGAAGGACGGGGGCCGGGAGTCGACCGGCCATGTCATGGGGCGTCACATCGTCACCCTGCTCGGCACGAAGCAGGACGACCTGACCGACGACGACCTGGGCACGATGGGCAAGGTCACCGGCTACGTGCACCGCCACCTGGCGCAACGACCCGACGGTGACGTCACCGACACCCGGTGGCGCTACTCCCTGATGAACTGGGGGCACGACCCGAAGCGCTGAGGTCTTGGGTCGGGCCGGGAGGACAACCGGTCGAAGCGTTGGCAGAATCAGGACATGCCGAAGACCACCAAGGACGGCAAGGCCAAGCAGAGTGAGCTGCCCAGCACCCTGCAGCGGTCGAGCCGCAAGGCGCAGCAGACGTTCGCCGAGACCTACGACTCGGCGATCGAGACCTATGACGGCGACGAGCGTCGCGCCCACCAGACCGCGTTCGCGTCCCTCAAGCACACCCACGAGAAGGTGGGTGACCACTGGGAGGGCAAGGACGACTACGGCCCGTCGGACGTCCGGGTGGAGCAGGGCGGGCGCAACTCCAGGCCGACGGCGGGCGGGGTCGACGCCAACGCCAGCAAGGCGCACCTGTACGAGCTGGCCACCAGGCTCGGCGTCACGGGTCGGTCCCGGATGACCAAAACCGAGCTGGTCGATGCGCTGCAGAAGGCCAACGACCGCAGCAGCGCTCGCGCCCGCCGCTGACCCCTAGAGGTTGCCGAGGATCCGGTCGACGGCGATCTCGACCACCACGCGCTGTGGGTTGGGGCGTGGTGTCCGGTAGCGGGCGGCATACCGGGCCTCGGCCTCCGTGACGTCGGCGAGGTCGTCGAGGACCCGGGCGGGCCCCTCAAGGGCGATCCACCAACGGCCGTCGACCTGGCAGAGGACGGCCCGGCGGCCCGTCGCGGCGTGGCGCGCCTTGCGGCTGGTGCGGCTGGTGATGACCCGGGCGACGTGCCGCTCGAGGTCCCAGGTGAAGCCGACGGGGGTGACGTGCGGCGTGCCGTCCGGCCGCAGCGTCGTGAGGGTCGCCAGATGCCGTACGCGCAGGAAGTCGAGGGCGGCGGGGGAGAGGTCGGCGGGGTCGAGGGCCACGACGGAAGTCTCTCCCGGGGCGAGACCGAAAGAGGGGGGAGGTGGGGCGCCACTAGGCTCAGCCGGTGATCCCACGATGACCGAGATCGAGATCGGCCGGGGCAAACGCGGTCGTCGCGCCTACTCCTTCGACGACATCGCCGTCGTGCCCTCCCGGCGGACCCGGGACCCGGAGGAGGTGTCGGTCTCCTGGCAGATCGACGCCTACCACTTCACGATCCCCGTCATCGCGGCGCCGATGGACTCGGTCATGTCGCCGCAGACGGCGATCGCCCTGGGCCGGCTGGGCGGCCTGCCGGTCCTCGACCTGGAAGGACTCTGGACCCGCTACGAGGACCCCGAGCCCTTCCTGACGGAGATCGTCGGCCTCGACCCGGCCGAGGCGACCGGGCGGATGCAGCAGATCTACGCCGAGGAGATCAAGCCTGAGCTCATCGCCGAGCGGCTGCGGGAGGTGCGGCAGGCCGGCGTCACCGTCGCGGGTGCGCTTAGCCCGCAGCACACCCAGCAGTACTGGAAGACCGTCGTGGACGCCGGCTGCGACCTGTTCGTCATCAGGGGCACGACCGTCAGCGCCGAGCACGTGTCCGGGCAGGCGGAGCCGCTCAACCTCAAGCGGTTCATCTACGAGCTCGACATCCCGGTCATCGTCGGCGGGGCGTCCACCTATACCGCCGCCCTGCACCTGATGCGCACCGGCGCCGCGGGGGTGCTGGTCGGGTTCGGGGGTGGCGCCGCGCATACGACCCGCCTCACCCTCGGCATCCACGCCCCGATGGCCTCGGCCATCGCCGACGTGGCGGCGGCGCGACGCGACTACCTCGACGAGTCGGGCGGCCGCTACGTCCACGTCATCGCCGACGGCGGCGTGGGCACGTCGGGCGACATCGTCAAGGCCATCGCCTGCGGGTCCGACGCGGTCATGCTCGGTGCGGCCCTGGCGCGGGCTGCGGAGGCGCCGGGCCAGGGGTTCCACTGGGGGCCCGAAGCGCACCACGGTGAGCTGCCGCGCGGGGAACGGGTCGAGGTCGGCGCCACCGCCCCCCTGGCCGAGATCCTGTTCGGCCCCGGTCGGGTCGCCGACGGGACGACGAACGTCATCGGCGCGCTGCGCCGGGCGATGGCCACGACGGGCTACTCCGACGTCAAGGAGTTTCAACGGGTCGAGGTCGTCGTCGCGCCCTACATGCGCGGCTGAGGCTGACCCAGGTTGCGCGGCGCCCCCTCGACACCGCGGAATCCTGAACCGACTCGCCTGGGGCGACAGCTCCCTCGACCGACCGGGCTGGTGCCCGCTCGTCCCGCGTGTCGTGGGAACCGTCCCCCTGCCCCTGGCGAGCAGACGAGCCGGTTCGGAGACCGGCCCCCCTGTGGTTGGGTGCCCCGACCGAAGTCGTCGCCACCCCCACCACCTATAACGAGCTTGAGGCCAAAGGGTTACTGCCGGCCCCCCGTCAGGCCGTGAGGAAGGTCTTCCAGCCGTTCTTGGGGGCCGCGCCGATCTGGAGGGTGCGCAGCTGGGCCAGCACGGCAGGGTCCTGGGCGTCGAGGTAGTCGCAGAGCTGGCGGAAGGACACGAGCCGGGCGTCGGGGTAGGTTGCGACCTTGCGCATGAACTGCTCCACGGCGGTCATGTAGATGCCGTTGTTCCAGCTCTCGAAGTGGTTGCCGATGATGAGCGGCGCCCGGTTGCCGTCGTAGGCCCGTTGGAAGCCGGCAACGTAGGAGTCGACCGCCTCCTGCTGCCAGGTCGCGTGCTTAGCGGGATCCCCGTTGGTCGTCTTCGACTGGTTGTACATCATGTTGTAGTCCATCGACATGACCTGGCCCTTGTGGCCCACGAAGGGGATGGACTGGAGGTCGAGGGCCCACAGCTTCCGGGCCTTGCTCGGCCACATCTGGATCCCGTTGGAGCTGGTGTCGTAGCGCCAGCCGAGGTCGTTGGCCGCGATGCGCAGGTTCTCCGACCCCTCGAGGCAGGGGGTGCGGGCGCCGACGAGCTCCTTCGAGTAGTCGAACGGCAGCGGGGGGAGGTCGGTGAACCCGGTGTTGGTCTTCCAGTTCTTGACGAAGCCGACGGCCTGCGTGATCTCGTCCTTCCACTGGTCGGGAGACCACGACCCGACACCGTTGGCCCCGCAGAAGTGGCCGTTGAAGTGGGTGCCGATCTCGTGGCCCTCGAGCCAGGCCTTGCCGATGCCCTCGATCGTGGCGTGCACGGACTCGTCGGCCAGGAAGGGGATGGACGAGGAGCCTACGGGCTTCCCGGGCGGCTTGTAGAGCGTGCGCTTGGTGTTGGGCAGCATGTAGAGGCCGGAGAGAAACAGCGTCATCGACCCACCGAGCTCCTGCGACAGGCCGCGGAACCGGGCGAGCAGCGGGCTCTTCACGCTCTCCCCTGCGCCGTCCCAGGAGACGACGACGAACTGCGGTGGGGTGTCACCGGCCTTGAGCTTCTCGGGGGTGGGCTGGTGGGGCTGCGGGCCGCTGTCGCGCCAGGACCCGTCGCTGTCGGGGGTGGCCGGAGCAGTCGTCGACGGTTGCTCCGACGGCGACGCGTTGGGGTCGGCCGGCCGCTGCGTGGCGGTGGTGCCGGAGGTGGCGCCCGCGTTGGCCGCTTGGGTCGCCCGGGGCTCCACCAGCCGGTCGCAGGCGGCGAGCGCGGCAGCAGCGCTGAGACCTGCGCCCCCTGCGAGAAGGCGCCGGCGGCTGAGGTCGGACACAGATCAACATCCCTTTGACAGATCGGCCGGTTAATTCATCCGGCAAGCCGCCCCTGGCAGGCGTCGTCTGACACGATAGGGCATTTTGAAGGGCTGGTCCGGGAGGCCACACGTCCCTGGACTGACGGTTCGGGGTGATTTCGCTGAACACGCGCTGGGCACCGCGCTCAGACCGGTGTGCGCTCGCTCGGCTCGTCGCGCCACGACCGCCAGAGCGCGGCATACGCGCCGCCGGCGGCGATGAGCTCGTCGTGGGTGCCGATCTCTGTGATGCGGCCGCCGTCGACCACGGCGACCCGGTCGGCGTCGTGCGCGGTGTGCAGGCGGTGGGCGATGGCCACCACGGTGCGGCCGGAGACGACCGCGGCCAGGGAGCGTTCGAGGTGCCGGGCCGCGCGGGGGTCGAGCAGCGAGGTGGCCTCGTCGAGCACGAGGGTATGCGGGTCGGCCAGGACGAGCCGGGCCAGGGCGAGCTGCTGGGCCTGGGCCTCGGTCAACGCGTGACCGCCGCTGCCGACGACGGTGTCGAGCCCGTCAGGGAGCGCGAGGAGCCACGGCTCGGCATCGACGGCGGCGAGCGCCGCCACCAGCGTCTCCCTGGAGGCGGCCGGCCGGGCCAGCAGGAGGTTGTCGGCCAGCGTGCCGACGAACACATGGTGCTCCTGCGTGACGAGAGCGACCTCGCCCCTCAGCCGGTCCAGCTCGAGGTCGACCAGGCGGACGCCGCCGACGTCGACGCGGCCGGTGCGCGGGCCGTCGATCCCGGCCATCAGCCGCCCCAGGGTCGACTTGCCCGCCCCCGACGGGCCCACGATGGCCAGCCGCTCGCCCGGTCGCAGGTCGAGGGACACCCCCTTCAGCACGTCACGTCCGGACCGGTAGGCGTACCGCACGTCGTCCACCTCGAGCCGGGAGTCGCGCGGCGTCTCGCCGGTTGCCGTGCGGTCCGGAGGGACGTCGCCGACCCCGATGACCCGGGCGAGCGACGTGGCCCCCACCTGGATCTCGTCCAGCCACGTGAGCAGGTCGTCGAAGGGTATCGCCAGCGCCTGGACGTAGAGGGCCACGGCGGTCACCGTGCCTACGGTCGTCTGCCCGCCCGCCACGAGGAAGCCGCCCCACAGCAGGGTCGCGGCGACCGGCAGCAGGTAGGCGATCTCGACCTGCGGGAACCACCACAGCCGCAGCCGCAGCGTGTACATCTCCGCGTCGTAGGCGTCGGACAGCGCCCGGTCGATGCTGGCCCGCCGGCGGGCCCCGAGCCGCAGCGCGTCGACCGTGCGGGCGCCGTCGACGGTCTCGGTGACGACGCCGTTCATGACCGCGTAGGTAGCCCGCTCGCGCAGGTAGCCGTCCGGCGCGTAGCGCAGGTACCAGCGGGTGGAGAGCCAGATGACCGGCACCCCGATGAAGATGGGCAGGGCGACGAGCCAGCCCGTCAGCAGAGCGGCCGCGGCCGTGATGACGAGGGTGACGACGGCGACGAAGATCGCCGGAATGCCGAACCGCGCGACGTGGGAGAGCGCTTCGACGTCGTTGGTCGTCCGCGACACGAGATCACCCGTGCCGGCCCGTTCGACCGTTGACAGCGGTAGCGCGACGACGCGGTCCATGAACTGCTCCCGCAGCTCGGCGAAGAAGTCCTCACCCATCGTGAACGCGGCCCTCCGGGCGAACCACGTCAGCACCGTCTGGGCGACCACGGACGCGGCGAGCACCAGGCCCAGCCGGTCGACCGTCTCGAGGCTGCCGTGCTGCGTGACCGTGTCGACGAGCTGGCCGACGATCCGGGGGGCGACCAGCGCCGCCACGGCCGCGAGCGCGTGCAGACCGACGACGAAGCCCAGCTGCCGGCGGTGGCGGCCCAGCAGCCCCACGGTGTGCGCGCGCACGGAGGTCATCTCGGCCACCGGCAGCGTCGTGCGGGTGGGCGGGGTCATCAGGAACGCCATCAGCCGTCCTCCCCGTCCTCGTCCGGCTCGCCGCGCACGACCACCGCCCGGTAGGTGTGGTCCCGGGCCATCAGCTCGCGGTGGGTGCCGCTGGCCGCGACGACGCCGTCGCGCAGGAACAGCACCCGGTCGGCGTGGTCGAGGAGCAAGGGGCTGGCGGTCATCACGGCGGTCGTGCGACCCCGACGGGCGGTGGCCAGTCGCGCGGCGACCCGGGCCTCGGTGTGCGCGTCGACGGCGCTGGTGGGCTCGACGAGGACGAGGGTGTCGGCGTCGGTCAGCAGGGCGCGGGTGAGCGCGAGGCGCTGCCGCTGCCCGCCGGAGAACGAGCGACCACGCTCCTCCACCTGGCTGTCGAGGCCGTCGGCGAGCGCCTCCAGGACATCCTCCCCGCTGGCCACGGCGAGGGTGTCGAGGATCGCGGCGTCGCTGTGCCGGCCCCAGGGATCGAGCTCGTCACGCAGGGTGCCGGTGAACAGGCGGGGGTCGGTCTCACTGACGACGACCCGGCGGCGCACCGTCTCCAGGGGCAGGTCGAGCAGCGACGTCGTGCCGAGCCGCACGCCCGCGGCGTCCGGACCGAACCGGCCGAGCCGATCGGCCACGGCTGCGGAGTCCTCCGGGCGGGTCGATACCACCGCGGTCAGCAGCCCGGCCTCGACGACCACGCCGGAGCGCTCGTCGACCAGGGCTACACCGGGCGGTGGCTCGGGGGCGTGCGGCGCCGGGGCGGGAAGGTCTTCGTGGTCGGGGCGCACGGACAGGACGCGGATGATCTTGCCCGCGCCGATGTGGGCCCGGGTGAAGCGGTCGACGAACTCGGTGGCCGTGCGCAACGGGAGGACGAGGAACGCGGAGTAGCCGTAGAAGGCGACGAGCTCGCCGACGCTGATGTCGCCGGCGAGGGCGGCGCGGGCCCCGAGCCACGTCACGACGAGGACGAAGACCCCGGGCAGCAGCACCTGGGCGGCGTCGAGCGTCGCCTGCACCCCGGCCACGCGGTAGCCGACCCCGCGGACCTGCTGCGACTGACCGGCATACCGGCGCAGGAACGTCTGCTCGCCGCCGATGCCCCGCAGCACCCGTAGACCGGCCACGGTGTCGGCGCCCAGGCTGATGAGCCGGCCGGACTCCTCGCGTTGGTGGGCCTGACGCTTCTGGAGCGGCCGGACGACGAAGCTGAGCAGGGCGACGAGCACGGGCACGCCGACGAGGACCACGAGGCCGAGGGGGCGCGAGGTAGACAGCAGGACGGCGGCCACGACGACATAGCTGACGACGGCGCCGACCATGCGGGCGAAGACGTCGTAGAGCCCGCCGAGGCGCATCGCGTCGGACGCGACGGTGGCGACGACGTCACCGGTGGGCGTCGTGCGCGGGAGGGCGGCACCCACGTCGGCGCTGTGCCAGCCGATGAGCTGCACCGACCGGAACGTCGCCCGCAGCCAGTTGTGCACCGCGAAGTAGTGCCGGAGGGTGCCGGCGAGGGCGCTGACGACGCCCAGCACGACCAGGACCCCACACCACAGCAGGAGGGTGCGGCTATCACGGGCGATGATGCCGCCGTCGATCGCGCGGGCGATGGCGGCCGGGAAGAACGCCTGCGTCACCATCCACAGCACGCCGAACACCGTGGCGACGGCGAGGGTGCGCCACTGTCCCCGGCCGACCCAGCCCAGGAGGAACATCGGGCCGCGCAGGTCCGGGGTGCCGGGATCCTCGTAGGGGAGACGCATGATGCCTCGACCGTACGCGACGGGTCGGACACCTCCCACCGGTTTTCGTGGCGGGGCACCGCACCTCGTACGCTGGTGTTGACGGGTGTCGACCGGGTGGCGGAGGCGACGACCCATGCCTACCGGGGCCCTTTCTCACATGGCCCGTTTGCGCAGAAATACCCTCTCTCGCATCAGGATCCTCCATGTCCACGGTGTCCGCACCGACGACCGGGTCGCCTACGACGACATCCGCCGACCGCAACGCGTCCTCCGCCCGGGGGGAGCCGAGCGCCACCGCGTCGACTGCCGCCCGCGAGGGGTCGCTCGCGAGGGAGGTGGCGGTCACGATGGGGCGCACGGCCTCGACGGCGGCGAGATGACCGCTGGCCTGCGGCCCGGCTCCGACGACGACCACTCGCAGCGGGCGGTCGGGCAGCCGCCCGAGGACCGCGGCGACCGAGACCGCGCGGGGGTGCGCAATGCCGTCAGCGCCGTGCCGTCGAGCGTCGCCCGGAGTGACAGGGTGACTGCGTCGAACAGCAGTAGACGGCTTGGATCCGGGGTTGCCCCCGAGCCGGGTTGCCCGGCGCGACGGTCACCACCTTGACGCCGGCCGCGGCCGAGGTTTGGGAGGGCATCAGCAGGAACTGACCCCCGGCGAGATCGACCGGTATGCGCGGCGGGTCGGCGGCCGGGTCGAGCCCACCGCGCAGGGCGGCCACGACCGCCTGGACGGCGCCCGCCGGTCCGAACGCGGCGACCGCCTCGGCGTCGTAGCTCCTCACCGCAGGACGAACCCGGGGACGAGCGGGTCGTGAGAATCGATCAAGAAAACGTGCTCGCCCGTGCGGTAGGCCATCCCGCTGACCTGCGGGATGACCGCGACCCGGCCGTCGACGTCGACCAGGTCGAGGACCTGCCCCGTGAACGTGCTGCCGATGATCGAGTCGTGACGAAGACGCGTGCCGGGCGGCAGCCGGCCGTCGGCCGCTAGGACGGCGAGCCGGGCGCTAGTGCCGGAGCCACAGGGCGACCGGTCGACCTCGCCGTCGGCGAAGACCGCCACGTTGCGTTGGTGCACCTGCCCCGGGGTGTCGCCGAGCTCGTCGAACCAGATCGTGCCGTAGATCCCGTCCATTCTCGGGTCGGTGGGGTGCTTCGCGTGCGGGCTGTCGTTCAGCGCCCACGTGATCTCGCGTCCGAGGGCGATGAGGTCACCCAGGTGCTCGGGCGTCACCGCCAGGCCAACCTGCTCGGCGGGCAGCGTGGCGTAGGTGGCGCCGCCGTGGGCCACGACGACCTCTACCCAACCGCGCGAGGTCGAGACGGGCACGTCGGCGGCGACCACCCAGCTGGGCACGTTGACGAAGTCGACTCCGACCACCCGTGCGCCTTCACGATGGACTCGCGCCGTGACGCGCCCCGACGGAACGTCGATGACCACGTCCACGCTGCCGGTGGTCGGAGCGATGACCCGCCCGGTGTCGACGGCCCAGACCCCCAGGGCGATGGTGCCGTGCCCGCAGGCCGTGGAGAAACCGTCCTTGTGCCAGAACAGGACTCCGAGGTCGGCCCCATCGTCGTCGGGCGGCACGACGAACCCGCCATACATGTCGGCGTGCCCCCGCGGCTCGGAGCACAGCACCGCCCTCAGCGCTTGGACGTCCGGGTTCTCGATCGCGCAGGCGCGGCGCTCGGCCACCGTCACGCCGGGAATGCTCACCGGTGGGTCCGCGACAATACGGAACGGCTCACCGCCCGTGTGGTAGTCCGTGGTCACGATCGTCGACGCCAGCACCCCGGCATGCTGCCACGCTCGCGTGACCTCTCGTCCGGTGGAGCGCCGGTATGCCGCGACCTCTGGTCCGGTGGAACGCCGGTGTGCCGCGCGCAGCAGACCATCCGGCTTCGCAAGCTCCTCGCCA
>JAABUS010006016.1_pt1 | contig 15188 bp, 14 predicted proteins | sample 5560161 | NCBI WGS metagenome assembly JAABUS01 (sample SAMN10711885, study PRJNA513376) | rock metagenome | isolation source: Antarctica rocks | place: Antarctica: Victoria Land, Trio Nunatak nord | collected 2016-01-04 | reverse complement strand
AGGTAGATCACGTACTCGCCGCCGTCCAGCGAGCGCAGCGTCGGCAGCGGGTCCCCCTCGAAGCGCAGCAGGCCGTACGGGTTGTCCTCGAGCACGAGCAGCTCGCGCGCCCGCGCGACGTCGACCAGCCGGCGGCGGCGTTCCAGCGAGAGGGTCACGCCCGCCGGGTTCTGGAAGCTCGGCACCGTGTAGATGAACTTGGGCCGCCGGTTCTCGGCTTCCAGGCGATCCAGCTCGGCTTCGAGCACGTCGATCCGCATGCCGTCCTCGTCCATCTCGATCTGGACGACATCGGCCTGATAGGAGCAGAAGGTGGGAACGGCGCCCGGGTACGTGGGGGCCTCGGCGATGACGACGTCTCCCGGATCGATCAGGGTCTTGCAGACGAGATCGATCACCTGCTGACCGCCGGTCGTCACGAGCATGTCGCCGCCGTCGACGCGCATCCCCTCGGCCGCCATGACCTCCGCGATGCAGGCCTTGACCTCGTCGAGGCCCTCGGTCGGCCCGTACTGCAGAGCGCGGGCGAGCCGCTCGTCGGCCACCCGCTGCATCACGGCCGCGAACGACCCGGGAGGGAAGGTGCTGGTGTCGGGCAGGCCGCCCGCCAGCGAGATGACCTCCGGGCGCTGCGTGATCGCCATCAGGTCGCGCATGGCCGACGACTTCATGACCTGCGTGCGCGCGGCGAAGAGCCCGGCGTAGCGATCGAGCTCGTGCTTGGTGGTTGGGCGGGCCATCCGTGGGGGGACTTCGACGCCGGGCTGCGGGGGCCTGGGGGTGTCGTCTTCTAGAGTCATGCCGCCTTCGGGGGGCCGATCCGGCCTCCGACGCCACGGTACCGCACGTTGGACACGGTTCTCGACATCCTCCAGGCCGCCGGGATCGGCGCCGCCATCGGGATCCGGCCCTTCCTGCCGGCCCTGCTCGTCGGCGCCCTGGCTGCCGCCGACCTCGGCCTCGACTTCGACGGCACGGACTTCGCGTTCCTGGAGCAGGCTCCCTTCCTGCTCGCCATGATCGTCGGCCTCGTGGCCTTCGACCTCGTGCGCCGCCGCGCAGGGGACGACGCGCTCGACTCGGCGCCCGGCCTGTATGTCGCGGGCGCAGTGGCTGTCGCGGTCGCGGCGCTGGAGGGGGCCGGGTCGCTGGCCGATCGCGGGCACCCCGTCGCTGCGGGAATCGCTGCGGGCGCTGTCTGCGCGCTCCTCGCCGTGATCGCCCTGCGGCCGCTGTTCGCCCGCGTGCGCGCTCGGCTGGACGCCGCGGCCGCCGGCCTGCTCCCGGTGTACCGCGAGGCCCTCGCCCTGGCCGGCGCGGGTCTGTCGGTCCTGTTTCCCCCCCTCGCCGTCGTCGTGATCGCCGCATTGGTGTGGCTGCTGGCCAGCGGGCGCCGCCGCGAGGGCGAGAAGTACGCGGGCCTGCGGATCCTGCGGTGAGACCCTGCGGGTCCTCCGCCGCTGCGGGTGGCGCCGGCGCGCGGGTGGCGCGGTGAGACCGCCGAAGGTCATCCTGGCCGTGGTGGACGCGATGAAGCCCGCGATGCTCGAGCGCGCCATCTCCACCGGCCGGGCGCCCGCCATGCAGCTGTTGATGGAGCGCGGCCACTACCGCGACGACTGCGTCGCGTCGTACCCGTCGGTGACCCCGGTGTGCGCCGCCGCCATCGCGACCGGTGCGGGCCCGGACCGCCACGCGATTCCCTCCATGAACTGGTTTCACCGCGGAGAGAATCGCTACGTCGAGTACGGCACGAGCTTCGGCGCCTCGCGCGCGTTCGGGTTCCGCCGCTCGCTCACGGACACCATCTACAACATGAACAGCGAGCACCTCGCCTCCGACACCCCGACGGTGTTCGAGAGCCTCGACGACGCCGACGTCCGCACCGCCGGCACCACCTACCTCATGTTCCGCGGCCGGCACCGGCACGAGCCCAACGACGACACGGCGCTCGCCCGCCTGGCCACCCAGGTGTTCCGCAGGCCGGTGCTCGGCCCGCGCGAGTTCTTCTACGCCGACCTGTTCGCCTCGCGGCGCACCGGGTGCAAGGCCACCCTGGGCCTGCCGGGGATACGCGACCGCCATTCCGGCTGCGTGGGCGCGTTCATGATCGAGCGGGACCTCTTCGACTTCCTCCTGCTCTCGCTGCCCGACAACGACACCCACTCCCACCGCAACGGCCCGTTTGCCCAGGTGACCTCGCTGGCCGAGGCCGACCGCGCGCTCGAGCGGCTCATGCACGCGGCCGGCGGGCCGGACGCGTTCCTGGCCGAGCACGCCGTGATCGTGTGCTCGGACCACTCGCAGTCGGCCGTGGAGGCCGAGATCGACCTCTTCAGCGCCTTCGACGGCTTCGACGTGCTCCCGCCGGACACCGCGAAGGCCGGACCGCGCGAGATCGCCCTGTGCCCCGCGTCGCGCTCGGCCCAGATCTACGTGCTCGACCGCGAGAACGAGGCCGACCTGGTCTCGCGCGTCGAGCGCACGGCTCTCGCGCTGGAAGGGGTCGACCTGCTCATGCGCCTCACCGACCACCCGGACGGCGAGGCCGTCGTGAAGTCCGGCCGCGGTGAGCTGCGCTTCGCGCCCGGCGGAGCGCTCGAAGATCTCCGGGGCGGGCGCTGGAGCGTCGAGGGGGAGCTGCGGGCGCTCGAACTCGACGTCGCCGACGGGAGGGTGACCTCGGCCGCCTACCCGGACGCGCTCGGCCGCATCTGGTCGGCGCTGCGCTGCCGCCAGTCCGCGCAGGTGCTGCTGTCGGCCAAGCCGGGTTACGAGTTCGTCGACTGGGGCGGCGGTGGGCACGTCGGCGGCGGCTCCCACGGCTCCCTGCACGCCAACGACTCCCATGGGGTGCTGCTGTGGGCCGGGATCGGGCCGGGGGCGGACGCCAAGCCACAGTGGTCGCTGCGCGACATCACGCCGATGATCCTCGACCACTTCGGAGTGGATACCGCGGGCGCAGCCCGCCGCGGTGACCAGCGAAGCGAGGCCCAGTGACCGCGGCGCGCGCCCTGCGCGACCCGCGCGCGTGGTGGCAGCTGCTGCGCTTCTCGCTGGTCGGGGCGAGCGGCTTCCTGGTCAACCTGGGCGTCTTCGCGTTCGTGGTCTGGGGCGGGGGCGGACACCGAGCTGCCGCCCTCGCGGCCTTCCTGGTCGCGGTGTCCAACAACTTCGTGTGGAACCGCCGGTGGACCTTTGCCGACGCTCGGGGCGGGCACGCCGGCTTCCAGGCCGCGCGCTTTCTGACCGTCTCGGTTGCGGCGTTCCTCTTCTCCCTCGCAGTGCTCGAGCTGCTGGTCAGCGCGGCGGGCGTGCCCGAGCTGGCGGCGCAGGCGGCGGCGATCGTCAGCGCCACGCCGCTGAGCTTCCTCGGCAACCGCTTCTGGAGCTTCCGGCCCTGATGGCGCGGATCATCGCGGCGGCGGTCATGGCCCTGGCCCTGGCGTGGCCGGCCGCGGCGGCAGCCCAGGCGCAGACCGCGGGCAGCGGCGCCTCCGAGGGCGAGCTGACGGCAATCCCGAGCAACGCCGGCCAGGTGGCGGGCCGCTGGAGCCAGGCCGCGATGATCATCGCCAGCGCGCGTAAGGCCCCGGAGCTGGCCCGCATCCTGCGCGAGCATCCGCAGGCCTACGCCCAGGCCTACACGCGTCGTCTCGGCGGATGGCAGGTCTCCTTCTTCGAGCGCCGCCCCGGGTCGGACGATGAGATCGCCCTGACGATCGTGGAGGACCGCACCGCGAAGGTCATCGAAGCCTGGACCGGGATCCGGGTCAAGTGGGCGATGGCGCGCGGCTATCCCGGCGGCTTCGGCCGCCATGCCGCCGCACTGCCGGTCTGGCTGGCACTGCTGGCGCTGTTCCTGCTGCCGTTCCTGCGGCCGCCCTGGCGGATGCTCCACCTCGATCTCGTCGTCCTGGCGTCTCTTTCGATCTCGCTCGCCTGCTTCAGCGACGGCAACGTCGAGGCGTCGGTGCCGCTCGCCTTCCCGCCCCTGGTCTACCTGCTCGTTCGGCTGCTGATCATCGCCCGGCGGGCGGCGCGATCACCCGCCCCTCCGCTGCGGCTGGCCGTCGGCCGGGACTTCCTGATCGTCGGCATCATGTTCCTGGTCGGGGCCCGCGTCGGGATGCAGTTCGCCGACGCCAACGTCATCGACGTCGGCTTCGGCAGCGTGGTCGGCGCGGACAAGCTCTCGCAGGGGAGAGCCCTCTACGGCGAGTTCCCCGTGAGCATCGAGCGCGGCGACACGTACGGACCCGCCGTGTATCTCGCCTACCTGCCGTTCGAGCTGCTCCTGCCGTGGAGCGGGACCTGGGACAACCTCCCGGCCGGCCACGCGGCGGCGGCGACGTTCGACCTCGTCTGCGCGGCGCTGCTCGGGTTCCTGGGCACGCGCCTGCGGGGCGGCCTGTTCGGCCTGCTGATGGCCTACATGTGGCTGGCCTTCCCGTTCACGCTGTTCGCGTCGAACTCCGGGACCAACGACGCCCTGGTCGGGGCCCTGATCCTCGGCGTGGTCGCGCTGGCGAGCCGGCCGGTGCTGCAGGGGGCGACCGCGATGGCCGCGGGGCTGACGAAGTTCGCGCCGCTCGGCCTGCTGCCCCTGTTCGTGCGCTCGCGCCGCACCGCGATCGGGGCCGGCCTCGCGCTGCTGGCGCTGCTGGCGCTGATCGCGGTTCTCGACGGCGGGCTGGGGACCTTCTGGGACCGGACGGTCGGGTTCCAGGCCGACCGCGACTCGCCGTTTTCCATCTGGGGGCTGTACGACCTGGGGCTGCTGCAGAAGATCGTGCAGCTCGGCGCCGTCGTCCTGGCCCTGGCGGTGGCCTTCGCGCCGCACCGTGACCATCCGGTGGTCCTCGCTTCGCTGGCCGCCGCCGTCCTGGTCGCCGTGCAGCTCGCCATGCCGCACTGGTTCTACCTCTACCTGGTGTGGGTTCTGCCGCTCGTCTTCCTGGCGTTCGTCGGGCGCTACGAGCTCTCGGCGGACCGCAGCACGGGCTCGATGGAGTCCGCCCGCCCCGGCGACGAGCAGCGCACGAGCACCGCGTTGACCCAGGGGTCGGCCTCCGCCGCGCCGTAGCGGACCGGCATCTGCGAGCGCAGGTGCTCGATCGACTCCTCCTTGACCACGCCGATGACGCCCCCCCGCGCGCCGGTCATCCCGACGTCGGTGATGTAGGCGGTGCCGCCGGGCAGCACGCGGGCGTCGTTGGTGGGCACGTGGGTGTGGGTGCCCACCACCGCCGTGACCCGTCCGTCGAGGTACCAGCCCAGCGCCACCTTCTCGCTGGTCGCCTCGGCGTGCATGTCCACCAGGACGTGATCGGTGCCCCGCACCTCCTCGAGCGCCGCGTCGATCTCCACGAAGGCGGGCCGGCCCGCGTTCATGTAGAGGTTGCCGCTGAGGTTGACCACGCCCAGGGTGGCGCCGCCGCGCTCGACGACGCAGGTGCCGTGCCCGGGCTGGGAGGGCAGGAAGTTGGTCGGTCGTACGATGCGCGGCTCGGAGTCCAGGTACCGATAGACCTCGCGGTGGCGGTAGGTGTGATTGCCGAGCGTGATGACGTCGGCCCCGGCGTCGAAGATGTCGGCGGCGGTCTTGGCGGTTATCCCGACCCCTCCCGCCGCATTCTCGCCGTTGACGACCACGAAATCCGCACCCAGCTCATCGCGCAGGCCGGGCAGCAGCCGGCGCAGCGCCCGCCGTCCGGCCGAGGCGACGACATCGCCGACGAAGAGGATGCTGGTCGTCATCGGTGAGAACCTAATGGGCGCATGACCGAGGCAGACGAGACCACGACCCCAACGGGGCACGCGCCGCCGGACGTCGAGCCGACCGCCGCGCCCACGCCGGTGCCGCCGGCCGCGACCGCCCCGGTGGTGGTCCCGCGCTGGGTGCAGCTGGTCGCCCTCCCCCTGGCCGTGCTCGGCGCGTACAGCGTGCTGCAGGCCGCGGGCGTCGTCCTGCTGCTGTTCATCATCGCCGGCCTCATCGCCCTGCTGCTCAACCCATTCGTGTCGCTCCTTCGCCGCCTGGGGCTGCCGCGCGGGCTGTCGGTGCTCTTGGTCTTCCTCGCGCTGCTGACCGTCCTGGCCGGCGTCGGTGCCGTCCTGGCGAACCCGATCGCCGACCAGGTCTCCTCGATCCAGGAGAACGTCCCGACCTACGTGCGTGACGCCAATCGCACGCTCGGCGACGTCCAGGCGTTCTTCGACGACAACGGCATCAGCGTCCAGATCGCCGACCAGGGCCGCACCGCCCTGGAGACGCTCGGCGACCGGCTCACGGAAGGCTCCGGCAGCATCGTGAGCTTCACGCGCGACGCCCTGACCAAGATCGTCGAGGCGTCCCTGGCGCTGATCCTGATCGTGGTCCTGAGCGTGTACCTGCTGCTGTATGGGGAGCGGATCGGCGCGGGCGTGCGCGGACTGGTGCCGCGCGGGGACGGCTCGCCCCAGGATGACTTCCCGACGCGCATCCAGCAGGCCGTGCTCGGCTACGTTCGCGGCCAGCTGCTGTTCTCGCTGATCATGGGAACCAGCGCGGGAGTGCTGTTGTTCCTCCTCGGCCTCGTCGGGATCTTCCCGGAGGGCAAGACCTACGCCCTGGCCTTCGGCGCCTTCTTCGGCTTCGCGGAGCTGATCCCCTACGTCGGGCCGGCGATCGGGGCGGCCCCGCCCGTCTTCATCGCGCTGTTCGGGTCCGAACCGATCGACGCCGTGTGGCTGATCATCGCCTTCACGGCGCTCCAGCAGCTCGAGGGCCACGTGGTCGCGCCGAACATCTTCGCCCAGGCCCTGCGCATCAATCCCATCCTCGTGATCTTCGCGCTGCTGATGGGAGCGCAGATCTACGGCCTCGTCGGCGCGTTCATCGCGCTCCCGCTTGCGGCGATGGTGCGCGAAACCGTCGTCTACTTCCGCCGTCACCTGGTGCTCGAGCCGTGGCCGCGCGCGCAGCTGGCCGGCGTGGGGCTCGACCTCGGCGCCCCGCCCGGATGCCCCGAATGCGGCGCGCCGGTTCCCGACGGGGCCGCAGAGTGCCCGGCCTGCGGGACCGACCTCCCGGACGCGGGGGCGCGAACGGCAGCCGCCTCGGCAGCGCCCGGGTAGCCCCGTCCCGGACTGCGTAGGCTTGCCCTGGATGGCCGCCCTGCGCGTCGAGAAGGTCTGCAAGCGCTACGGCGACCGGCGGGCGGTCGACGGGGTGAGCTTCGAGGCCGCCGCGGGCGAGTTGATCGCGATCATCGGGCCCAACGGGGCGGGCAAGACCACCCTGCTGCAGATCCTGGCAGGCTCGCTGCCGGCCACCAGCGGCTCCGTCGACGCGCCCCATGCGATCGGGTGGGTCCCGCAGCAGGCCGCGGTCTACTCCAAGCTCTCGGTCCGCGAGAACCTGCGGCTCTTCGCGCGCCTCGAGAAGGTCGCCGACGTGGACGCCGCGGTAGACCGGATGCTCGACCAGACCCGGCTGCGCGATCGCGCCGGTGACGAGGTCGGCCGGCTCTCGGGCGGCAACCGCCAGCGGCTCAACATCGCCGTCGGCCTGCTCTCCGAGCCCCCGGTGGTGCTGCTGGACGAGCCGTCGTCCTCGCTCGACCCCCGCCAGCGCGAGGTGCTGTGGGACTTCGTCGGCGGCCTGGCGGAGCGTGGCACCACCGTCATCTACTCCACCCACAACGTGGGTGAGGCCGAGCACTACGCCGACCGCGTGCTGGTTCTCGCCGACGGCGAGCTGCTGTTCACCGGCACACCGGCCGAGCTGCGCTCGGCGGGCGGCGATGGGCACTTCGAGGCCGCGTTCGTCGGCTTTCTGCACGCTCAGGGGCACTGATGCGCTGGCTGCTCCTCAAGGACCTGCAGATCCTGCGTCGCTCTCCGCTGCTGGTCACGACGCTGATCCTGTACCCCGTGATCCTCGCGGTGCTCGTCGGCGCCGCCACCAACGCCGGGCCGAGCAAGCCCAAGGTGGCCTTCCTCAATCTCGTGCCCAAGGAGAAGAACACCTTCTCCATCGGCGGAGAAAGCGTCGACGCCTCCAAGTACGCCAACCAGATCTTCAAGTCGATCCAGCCGCTGCGTGTGAAGACGCGCGCGGAGGCGGTCGACGCCGTCCGCTCAGGGCGCGCCCTCGGCGCGCTGATCCTGCCCAAGGACGCCACGGAGGCGCTGCAGAACACGATCAACCTCGCGGGCTCCAAGCCGCCGACGGTCGAGGTCCTCTACAACGCCGACAACCCGGCCAAGCAGCGCTTCGTCGAGTCGACCATCAACGCCCGCCTCGGGGAGGCCAACAACGCGCTCTCCAAGCGGCTCACGACGATCGCCGCAGAGTACATCGGGGTCATCGTCACGGGCGGCGAGTTCTCGCTGCTCGGCCAGAAGTTCAACGTCCTCGGCCTGCGCAACTCGCAGAGGATCATCGAGGGGACGGTCGCCAACCTGCCGCCCCGCGATCCCGCGCGGGCCGCCCTCACGCAGGTCGCGCAGTTCGCCAAGCTCGCGTCTGACAACCTCGACGTGTCCAAGCCGATCCTGCAGTCGATCGGGAAGCCCGTGGGCGTCAAGACGACGATCGTCAAGGGCAAGAGCTCCTCCCTGGACGCGTTCGTCGCGCCGCTGACGGTGACGGTCGCGCTGACCTTCGTCACCCTGCTGCTGGCCGCCGGAATGCTGGCGCTGGAGCGCGAGGAGAACGCCTACGGGAGGCTGGTGCGCGGGCTGGTCTCGCGGCTGGGCCTGGTCGCCGAGAAGGTCGGCCTCGCCGCGCTGTGCGCGTTCGCGGTGACGCTGCTGATGCTGGTGGTGCTGGCGTCGTTCGTGGGTCTCGACTGGGCCCGTGCGCCGCTGTGGATCCCTGCGCTGGCCATGGGAGCCCTCGGCTTCGCGGGCCTGGGCGTCGCCGTCGGCTGCCTGGCCCGCGAGGTCCGCTCGGCCTCCCTGCTGGTCTTCGCGCTCTCCCTGCCGATGGCCGCGCTTGCGCTCGTGCCTTCGGGGGCGCTGGCCGACGGGCCGTACCGGGCGATCGAGGCCGTCAACTTCGTCCTGCCCTTCAAATGGGCGTTGCAGGCGCTGGACGCGGCCATCAACGACGCCGAACCCAGCCTCGGGCTCCCGCTGCTGCACCTCGCGGTCCTGACCCTGGCGTTCACCGGCATCGCGCGGCTGGCTCTGCGGCGCTTCTGAACCACCCGGGAGGCCGAGGTGCGCCCCTCTAGCCTCACTCCCGTGCCTTTCCCGGCCACCCGCCTGCGCCGCCTGCGCCGCACCGGCGTCCTGCGCGACCTCGTTCGCGAAACGGAGCTCGCCCCGCGCCACCTGATCTATCCCCTGTTCGTCCAGGCCGCCGCCGGCCCGGGGCGGTCGGGCCGCACCCCGATCGCCGCGATGCCGGGCATCGAGCGCCTGTCGATCGACGCCGCCGTCGCGGAGGCCGGCGAGTGCGCGGCGCTCGGCATCCCGGGCGTCCTGCTCTTCGGGCTGCCCGCCGGCAAGGACGAGGAGGGTTCGGGCGCGTGGGACGACGAGGGCATCGTCCAACTCGCCACCCGCGCGATCAAGGCCGCGCACCCGGACCTGCTCGTCATCGCCGACCTGTGCCTGTGCGAATACACCAGCCACGGCCACTGCGGCGTCCTGGTGGATGGCGAGGTGGACAACGACGCCACGCTCGAGCTGCTCGCGCGCACCGCGCTCTCCCAGGCCGAGGCCGGTGCGGACGTCATCGCGCCGAGCGACATGATGGACGGCCGCGTCGGCCACCTGCGCGCGGCGATGGACGAGCACTCCCTCTCCGAGGTGCCGATCATGGCCTACTCCGCCAAGTACGCCTCGGCCTTCTACGGACCCTTCCGCGAGGCGGCCGACTCCGCACCGGCGACCGGCGACCGGCGCGGCTACCAGATGGACCCGGCCAACGCCGAGGAGGCGTTGCGCGAGGCCGTGCTCGACGTCGGCGAGGGCGCCGACATCATCATGGTCAAGCCCGCGCTGCCCTACCTCGACGTGATCCGCCGGGTGAAGGAGAGAACCGAGATGCCCGTGGCGGCGTACAACGTGAGTGGGGAGTACGCCATGATCAAGGCCGCCGCCGCCGCCGGATACCTCGACGAGCGCGCCGCGGTGCTGGAGACCCTCACCGGCATCCGCCGGGCGGGGGCCGACATCGTCATCACCTACCACGCCAAGGATGTGTGCCAGTGGCTGAAGTGACATCGACCGAAGGTGCGAACTTGAGCGCACCGGAGGGCGAAACCCCTCAAGAGCGGGCCCCGGCCGTCAGGCCGAAGGTCCGCTCTCGCAAGGGCGGGAGCGCCGTCCCGCTCGACGACACCGACAAGAAGCTCCTCAACCTCCTGCAGGGCCATTTCCCGATTGCGCGCCGCCCGTTCGCCGCCGTGGCTGGTCTCGCGGGGCTGAGCGAGGATGAAGTCATCGACCGGGCGAAGTACCTGCTCGAGTCGCGCATCATCCGCGAGATCACGCCGATCTTCGACACGCGCGCGCTCGGCTACGAGTCGATGCTCGTGGCGGCCAAGGTCGACTCCGAGCACCCCCACCGCGCCGCGCAGGTCATCAACACCCATCCGGGCGTCACGCACAACTACCTGCGCAACCACGACTTCAACCTGTGGTTCACGCTCGCCGTCGAGCCCGGCTCGCCGCTCGGGATGCAGGGCACGCTCGAGGTCCTACGGGAGAAGACCGGCGCGGAGTCGATCCGCCAGCTGCCCACCCTCAAGCTGTTCAAGATCCGCATGGACCTCGAGATGGTCGAGGGAACCGAGGCGCTGTCGAAGGCCGTCCAGGCGCAGGAGCCGCTCGAGCTGGACCCGATCGAGGTCACCGGCTCCGACGTCGCCACGATCCGGGCTGCCCAGGGCCCGATGGCCGCCATCGCGGAGCCCTTCGCCCCGGCCGCCGAGCGCCTCGGGGTGACCCAGGAGGAGCTCTTCGCGCGGCTGGAATCGCTGAAGGAGCGCAAGGCCCTGCGCCGGGTGGCCGCGATCCTCTACCACCGCCGCGCCGGCTTCTCCGCGAACGGCATGGGCGTCTGGGTCGTGCCGGACGGCAAGGTGCTCGAGCTGGGCCGGCAGATGGCCGCCACGCGCGGCATCTCCCACTGCTACGAGCGGCCCACCTACGCCGACTGGCCGTACGCGCTGTTCACGATGGCCCACGGGCGCTCCAAGGAGGAGTGCGACGCCATCCTGGACTCCATCTCCGAGGCGACCGGCATCTCGGAGCGCGCGACCCTGTACTCCTCCACGGAGTACAAGAAGGTCCGCATGCTCTACTTCACGGACGCCTTCCGGGAGTGGGAGCGCGAACACGCGGGCGTGTGACGACCTCGTCGCTCACCGACACCCGGTCCGCCGCGCTGTTCGCCCGCGCGTCGGCCGTCCTCGCCGGCGGGGTGAACTCCCCGGTCAGGTCCATGAGGACGATCGGCCGCGACCACCCCCTCTTCATCGCCCGTGGCGAGGGCGCGGAGATCGTCGACGCCGACGGCAACCGCTACGTGGACTACGTCTGCTCGTGGGGCCCGCTCATCCACGGACATGCGCATCCGGACATCGTGGCGGCCGTGACCGAGGCGGCGGCGGACGGGACGACGTTCGGGGCGCCGACCGAGCGCGAGGTCCTGCTGGCCGAGGCGGTGACGGCACGCGTGCCCTCCGTCGACATGCTGCGCATGACGTCGAGCGGCACCGAGGCGTCGATGAGCGCGATCCGGCTCGCCCGCGCCGCGACCGGCCGCGAGAAGCTGTTGAAGTTCGCCGGCGCCTACCACGGCCATGTCGACGGCCTGCTGGCCGAGGCCGGCTCGGGTCTGGCGACCGCCGCCCTCCCGTCCTCGCCCGGTGTCCCGGCCGCCGCCACCGCGAACACGATCATCGTGCCGTGGAACGACCCGGACGCGGTGCGCGCGGCGATGGCCGAGCACGACTTCGCCGCGGTGCTGGCCGAGCCCTATCCGGCCAACATGGGCCTCGTCCCGCCCGCGCCCGGCTTCCTCGAGCTGCTGCGCGAGGGCGCCAGCGCCAACGGCGCCCTGCTGGTCTTCGACGAGGTGATCTCCGGCTTTCGCGTCGCCCCGGGCGGCGCCCAGGAGCTCACGGGCGTCCTGCCGGACCTCACCGTCATGGGCAAGGTCATCGGCGGCGGACTGCCGGCGGCCGCGTACGGCGGATCCATCGAGCTGATGGAGCGCATCGCGCCCGCCGGCGACGTGTACCAGGCCGGGACGCTGTCCGGGAACCCCGTCGCGACGGCGGCCGCGCTCGCCGCCCTGGAGCTGCTCGACGAGAGCGCCTACGCGCGCCTGAGCGCCACGACGGCCGCGCTGGCGGACGGTCTCCGGGAGGCGTCGGGCTCGCGGCCCGTGCAGGTCTGTCACACGACGGGGCTGCTCACCGTCTTCTTCTCTGAGACCCCGGTGACCGACTACTCCTCCGCCCAGGCCTGCGACTTGGACGCCCACGCCGCGTGGTGCCGGGCGCTGCTCGCGCGCGGCGTGTATCCCCCGCCCTCGCAGTTCGAGACGTGGTTTCCGTCCCTGGCCCACACGCCCGAGCACGTCGCACGCACGCTCGAGGCGGCCGCGGCCGCGTTCGAGGAGACCGCTGCGGGTCCCCCCACCCACGGGCCGGACCCTGTGAGCCGTGTTGGCGGGGGTTTCGCGTGAGCGGCGCCCTGGAGGCGCTGACCGCGCGCCTGCTCGCCGAGGGCGGACTCCTGGCGGGCGCGGCGGTCGCGGCGCCCTCGGGCGCGACGGCCGGCCTCGGCGACGCGGCGGCGGGCGGCGACGAGGGCTACGCGCTGCTGGTCGAGGCCATCCGCGAGGGCGAGCTCCAGCACTACGGCGGCGGGCGCGTCCTGCGCGGCGACGATGCCGACCTGGCCCTCCTGGCGGGGGACCGCTTGTACGCCCTCGGGCTGTCCGAGCTGGCCGAGCGCGGCGACCTCGAGTCGGTCGCGGCGCTCGCGCGCGTCATCGCCCTCTGCGCCCAGGCCCATGCCGAAGGTCAGCCCGCGGACGCCGACGCGGCGTGGAGCGCAGGGGTGGCCGCGGTCGCCGCCCGCGCGGAGCGCTCGTGACGGAGCGCACAAGCCCTGGGACCGGGCGCCTGTCCGCGATCCGGTGGCAGTATGGTTGGTGCTCCTCGCCGGAATGCGGTGGAGGACGCTGACTCCCATGGCCGCCTCACGCGCACGCAAGACGCCGAAGTCCAAGTACACCGCGGACCGCAACATCCCCGGTGCCTACGAGGGCGAGACGGTCACCCGCCGCCGCCTGATGGTGGGCACGGTCAACGGCGCGGGCGCGCTGGCCATGATGGGCTTCACCCTCCCGGCGCTGGGCTTCGCGCTCGGCACGCCGCTCTTCGAGCGCCCGCCCGCGATCTGGACCCCGGTCGGCAAGCCGTCGGACTTCCCCAACGACACCTACTTCCCCAAGGTGGCCACGGTGGTCCAGGGCGTCGGCGAGATCGGCAAGACGACGGTCTACGTCCGTGCACGCAACCCGGACCCCAAGGTGGATCCGCCCAACACCTTCCCCGACGGCGTGGATTTCGTCGCGATCTCCACGCGCTGCATGCACCTCGGCTGCCCCGTGCGCTACGTGGACGCGGCGAAGCGCTTCATCTGCCCGTGCCACGGCGGCGTCTACGACTTCGCCGGCCGCGTGACCGGCGGCCCGCCGGTCCGCCCCCTCGACCGCTTTCATCTGCGCCTGCGCGAGGGGCAGCTCGAAGTGGGTCCCCGCTACTCCGTCGACAGCCAGTTCCGCGTCCACGAGAAGTATCGCGATCCCGGCCAGGACCTCGATGGCGCCGGCCCATACCTGTACCCCGGCCGGTTCTCGACCCCCAAGCAGTGACCTGAATGCCCAAGCTCCCCCTTCCTCCCGTCCCCGAGAAGCTGCGCCCGACGCCCAAGCCCCCCGGCTCGGCGCCGACGCGCAAGCCGATCGAGCAGGCCAAGGAGGCCGGGATCTCCGCGGTGGACTGGGTCGACGAGCGCACGTCGCTGTCGGGCGGCATGCGCTGGGTGATGTTCCGCAAGGTCCCCAAGGGCACCAACTGGTTCTACACGCTGGGCTCGGCGTGCATGTTCGCGTTCCTCTCCCAGGCCGTCACGGGCGTGTTCCTGGCGATGTACTACAGCCCCGACGCCGCCGGCGGCGCGTACGAGTCGATCCGCCACATCACCAACGAGGTCTTTCTCGGGGAGTTCGTGCGCGGCATGCACCTGTGGGGCTCGACCGTGATGGTGATCCTCGTCTTCCTGCACATGGCGCGGACCTTCTTCTTCGGCGCCTACAAGTACCCGCGCGAGCTCAACTGGGTCATCGGCGTCCTGCTGCTGATCCTGACCATGGTGATGTCCTTCACGGGTTACCTGCTGCCCTTTGACCAACGGTCCTACTGGGCGACGATCGTCGGCGTGAACATCAACGGCACCGGGCCCTTCGTGGGACCGTTCCTGTCGGACTTCATGCGCGGCGGCGCCGAGTTCAGCGCCACTTCGCTGTCGCGCTTCTACGCCATCCACATGATGCTGGTTCCCGGCATCCTCGGGCTCATGATGGGCTTCCATCTCTACCTGGTCGCCAAGCTCGGCACCACGGCGCCTCCGTGGCTGAAGGCCCCGGTCGATCCCGAGCTGCGCAAGGACAAGGTCTAGGCGGTCGCATGAACCAGCGCGAGAAGGAGGCGTACCTCCGCGAGTACGCCCAGCACAAGGCGGCGGGCAAGCCCTTCTTCCCCTACGCCGTGGCGAAGGACTCGCTCATGGCCGTGGTCGTGGTCTTCTCGATCATCATGATGGCGTTGATCTTCGGCGCCCAGCTCGGCCCGAAGGCGGACCCGACGACCACCACCTACGTGCCGCGGCCGGAGTGGTACTACTACTTCCTCTTCGAGGTGTTGCGCGTCATCAAGCCGGCCATCCTCACGCCGGTCGCGACGGTCGGCGTGCCGACCATCTGCATGGTCCTGCTCTTTCTGCTGCCGTTCTACGACCGCAGCCCCGAGCGCCGGCCCGAGCGCCGGCCGATCGCCACCTCGGCGGGCATCTTCACCATCGCCGCCATGGCCTACCTGACCTACCTGGGCGCTTCGGCCGGCTCTCCGAACGAGATCGAGCTGACCGTCAGGGCCGACCTCGAGCCGGGC
>JAABUS010006015.1_pt1 | contig 15190 bp, 19 predicted proteins | sample 5560161 | NCBI WGS metagenome assembly JAABUS01 (sample SAMN10711885, study PRJNA513376) | rock metagenome | isolation source: Antarctica rocks | place: Antarctica: Victoria Land, Trio Nunatak nord | collected 2016-01-04 | reverse complement strand
CGAGCCGATCCGCCAGCTTCGCGATCTGACCCGGACCCGGACGTCGGTCACCCGCGAACGTTCGCGGGAGATCCAACGGCTGGAAAAACTGCTGGAAGACGCCGGGATCAAACTGTCCTCGGTGGCCACCGACATCGTTGGCGTCTCCGGCCGGGCGATGCTCGAGGCACTGATCACCGGCGAGCGAGACACGGAACATATGGCTGACCTGGCCCAACGTCGTATGCGAGCCAAGATCCCGCAGTTGACTGAAGCCTTGACCGGTCGGTTCACCCAGTATCACGCCTTCCTGGTGCGGGTCCACCTCAGCCTCATCGACCAGCACACCGCTGCGATCGACCAGCTCACGGCGCGGATCGAGATCTTGATGGAGCCCTTTCGTGGCTTCCACGATCTGATCTGCTCTATCCCCGGGATCGGCGCCAGGACTGCCGATGTTGTCGTCGCCGAAACCGGTGTTGACATGAGCCGTTTCCCGACCGCAAGACACCTGGCCTCGTGGGCCGGTACCACGCCGGGCAACAACGAGTCCGCAGGGCGGGTGAAGTCCAGCCACACCCGCCCCGGCAACCCATACTTGAAGGGCGCGCCGGGCGCAGCCGCGATGTCCATCGCCCGCAGCCCCGGCACCTACCGAACGCGAAGTACCGTCGGATCGCCACGCGACGCGGCCCACAGAAGGCCAACGTCGCCATCCAGCACACGCTCCTGGTCACCATCTGGAACGTGGGCGTTACCGGGACGCTGTACGACGACCCTGGCAGCGACTACTACACCCGGCTACGGCCAGAAGCCGCCAAACGCAGGGCTATTCACCAACTCGAGGGCATGGGATACCGGGTCACTCTCGACCAAGCGTCCCAACCCCGCCCGCCTTCCAGCCTCCCCGACCCGAATCTTCGCGTCAGGGTGTAGGTGGGGTCTGAAGCCGCCGGCCTCGAGGAGTGATCTGGCGATGTAGTTGGTCAGGTTTCGGAACCCGAGCGCGGAGCCGCGTAGGTGTTCGAGCCGGTTTACGCCCTCGCTTGCGAGTGCATTAGCCACAGCATAGCCGATCCCCCGACTTCCGCCGGTGATAACGGCGCGCTTCCCTAGCAGTTCAAGGTCCATCTCTACCCTGCCGTTCTCGTCGTTGTCGAAGTCTGACGAAGGTAAGAGAGTCTGGTGTGCGAAACGGAATGGCTGCTCGATGCCGAGATCGCTTTAAGATCCATCGCTGCAGGTGCACGCACTTCAGATCATCTTTCGACCGTGGGCTCTATCCTTTTGATCTTCTGGTTGACTACACAATATGTCACAGTCATTCTAAGGGGCGCGCCTACCGCGTGCTCGCGACCGGATCAAGATGGCGGCTTCAAGAGATCGTCCAATAGTGAGATAACGAAAAGCATGTCGGCAATTGTCCTAATAAACAGTTCGATAATATCGATAAGTTCCCGACGTCGACTCAACGACAACTCGAGAAGAGGCCGTACGTCTAGGGGCAGTGTTGTTGCCTGGCGCTGTGCGCTTTTGGCGAATGCTGCCCCGCCGGCCGTCACATCACGCTCGCATAAGAGTACAGCGGTGACGGCAAGGAGCTGCGGCGTCAGCGCAAAGTGGCGGTAGAGCGTCGGGATGACGTCGCCACCGTGTTGCGTTGAGAGCGCCTGGATAAGAGACCATACCTCGGGCGATATATCACTCTTTGGTGGAGCTGGGGGCAGCCGAACTCCAATGTTTGCCGATCGTGCTGAGTCCCCGGTGGCAACAGTCGAAACCAAAGTATCCTCGCCGTTTCGGAGGCACCTACGTAGCGCGTGCAATATGACGAGGTTTGCGGTGTTTCCGTCCTGGTATGCGAGCACCGTTCGCTCGGCTTGGCGTCGCGTGGCCCGGTCGATGCCAAGCAAGTTAAAGACCGTCGCCGCATTCCAGGTCGGCGGGCTCAGCGCTCTCGCGTTTCTGGACACCAAAGGGATACCACGGGATATTGCCCCGGATTCGAGGGCTGGGCGCACCGCGCTCCATACCGGCGTCAGGAGGTCGACCGCTGCCAGGTGACGGTAGAGGAGATTGACTATAGGCAAACCCATGGTCTGTCGGATGTCCTCATAGAGTCCTGCGGTCGCCCCCTGTGCGTCTGATTCTGAAATTTCTGCAATCACGCGCACCGCCCGCTACGACAGTGGGCGTCGAGGGTGGTGAGCTGCGGACGAGGTGAATGGATATGACGGTGCTTGGCAGTGTTGATCATGGGCTTCAAACCACGGCCAACGGCGAGACCAGGCTCCCGGTACCGCCTGGCAGCAAGAGGGGGGCGACACAGAAGAGGAAGGCGATACCGCCCGATTCGTCGCACTGGTCCGCCAGGTCCTCGAAGTCGGCGTTGTGAATGAGCGGGATGCCGTAGAACACCTCGGACAGGACGTGCACCGGGGAGTGGACTAGGTCGCGGTGCTCGTAGGGGATCGTGTCGCCCGGTGCGTCGGTCGCGATGAGCGAGACATCAGCGGATGCTAGGGCGTCGACGGTTTCAGCGCGCAGGCCCGGCCACTTTTGCGTGAGTCCGAGGCCGTGTTGGGTGTCCGCCGGACCGCTGAGAATCTTTCGCCACTGACAACCGGTGCGGATGACGGCCGCGTCACCGGGCTGGATTTGCTCCAGGATGGGAGCGAGGTCGTCGGGCGTCACCGGCGTCCCCGGTTCAACTAGCGCGCCGCGGTTCCGCGGCACGTCGATTAACATCCCGCGGGTGACGATCCCTGTCAGCTCCGTGGCGTCGAACTTCTTCGCCCCTTCTGCCATACTCACGACGTCGTCGAAGGGATGTCCACCGAATGTGCGACCCCTGTAGCCGATGTGGCAGAGCGCGTCTATATGGGTGTTCGTCATGCCGTGGGTGCGTACGGTCCAGTCGTCGTAGCTGACTTGGGTCATCTGGCCCTGTTCGAAGCCGGTCGAGTCGGCCCTCAGCATTGTCTGGGTGGAGGCTGGTGACTCGGTCCATTGGTCGGTGCCATTGTCCGGGTCGATGGCCCGGCCGCATGTAACGACGGCCCCGGTGCGGACCGCAGCGACTCCGCGTAGCACCGCTGCGGCATCGATGAGGTTGAGGGTCCCCCGGTCGTTGTCCCATCGACCCCAGTTCCCGGTATGCGAAGGCCATTCACCCCGCACTCCGGTCGAGTGGAACTCACTACTAGCCCCCGCGCTACCACTCATTTTCGCGCCCCGTCCTTCATTTTCTCGTGACTACAGAACAACCGTCGGTGCGATAAGAGAGCCCGTTGCGCCCGGCACGTTCAGCGGCGCAACACAGAGCAGGCAATATGTCTGCCCGGCGTCAGCGGCGGCTTGGGATACTTCTTCGAGCTCTAGGTTGTGGAGCATTGGGATTCCATAATAGACTTCAGCAAGAGTGTGAACAGGCGCGTGGGTGAATTCTTCGTACTCGTGCGGGAACGAGTCACCGGGAGTATCGGTGGCGACCACCGAGATGTCGAGCGAGGCCAATAGGTCGATAGCCGCACAATTGAGGCCCGGCCAGTTCCCGCGATCGATCTCTTCGCCCACGGGTGCTTGGCGCGTGCGCTGCGCCTCACGCCAGTCCACCCCGGTACGGATAATCACTGCGTCGCCGCTGACAATCGAGGTCGCTAGGCGCTCAATATCGGCCTCTCCCACGACGTCGTCTGGCTGCAGCCGGGGCACCCCCCGCATTCTTGGGACGTCTATGATCACTCCACGCGTCGTCAGCGGCGCACATTCGGTGACATCTATCCCAAGAACACCCCGATCCATCGTCACGACCTCGTCATAGTCATTCCCGTCAAAACAGACCCCCCCGTGACCCATGTGTCCGAGCGCATCAATATGCGTGTTGATAAGGCCATGCGTGATGAAGGTCATCCGGTCATGTGACACCTGGGTCAGGAGCCCAGCGTTATAATTTCCTGGGGGCGTAAGCATCTCGTGGACGAAGGCCGGGGTGCCCCAAATATTGGACCCGGTGCTGTCCTGGACGGGGCGACCGCAGGCGAACGACCGGCCCTGGGACACCGAGGTGGCCGCCCGCAGTACGGCGTCCGTATCGATGAGATTCAGTGCACCACGGTTGTTGTCCCAGCGGCGCCAGTTACCGGTGTGTCCGGGCCAGGTCGTCCGATCGCCACCGGTTTGGAACTTTTTGAGGGAACTAGTCATTTCGCTGTCCTTTCTAAAACAAACCTCTCAATTAAGGTATCGGGAGGGCGTCGATGACCTTGTATTGGCCGTCGACGATCTGAGTCAGGAACATGCTTTTCTCACCGATACGCTCGCTGTCGGTGAAGGTTAGCGGCTGTAGCACGGAGGACACCGTGAAGTTCGACCACCCGAGCAGATGTTTCTTCAGCGAGTCCCGCGTAAGATCTTTTCCGGTACCTTTGATCGCTTCTGTCAGGGCCTGCGCGGCGGCGCAGCCGAAAACTGCGCCAGGGCTGCCTACGAGTGAAGGCGCCTTGCTCTTAAACAGGTCGTCGCACGGCTTGTTTGCTCGGTGTTTGGCGGGGCGACCGCCGCTGGCGCAAGTAGTTTGGCAGCCGTTTCGGAGTTCGGCTTTCCATTAAGGATGCTTTCGGTGCTATTTGAGAAGGCAAGGACATTCTTTGTCGGCAGGGCACCCTGCGACTGCATGAGCGTGACAAGACGCCCGGCGTTGACGCCGTCAACCAGCGCGAGGTAGTCAGGCTTGGCTGCCTTCAGCTTCAGTACGACAGGCGTGAGGTCGGCCTGACCACCGGTGGTCTCGTCATTACCGACCACCGTTCCACCCGCGGCGGCGGTCGCCGACTGGATGGCCGAGATCGTTTTGTCCACCCCGGGCAGCTGCTGTGCAATAACATACACAGACCCCGGCCCGTTCTTCTTCATACCATAGGTGATGAGCGCGGCCATCTGCTTGTCATAGGTCGGCACGATAAAGAAGGCATTAGACGTGTCACCGGTAGCGAGGCTGGCCAGCGGGAAAAGGAAGGGAACACCTGCCGGTAGGGCCGCCTGTTGAATCGCTGGCGGCTGGATTGTCCCACATCCGTTGAAGATAGCGAAAACCGGTTTACGGACGAGCTGTTGCGCGTTCGCTAGAGCCTTCGGCGCCGTATACGCGTCGTCCAGCACCGTGGCGTCGATCTTGCGGCCGTTGATTCCTCCGCTAGCATTGACGCTGTCAAACCACGCGTTCGCCGCATCCGACACCGGTTTGCACACCGAGGCAGCCGGGCCCGTCAACGGGATCGTCGTACCGATTGCGATGGAGGTGGACGTGATTCCGTCCGAGTTGTTACCCGCATCCGCGTTGCCGCCGCTGCTACCACCGCTGCTACCACCGCTATTACCTGTGCAGGCCGACGCGAGAAGGGTGCCGGCGAGTGCAGCGGCTAACCCCATCGTTTCCATTGTTCCTTTGGAACCCATGCTTCCTCCTTAGTTAGGTTGGCGCTTCTAGGCTGGCGGGTGTGAGAGTCCCTATCCATGGTCCCTGCAAAGGTCCGCGGAGGGAGGATTTCGTAGTTCTTCCAGACACGCATCGGGTCGCCAGTGTCGGGCTCCTCGACCTTGATCACGTCCACGCCGAGGTCACCGAGCAGCTGTCCACAGAACGGGCCGGCAATCAACTGGCCGAGTTCGAGCACGCGCAACCCGCGCAGAGGCCCCGTTGAAGGTTGCAGACCAGGGGGATCCTCTTGCGTCACCGCGCTAATATTGCATACCAAGCCACCCCCGGCAAGACCTTGCTCACGCCGGTGTGCGGAGCCCCCACTGAGGTGTGCTGGAAGGGTTTGGGGACCATGATCTACTGAACCAGCCAGTGCGGGTGTGCAGCACAGCGTCCACGCAACGCCAACTGCGAGCGATCGCGCGGGGCCGGCGTCACGGCATCCCTACCTGGCCAATCGGAAACGACCGCTTAATGTATGCAATAGGGAGACATCATGAGCAACGCAGCCGAGCGGGCATGCACCGTCATCCGCATGTCCATCCTCGATGGCTCGGCCATCAAAACTCGCGGCTGAGGGAAACAAGCCTCGCCAAGCAGATCGGGGTAAGCCGGACACCCGTGCGGGAGGCCCTCCGGAGGCTCGACTCGGAGGGTCTGGTCGAGTACCTACCTAGCTCAGGGCTAGGCCCAATACCGTTCAGTTAAGACTACATGGGTGTAGTTTGGGGTCATGCCTCGTGGTGGTTGGCGTAAGCCCGAGTCGGATCGTCGGCTTTCGGATCTGGTGTCGATCGGTGTGTTGACTCGGGTGTTCCCGCCGGACCTGGTCGATGAGGTGATCGAGTCAGCGGGGCGTACTCAACAGCGGAGTCGTTCACTGCCGGCGCGGGTGATGGCGTACTTCGCAATTGGGATGGGCTTGTACTCCGACGGCTCCTATGAGGACGTGCTGGCGCAGCTCACTGATGGGTTGTCGTGGGCGTCGGGGTGGGCGCAGGAGTACCCGTTGCCGTCGAAGTCGGCGATTTTCCAGGCCCGTCAGCGGTTGGGGTCGCAGCCGTTGGTCGATCTGTTCGACCGGGTCGCGAAACCGATCGGTGGGACCGACGCTGCGACGGGCACGCCTGGGGTGTGGGTCGCGGGGCGGCGTCTGGTCGCGGTCGACGGGACATGTCTGGAGGTGGCCGACAGCGCCGCTAACGACGACCACTTCGGTCGCCCGGGGGTGAACAAGGGCGAGCAGGCGGCGTTCCCGATGGCCCGGGTGTTGGCGGTCGCCGAGTGCGGGACGCATGCGATCTTCGCCGCCGAGGTCGGCACCTACGCCGAGTCCGAGGCCACCCTGGCCGCCAAGCTCCCCCCCGTGCCCTGGCGCCGGGGATGCTGCTGACCGCGGACCGCGGGTTCTTCTCCTACGCCCTGTGGCGCACGACGGCCACGACGGGTGCGGACCTGTTGTGGCGCATCCGCACCGACACAGCCGGCCCGAAACCCGTTCACGTGCAGGACCTGGCCGACGGGTCCTGGCTAGCGCACCTGCAACAGACCCACTCCGCTGCTGCACGAGCCGCGGAGCCGATGCTGGTCCGGGTGATCGACTACACCCTGCAGGACGGACGCGTCGACCGCAGCGGCGACGACAGCCACGACGGTGAACGTGTCGCCGATGGTGTCGCCGACAAGGCCGCGATGACCTACCGGCTGTTCACCACCATGCTGGATCCCGTCGCGGCACCCGCGGTCGAGCTCGCCGGCGCTTACGCGCAGCGGTGGGAGATCGAGTCCGCGTTCGACGAGCTGAAGACCCACCAACGCGGCCCGCGGGTAGTGCTGCGCTCGAAGTCCCCCGACCTGGTGCTGCAGGAGATCTGGGGCCATCTGTGTTGCCACTACGCGATCCGGTCGCTGATGGCTGACGCCGCCGAGCATGCAGGGCACGACCCCGACCGGGTCAGCTTCACCACCGCCCTGCGGATCGTGCGCCAAACGGTCACCCAGCAGGGCGCTTTCCCCCCTCAGCACCCATGACCCCAGCGACCGGCGGTCGATATGGCGCACGTTCCTGGCCCGACTCCTAGCCCGACTGAACCCCAGACGGCGACACCGCTCAGCGCCCCGCGTGGTGAAACGCAAATACACCAAGTGGCACGTCAAACGCGCCGCTCACGCCTCCTGGCCACAACCCACCCACGACCCCAACACCCACATCATCCCCCACTAACTGAACGGTATTGGGGCTAGGCCTGGGCTAGGCCCCCCGTCCTCAACGTCCGCTCCTGTCGCGATCCGCTCGGTGCGGGGATGGTCCTGCAAGGCGCGTCACACAGCCGCGTGCCGGCGTCTCGGTGGTCAAGCGACTGGGCGGGGACTGTCCGCTCAACGGAGTTTCTGGCCCGACACGCCGACGGAGTCGGCGAGGAAGGCTGGTCACCAATGATCGACACACGCTCGGGCATGAGCAGCATGCCGAAGGATGCGAGGAAGACCGCCAAGCCGGGTGAGGCTGAGCGGGCCGCGGTGCGGGAGCTGGTCAAGGCTGCCCGGGCCCGGGGGGAGGACCTGACCGGCCCGGACGGGCTGCTGAAGACGATCACGGCCACGGTGCTGAAGGCCGCTCTTGAGGGAGATGACCGAGCACCTGGACCACGAGAAGCACCACGCCACCGCGGGTGATGACGGCAATGTGCGTAACGGGACCCGGCCCAAGACGGTGCTGACTGACGCCGCGGGTGAGGTGGCCATCGAGGTGCCTCGGGACCGCGCCGGCACCTTCGCCCCGGTGATTGTCAACATGCGGCAGCGGCGCCTCAACGATGTGGATGCGGTGGCGATCTCGTTGTACGCCAGGGGTTGACGACCGGGGAGATCTCGGCGCACTTCGCTGAGGTGTACGGCGCGTCCATCTCCAAGGACACGGTCTCGCGGATCACCGACAAGGTCGTGGAGTGGGGGTCCCCCCGCTTGCGGGGGAGATGCAGGGCTGGTCCTCACGGCCGCTGCAGGGCGTGTACGCGGCGATCTTCATCGACGCGATCTACGTCGAGGTTATGGACGCGCAGGTCGGTAACCAGCCGTTCTACGCCGCGATCGGGGTCGACCTGGGCGGCCACCGGGACGTGCTCGGCTTGTGGGCTGGCAAAGGCGGCGGGGAGTCGGCGAAGTTCTGGATGAACGTGCGGTCTTGAGGATGTCGTTCGCGCGCTCCAGCTCGGCCACCCGACGCTTCAGCGCACGCACCTCCTCGGTGTCCACCAAGCGTGAGGCCGGCGGGCGAGACCCGACCGCGCGTTCCTCGGCCTCGACCCAGTTACGGATCGTGGCCGGGTTGATGTCCAACAGCGCGCCCACCTGACGGCGCGCCTCGACCTGGGACTCGCCGTGCTCCTGAACCCGGTCGATGTACAACCGGATCGCGCGAGCACGCGTCTCCTCGTCGAACTTCCTCGGTGCGGGCATGAACCCAGTCTCCCTTGCTGGATCAGCATCCTCCGGAAGACTCAGGACGGTTCATGGCCAAGTTAACGAGCCCGCCCTGGTCTGTGAGCAGGAATGCTCTGGCGCTGAGGATGTGCGCGCGCATGACTGCGGCTGCCCAACTGGCATCCCTTGACTCGAGGGCCGCAACGATCTCACGGTGGTGGATGCAGCTGCGCTTGAGCATGTCTGGGGTGTAAAGGTGGAAGCATCGGTAGATCAGGGGGTTGAGCACCACGTTCGCTATCAAACGCGACAGTCGTTCACTTTGGCCTGCTTCGATCACCGTGTGGTGAAACTGGTTGTTGAGCAGCGCCATCTCGTCACGGCTGCCTCGGGCAGCATGGTCCACGAGGCGCTCCATCGATGTGGCGGTCTCCCGCAACCGTTCGAGGGAGATCGCATCAATATGTTGCGCCGCAAGTGCGGCGGCGTGCGCCTCGAGCAACGCCCGCAGGTCGTAGACCTCACCGAGCTCCTGCTCGGAGTAGCTCACAACCCTTGCGCCCCGATTAGGTAGGTACTCGACCAGACCCTCCGAGTCGAGCCTCCGGAGGGCCTCCCGCACCGGTGTCCGGCTTACGCCGATCTGTTTGGCGAGGCTTGCTTCTCTCAGCCTCGAGTTTTGAGTCGCCGAGCCATCGAGGATGGACATGCGGATGACGGTGTATGCCTGCTCGACCGCGTTGCTCATGGTGTCTTCCTAGAGGATGTCCCGGGCTCCGTGGAACTTCGGTGGCGGCCCGAGGAGGGTCAGGCTGCGTTCACGGTCTCATTATCACGTTCGGCACCGACAGCCGGTTCGGAGACATGCCGCTGGAGTGCGGCTCGTAGCGGGCAGGTGCAGGTGGCCGTTGACGCGGCGGAACTGCTTGCTGGCCTCGATCATGCCGGCGGCGCACCAGCGGGTGGCCATCTGTCCGTCGCGCCAGCGTTTGACGTTCTTGGCGTGTTCCCGGCAGATGCCGATCATCGACTCGATCGCATTGGTTGAGCGGAGGGTGCGGGCCAGGGTCGGCGGCACGTCGAGGGCGAGCACGGTCAGGGTCTCGACCAGTCCCTCGCACAGGTTGGCCGCGGCGGAAGGGTGTGTCTTGTCCAATTCACGGGCCAGCATGGTCAGCTGCGCCTCGGCCTCCAGCGCCGATCCGGAATGGTAGGCGGTCCGCATCCGCCGCTCGACGGTGGGGCGCATCCGTTGCGGCAGATGCTCTTTCACGTTACGCATCTTGTGCAGCTGGCAGCGAGCCAGCACCGGCTGATCGAACACCTCCAGCACGGCCCGCCGCAGCGCCTTGGACCCGTCCAGGACGGCCAGGGTCGGCTTGGTGACGTCCAGGCCACGCTCACGCAGCCCGACGATCAGCTCGGTGACCAGAGTCGCGTTCTTGGTCGAGCCTTCGACCAGGGCCAGCGGGTGCTTGGTTCCGTCGATGCCGATCCCCCAGCGCCACCACACAGCAGGACTAGGCGAAGTGCACCCCGTCGACCATGAACGCGACCAGGTCAAGGCCGGACAGGTCCGCGGCCAGCAGGTCGGCCAGCGCGGTCTCGGTCATCGCCACAAACCGGCGCGATACCGCCGACTTGCTGGTCGCGGTGGCCGAACGCTCACCTGCTCACCGACCGGCTCCAGCCCGACACCGTACCGGCGGGTGGACAGCCCAGCGAGCATCCGCTCTATCGCCATCCGCCCCAGCACCTCGGTGTCGTTGAACAGCTCGTACACCGGCACCGGCAGCTCCCCGGACCCGTCCACGGCGCGAACCCGCGGCCGCTGCACCGGCACCCGCCGCCCGCCCAGAGTCACCGAACCAGCCTCCCGGCCGTGACGGACCGCCGACCAGTCCGGGTCGTGCCGGCCGCGTGACCCGGCCAACGCGGCCACGTCCGCGTCCATCAACGCGCCCGTCACCTGCAGTCCGGCGCCGACGGCCAGCGCCAGCAGCCCCTCGCTCAAGTTCTCGGCGATCTCCTCCCATCGCCACGCTGACCTGCTCGGACACGGCGAGCGCGCTCGTGTCAAACGACGTGGTCTGGTACTTCTTGGTCATGGTGGTCCCCTGTCATGGGGTCGTCTTTGGCGGACGCCCAACACCTACCGGAAGGCAGGGATCAGGCGGGGGACCGCCACCTCAACTTCCACGCAACCCGGGACAACCTCGACTTCCTATTGCATACATTTAGCAACATTTTCCGGTTGCCCAGGTAGGGATGCTGTGACGCCGGTCCCCGCGCGATCGCTCGCGTTTGGCGTTGCGTGGACGCTGTGCTAGACACCCGCACTGGCTGGTTCAGTAAATCATGGTCCCCAAACCCTTCCAGCACACCTCAGTGGGGGCTCCGCACACCGGCGTGAGCAAGGTCTTGCCGGGGGTGGCTTGGTATGCAATATTAGCGCGGTGACGCAAGAGGAACCCCCTGGTCTGCAACCTCCAACGGGGCCTCTGCGCGGGTTGCGCGTGCTCGAACTCGGCCAGTTGATTGCCGGCCCGTTCTGTGGACAGCTGCTAGGTGACCTCGGCGCGGACGTGATCAAGGTCGAGGAGCCCGACACTGGCGACCCAATGCGTGTCTGGGGTGTCCCGCAGGGTGACGGTGCGGCAATCTGGTGGTCAGTCATTGCGCGGAATAAGCGGTCGATTGGACTTGACCTGCGCAGCGCTGAAGGGCAGGACCTGGTCCGCCAGCTCGTCAAGTCGGCAGACGTCCTCCTCGAGAACTTTCGTCCCGGGACACTCGAGCGCTGGGACCTCGACTACCAGTCCCTGTCACTCATAAATCCTCGGTTGGTGCTGGCCCGTATCAGCGGGTACGGCCAAACCGGCCCATATTCGTCGCGGGCCGGCTACGGCAGCATCGGTGAGGCCATGGGTGGCCTGCGCTACGTGGTAGGTGACCCGTCAGGGCCGCCAAGCCGTCTCGGTATTTCGGCTGGCGACACGCTCGCCGCACTATTCACCACGATCGGGATTCTATCCGCACTGATAGAGCGGTCCCACAGCGGCACGGGCCAGATCGTCGATACCGCCATCTACGAGGCGGTCCTGGCCGTGATGGAGTCGTTGATCCCGGACTATGCCATCGGCGGCGAAATCAGAGAACGGACCGGAGCTGTGCTTCCCGGCGTAGCACCGTCCAACGTCTACCCGACGGTCGACGATCAAAGCGTCCTCCTCGCCGCAAATCAGGATTCGGTTTTCCGGCGACTAGCCACCGCGATGGGTCGACCAGAGCTCGCGACTGACCCAAGGTACGCGACCCATGTGGCTCGGGGTGACAACCAGGTCGAACTTGACCACATCATTGCGTGCTGGACGGCGACCATGACTTGGCAAAGGCTTGAGGGCATTTGCGTCGAGAACGGCGTTCCAGCGGGCCTGATCTACCGTGCGCCGGACATGCTGAGCGACCCGCACTTTGCCGCGCGGGAAGCAATCGTCTGGCCTGCCCACCCCCGTGTCGGCGAACTGCCGATGACCAACGTTTTTCCCAGACTTTCCCGGACGCCGGGAAACGTTCGTTGGGTAGGCCCAGGACTCCTCGGGCAGCACACCGACGAAGTGCTCACGGAGATCGGCTGCACCCCGGCGGAGATCTCTCGGCTGCGGACTGCAGGGGTCGTCACATGAGTTCGACCGATACTGACACTCTAGCGATCGGGCTACTTAGGTCGCTTCCCGCGTCCGTTCGCCTTGTCGAGGTCGGACTGCGTGACGGGTTGCAGGTGGTCCCAGGACGATTGCCCCTCGAGGTGAAGGTTGACCTGGTGCAGCGCATGCTCGATGCAGGGGTGCGACACATCGAGGTGGCCTCTTTTGCACATCCCGAGGTGCTGCCGCAGCTCGCCGACGCGGAAGAGCTGCTGGCCGCGGTTCCCCGAACACCTGGCGTCGAGTACCGCGCCTTGGTCCCCAACCTTCGCGGTGCCAAGCGCGCGGCAGAGTGCGACCTGCACACGATGGTCGCCCTCACATGTGCTGACGAGGACGTGGCGCAGCTCAACCAGGGTCGCGGCGTCGACGAGATCCTCGCCGAGCTGCCCGCCATCGGCGCGGTCTGCCGGGAGACCGGCACTCGGCTGGTCACCTCCGTCGCCATGGCGTTCTTCGCGGCCGGACGCGGGCGAGTTTCGACGGAAGACCGCATGCGCTGCGTGGACGCAGCGGTCGACGCCGGAGCGACGGGGGTATGCCTGGCCTGTAGTACTGGCATGGAGGAGCCCCGTGAGGTCGCTGAGGGCGTCGACGAGGTTCGCGCTCGGTATCCTCAACTTGAGGTGGGCGTTCACCTGCACGCCCGTAACGGAATGGGCCTGGCCAATGCCCTGGCGGCCATGTCTGCCGGAGCGACCTGGCTCGAGGGTTCATTTGGTGGCCTTGGCGGGGATCTCTGGGCTCCGGGCCCAGTAGAGGTCCTCGGCAACGTGCCCTTCGAGGACCTGGTGCACTTCACCGACTCGCTCGGCATTACTACCGGCATCGACCTCAAAAGGTACCTGCCGGTCGTTGCGATCATTGAGTCGTACACGGGGTGGACGGCCCGCTCGGCCGTGGTCGCTGGGGGAACGCGCGCCGAGCTGATTGCTCACCGCTGGGTTCGCGACCAGAACGGAGTGGCCATCGGCCGACCACAACGGGAGGGGCTCCGCCCCGCCGCTGAGGGTCGTTCCCTGGCCATGTTGTGGCTCGACAGCCACAATCGGAACGACCCCGCAGCCCTGGGCGAGATGCTCGCCGAGGACATCGAGATTCACTCGTTGTTCCGCAGCGAACCCGCGCGCGGCCGCGAGCACGCGATACAACACTTTCGACAGACCATGAGCACGTTCCCAGACCTTGTCATCGACCCAGTCGCAGATGCGCTGAGCGCCGACGGAACCCAATATTTCGCTCACGTTCGGTTCAGGGGCCACTTCACCGGTCCTTGGGGCGCCGGCGACCACCGGCTGATGGGGAGCGGCCAGAAGCTGGATGTCGCCGGCACGGTGATCCTCAGCTTGAATGACAACGGGGTTCGCAGCGTCCGAACGTTGTTCGACAAGGCTGAATGGTTGGCCCAAATGGGTATGGAGTGGGAAAGGCCATCGCCATGACCTCAGAATCCTATCGGCACCCGCTTCTCGACTGGGCCAACCAGCAGCATTTCCCGACCGTGGCGGCCCTCCTTGAGGCAGGCGCGGCGCTCTGGCCGGACCGGCTATGGTGCCGCACCCCCGATGGGGACATCAGTCGAGCCAAGGCGCTGCAGGCAGGGCGCCGGGTCGCTGCAGGACTTGCCGCGCGCGGCGTGACTCCCGGCGACCGCGTTGTCATTGTCCTGCCTAACGGGTTGGACTTTGTCCGAACCTGGATGGGTGTGGTGATGGCCGAAGGTATCACCGTCGGGATCAACCCGGCCGCGGCAGTGACTGAGCTAGCGGCGGTGGTGGAGGAAATCGCACCGAAGTTGGTGGTTGTGAGCGACTCGTTCGACCGCGCCAGTGGCGCCGCAGCCGCGATGGTGACCGTGAACCAGTTGCTTGACTGCGAGCCGGCCGCGTCGCTGCCCAGAGCGCGTACGCGCCCGGATGATCCGGTCAGCTTTATTCAGAGTTCTGGGACCACTGGTCGACCCAAGTTCATTATCGAGACCAACGCCATGTACACGATGGCTGCTGAGGGCTTTCCGTACTGGCTTCGACTCGACGAGAGCGATGTCCTCATGACCTGCCTGCCGCTTTCACACCTAAACGCGCAGGTTTACTCGATGCTCGGCTCGTACGGCTGCGGCGCGAAGTTCGTGCTGCTTCCGCGCTTTTCGGCATCGACGTTCTGGGCCGACGTCGTACGCTTCGAAGTGACAGAGTTCAACGCCATCGGCGCCATGCTCGAGATCCTGATGCGCCTACCGTCGGCGGCGGACGAACGCGACAACCCGGTTCGGATCTGTTACGCGGCACCGACGCCGACTCCTGAGCGACACCAAGAGATTGAGGCGCGCTTCGGCCTGCGACTGGTCGTAGGTTTCGCACAGTCGGAAAGTCCGTACGGCTTGGTGGTATCGATGGATGTCCCCCAGCGGTACGGAACGATGGGTCGCGCTAGACAGCATCCCAGGCTCGGCACCGTGAACCAGGCCCGCATTGTCGATGCGCGCGGCGAGGTGCTGGGCGTCGGTGCCACCGGTGAGATCGAGTTCAGGAATCCCGCGACCTCGCCTGGATACTTCAACAACCCCCGCGAGTCGGCTGCAATAGTACACGACGGGTGGCTC
>JAABUS010006014.1_pt1 | contig 15191 bp, 1 predicted proteins | sample 5560161 | NCBI WGS metagenome assembly JAABUS01 (sample SAMN10711885, study PRJNA513376) | rock metagenome | isolation source: Antarctica rocks | place: Antarctica: Victoria Land, Trio Nunatak nord | collected 2016-01-04 | reverse complement strand
TTGGCGTTTTAACCGCTTTCCTAATTGTCCTAATCTTTGTACCACTTAATGGAGCATATATGCGCGTATATATAGGCCATATATGGGGGCAGCAATGGGGCATGCGCGCATACATGGGCCATATGGGAGCAGTAATGGGGCATGCATGCGCGCATACATGGGCCATATATGGGAGTATACATGGCCATATATGGGCGCATATATGGGCCACATGGGAGCAGTATTGGGGCATGCATGCGCGCATACATGGGCCATATATGGGGGCATACATAGGCCACCTGGGAGCAGCAATGGGGCATGCATGCGCGCATACATGGGCCATATATGGGGGCATATATAGGCCACATGGGAGCAGCAATGGGGCATACATGGGCGCATATATAGGCCACATGGGAGCAGCAATGGGGCATGTATACGCGTATACATAGGCCATTTATGGGGCAGCCCTATAGGGAGAGTAGGGAGGAAGGGAATAATAGGTAATTCCTTCCCTTCCCTAGTAGTCTTTACTCCTTCCCTTCCGCTCCCTTCCCTACTAGAAGGGAAGGGAGCGGGGGTTATTCCCTTCCCTTCCCTTCCTTATTCCGTAGCGTAGTATTCGTAATTACCCTAGAGTTAGTATTTAAAGAAGAGGATCTATATTACCGGCCTAAAGAAATAAGATAAAACCCTATTATTAATAATAATCCCGAAGGTACTTATATATACGCTTCGGATTAACGTAGGGTAGGGTAGGGATCGAGGTATAATCTTTACTCTAGCCTAGTATAGGGCCTAGGGTAGAGTAGAGTAGAGTAAAGTTTTATTAAAAAATCCCTACTACGCTAAGACGGATTTCTAATAATTATTCTAATAACGTTACTACCTTTATAAATATATATATTTATAATTACTACTACTATTACTACCCCTATAGATATATATACTCATAGTTACTACTATTTTTATAGATATATACACTCATGACTATTACTACCTCTATAGATACGCGTATTTATAACTACTATTTATCACGGGGTGGACTTTAGTAGGAGTATTATTATAAATATCTACTAAAACGGCGGGCTAAGCCCTACCGCTAACTTTATCGAGACTAGAATAACTCTAGGATTCTAATATATTAAAACTAAATCTTTTATATTATATATTATTATATTAACCCCTTGTTAAATAGTAGTAATAATTATACTAACGTAGAACTATATTTTTTCTATATTAATAAAAACGATTATATTAATTATAAATAGTAAAATAACTTTTAAAACGGTTAATATATTCCTTATTAACTACTATATTCAAAATAATTTACTCTATATCGATAACGAGTTTTATTTATATTATATTTATTTAATATTTCTATATCGTACTCTACTACTTTAAATAAATATTTCTAAACTCTTTATTAAGTTATTAAAATAATTTATTTAATATCTTTTTCATTTAGGGTATTTATAATAAATATTAAATTAAGTATTTAAAACGTCCCTTTATTTATTTCCTTTTTATTAATATAGTTATTTATTTTAATAAGTTATTTATTAAGTAAATATCTAGCCTAGTAAATATATTACTAGTTATATCTCTTACGCTTCCGCTATAGAAAAAAGAATACTAGAATATTAGTCTTTTAATACTACTTTTATTATTCGCCTAGTATTATTATTTTTAGTATTTATTATTAATTATTACTTTAGTTATTACCCTAGAAGAAGTTTAATTAAACTTTACTATAGTTGATTTTACTTTCTATTTATAAGAATTTCTAATATTAAATAAATATATCTTAAAATAAGTAAAAGTTACTTTTAATATTAAACGAGTAATTACTTAGATAATTATATAATTTTCTTATCCTCCTATTAAAGTACCCCTTTAATATTTATTAAAGAGGGGCCGGAAAGCGAAGTAATTTAATAACGACTTTTCGGAGTATATTAAATTTAAATAACCTATTATATAACTACCCTAGGTTATAAATAAAATGTTTATAATACCGTTTATCGGTACCTTCCGAAGGGATATTAAAAAGTTACGTTAATACTTATAAAAGAAGTAATCTTTAGAGGACGAATTTAAAAACGAAGAAATTATAACTCCTCCCGAGCCCGAGTAACCTATTATAGATTCCGAATAAATAATATAATTTATAAAATCGTTAGAAATTTAGGCTCTTATTATTAAATTAGTAACTAGGATAAAGAAAGGCCCGATAGGACTTTAAGGTTTATTAAAAGTAAATAATTTAATTAATTAAAACGATATTAATACTAGGGTAAACGCCTAAAATAAATTAAAACTCGAAGAGATTAAATTCTTCGACTTTAAGGGCGATAAAAAGGATAACCTATTTACTTTAAAAAAGTATACTATATATAAAAACGTTTTCGACTTTAAGGATCGCGTTAACGATATAATTAAATAATACGGCGAAGAGGAGATACGAAAGTTTTTATTTTTATATCTTAAGGGAGTAGCCTTTAAGTAGTTCTCGAATAAATTAAATATTAATACTAAGATATTAATACGTACCTTCGTTAACCCTAAATAAATAAATCGTTTTATTAAATAATTTAAAATAAAGACGCTAGAAACTATACGTAAACTTCGTTTTAATAAATATAAATTTATTTAAATACGTACTAGTAAGACGCCTAGGTAGTATATAAATAAAATATTTAATTTAACTAGGGCCGCCGATATTCCTAGCGTATATTAATAAATATTTATAATCTACGATTATATTAACTCTAATTTTAAGTCTTTTATTAATCCGCTTAAATTTAGTATTTTATTAAATAAATTCCTTAATTTACTTAATACTAAAGAAGAAGCCTAGCTAGGAATAATACGAAGTAATAAAATAATTAAATCTTTACTACCTCTTAAGCTAAAGGGTTTACGATAAAGTTAATAGAATTATTAATAATTTAACCGGTTCCGTTTATAGTAGAACTAGTTACCTTAAGTTATTTCTTATTAATTTATTAATCTGGTTTATTAAAATATATTAAATATCCCTTAAACGTAGTAGTAACCTCGTTAAATTCAACCGTTACCTACTTAGTTATAAATTATTGATAATAATACTAGAAATATATTTTTTCCTCTTAGAAATAGAAATCGTTTTAACTATTAACCGCGTTAAGAAAACCGCGGGCCTATAACCGGTAGTTATAATTTTAACTATTTCGGGTAATAGTAAATACTCTTTAAATATATAACTATTTATTATAAAACCAAGATATAAGAGGACCGTTTTTAAGAAAACGGTACTATAGAGTTATAAATAGAAGAATAATCTATATTTAATATTAATTACGTTAATAAATAGAGCCAGGATTAATAGTGAAAGGATTATTATATTAAATAAAACGAAATAACTAGTTATTAAATAACTATTATCGATTCGCCTAAATAAATCGAGTGTCGTATTTATAAAGAGTTATTCTTTTTTAAAAATATATTATATACGTATTTTAAAAGTTAAGGTTTAAATAGGAACCCTATTAAAGTCTTTTACCCTAAATATTTAATTATAAATATTATTTAAAAAAGTAAATAGTCTTTAATAATAAATAAAAACACGGAAGCCTATTACTAAATTAAAACGAATAACGAATTACTAAAATAAAAACCTATTATTAAATTAAACTACGACTCTTCTAAAAATATAGGAATAGGATAAATGTTTAGGAAGTACTAATATACCGGTATTCGGGTCGGTTTAAACCCTAGAATTAAAATAGAAAAGAGTTATAAAGATACTAGTTATAAAGTAATTATTATTAATTATAAATTTATAGTACACTTTTTTCTAAAAGTTAGAATCTATACTATAATAACCCTACTCTAAATTACCGGTATTAATATTAATTACTATATTATTTTTAAATATATTATTACCTCCTTATACTTCCCCGGGAAAGATAAAAGTAGTAATAAAATAATAACCGAAACCGCCTCTAGGGAAGTCTATATTATAGATAATTTTAAAATAAATATATTTATTAATATAGACATTATAGCCCTTGAAGGGATTAATATGTTAATATCTCGGTAAATCGCTTATATCGGTAGCTACGATATAAAGTACCCTATCGATATTTATTTAAGAGATATAAGTATAAACCGGCCGGTATATACTACGAAAATAAAAGTTATCCCCCTATAAACTACAGTAATTATCGAAGTTTATAAATTTAATTTATTAATACGAGATTATTTCTTTAAACCGGTAGATACTAACTTATACCTCTTTACCGGAATCGTTAACGATAGAATAAGATTAATACTTATAAAGAATAAGACGGATAAATATATTAAAATCCCTAGGAATATAAAGCTAGGTTAAGTAGTCGAGGTTTAATTTAATAATTATTATAGTATTATTATAAACGATAACGACGTTCGCGAGCTCGCTATACGAAGGCCTCTTTAAGAGTATAAAGAAACTTTTATTAAAAACGCTTTTAATAATATAGTTATTATTAATTTTAATTTATTACTTCTTAAGTAGCCTTTAGGGGGTAAAGATATAAAGAATTTAATTAATTCCCGATTTTCTATTCTATTAATAAAAGTAATTATTTTAATAAAGAATAATATCCTCCTAAACGGTATTATTATTTATAATAAATAACCGGAGTTAGTAAAGATTATTAATTAATTCTTTATACTTTAAGTAGAAGGAGGCTTTATTAATATTTTAAAAAACGAATAAATATATATATTACTACGCGCCGACTAGGAAGATAAAGTATTTAAAATAATATATATTTATTCTATAAATAACGAGAGCTAGAAGATTATTAACGAAACCTTTAATAAACTATATATTTAGGGACGGTTTAAATAGACGATATAAACTACTTTATTTAGCTTCCTAGTCTTCGTTATTTAAATTATAAAATTAAACGGTACTAAGAAGAGTTATATTATTATTAATATTCGAGGTTTAAATATTATAATTATAATAAATATCTACTATTTACCTCTATAGAATAATATAATTAACGCCGTTAAGAGTTATTATTAAATTATCGTTATTAACGCGGCCAGTTTCTTTTATTAATAGCGTATATATTTTAAGGATAAATATAAACTCACCGTTATATTATACCGCGGTTAAAAAACTTTTAATATTATAGTAATAGGATTTAAGAACTCGCCTATATATATATAATAATAAATAGACCGGATCCTACGTATCTATAAAGTATTCGCTCGAGTATATATTAATAATATTATAATATTCTCTTAGACCCTCGAGGATTATATTTAATATCTATATATAGTATTTTCTTTATTCGTTAAATTTAATATTTTAATTAACCCTAAGAAGGTATTTATCGGTTATCCGTTAATTATATTATTTAATTAAAAGGTTAACTCGTTCGGGCTATTAACTTTTAAAGAAAAATTTATAATTATTAAATAACTAATTTTCTTTTAAATATTAGTAGTATTTAAAACGTACCTAAAAATAATTAATTAATTAAAAGATTATATTAAAGATTATATTACTTTAGTTAAGTTTTTATAAAATAAAAAAACCGCGCTATTAAATAAAATACCCCTTATAGGCGCTTAGCGATAGGAATATATTAAAAAAACTAGTTTTAAATCACCTTCCTTATAGGAGATCCGTTTATTTAAAACTATTTAGAATACTCTTTTTAAACCTTCCTTTCTATACTATTTCGACGATAAAAAGGAATTATTTATCGACTTTAATATTAATAAGAAATTCGGTTACGGGGTTATAATTTATTATATTATAAAAGAGTTAAAAAATCTTTATCTCGACTAGAAGTAGATTTAACCTATCCTTTTCCTTAACCGACTCTTTAAGGATATAAAAATACGCTATTAATTTACTAAAATAAAACTAGTAGGAATAGTATAGATATTTATTAAAATTAAATATATAGTCGAATTAACTTTTAAGATAGTCGTTTATACTAATTATAAAGCTACGCTTAATATAGTTAAATAAATAAATATAACTACCTTATCTACGGTAAAGATTAATTTACGTATCGTACGGGCCTTAGATTATATTTAGTATTTTTAAAATATAGAGATTTATTATAAACCTAGCGTTAAATATATAGTACTAGACACTCTATCCCGACTATAATAAAAGGACGTAATTAAGGACTTTTTAGAAAGCGAGCTAAATATACTTTAGGTATATATATATAAAGTCTATATACTAATAGAAATAAACGCGTAATTTAAATAAGAATTACTTTAAGGGTACTAGAAAAACGATTATTAAATTAAAATAAATTATATACTTAATTATAATATAGAAACCGGCGAGGACGCCGTAGATCTTTTTTTTTCGAAGGGGGATAACGGTTTAATATAATATACCGATAATTTAATTATTAATCGCGTATATACGCCGGAGCGTTTATATATACTTTCTTTATATATTAAAATTATATTTAACGTCGTATATTCTAGTTTATATATAAAAAGATATAAATATTATAAAATAATAATTAGGTATTAATATATATATAAATTAAATAAGAAATTAGGGGAGTATTTACGATATTATTTATAATATTAATTATTTAATACTTTTAGGTATAAATTTTATAAAGTATTATAATTTATTCTTATACCGCCCTCTTTTTTTTATACGATTTTTATTAATTTTATCCTAGCCTTACCCCTTTTATAAGAAGGATTCGATAATATTATAACTATTATATATAAATTTTCCCGAAAGGTAACCGCGATTCTAGGAAAATTAATATAAAAAATAAAGTAATAAATATATATACTTTTACGTCGTTTATATTTAATGAATTAAAGTATTCCGAAAGTTATTCTTTCCGACCGCGACTAGAAGTTTATAAATACTTTATAAAAGACTTTATTTAATAAGTTTAAAATAAATTTAATATTTTTTACTATTTATTATTTATAAACGGATAAATTAAACGAGTATATAAATTAAACTATTAAAATTATATTACGATTCTAGATCGTTACTTTATAAAATTTTAAAACTTAGGAAAAAATACTACCTTTTATAATTATATAATATAATAATACGTTCTTTTAATTTATTAACTATACCTTAAATAAAGTAGTTTTCGGTTTCACCGTTAATAATACGTTAAACCTAGGAAGTTAGGAGAATAATATTTTATTAAAAGAGTTAATACGTATTTAAATTTCGGATATAATTACTTATATTTAAATATACGATAAGGAGTATTATAATTATATTTATTATTTTTATTACTTCCGTTAAAGGGACTAGGTCTTACTACGTTTATATAAAGATTATAATATTCCGGTAAATAAACTTACTAGTCGTAAATATAGTTAATAAATAACTAGGTTATTTAAAGTTTTTAACTATATCGGTAGGTTTATATACCGCCTTAATATCCCGGAAAATTAGAAGATTTATAATATATTTTTAATAGTATAGTTAGAGTAATATTTACTACTAGATAAAGACTCTTTTAAACGTCCACGGTTTATTAACCCTAGAGTAATAAAAACCGAGCGAGACGATTTAAAGTTAGAATAAGAACTAGAGTATATCCTCAATAAACGCGTTATTAAAAAGGGGAAGGGTTATATTACCGAATACCTCCTATTTTAAAAAGACTAGGGATTTATATAAAACTATTAAATAAATACTAAAAACGTTTTCGCGGGCGAATTTATTAAAGAATATAAATAATAAGTTAAATACTAAACTAAATTCTTCTTCTAGGGTCGATAATTTTAAAAGTATAATTATATTTCCTTTTTATATTATCGCTCTTTACTTACTCTTATTAGGAAATAACCGTTATATTAAATCTACCTATTAAACTCTATTTAGAGTACGGGTACTACGATAATATTAAAGAGGTATTATACCGAGAACTAGTAAAACTACTTTTTAATAGTTTTAAATTATTCGTTTAGTCGTATATAGAGTTATATAACCCGAATATCCTAATATAGTATTATTTATATACTCTTTTATATAGATTTAAGTATATACCTCTCGTTATTATTACTTTTTAATTAAGTAGTATATTTATATAAGAAAGAACTTCGGATAATATAAAAATTATTTAATTATTTAACCGAATCGGGATTAACTCCGCGTTAAAATAATTTTAATTTTAAAAGTATTATTAAACGACTTTTACTTAAATCTAGCCTAGATCTAGCCTAGATTTATATTAAGACTTTATTTTATTAATATATACTTAAGGCCCTAGTCCTTTAGTATTAATATTTTTATAACGTTATATATATACACCTTTATTTTATTAATACTATAGCTTTTATTATTAATTACCTACGTTATTCTTATACCGCCCTATCGCCTTACCTCGTTGTCGCGATTTTAATATTAAGTTTTACGACTTTATATTAAACTTTAAAACTCTACGGGCCTACCCGAAATTAATCGATAATTTAAAATATATACTATTTACTTATTTACTTCTATATATAAATACTATTTATATTATTACTTATATAAGCGTATTAACGAGGGTATTAACTTCTTTCTTTTAAATTAAACGATCTATTACGGGGTAGACTTTAATAGGAGTATTATTATAAATATTTATTAAAACGGCGGGCTAAGCCCTACCGCTAGCCCTATCGGGACTAGGGTAACTCTAGGATTCTAATATATTAGAGCCAAATCCTCTATAGAATAATTAATATTTTTTATATTATATATTATTATATTAACCCCTTGTTACTACTACCTCTATAGATATATATATTTATAGCTACTACTACCCTTATAAATACACGTATTTATAGAATAAATACTCGGATTTAATAATTATTTAAATTAATATTAAAATTAAAATTAAGACTATTATTAACCTAAAGTTAAATATAATTAAAAGTTTTATTAAAGACGTAGTTTAATTCGTTTATTTTAAAATTAAAGGTACGTTTAAATAATAGTTTAATTTTAAATCTAAAACTAACTCTTTTTAAATATTTATTAATATATTTTAATATTAGTGTTTTCTTTTAAATTTAATATTTTATTCTAAAGAATATTTCGATTCAAAATCGGTTGAAAGATATAGAGTAAAGAATAATAGTAAATATTAATTATTATAATTATTATAATAATCGTCTCTCTATAGTATAATCTATAATATATTTTATTATTAATCTATAATGGGGGTAGTAGTAGTTATGAGTATATATATCTATAGGGGCAGTAGCAGTCATAAGTATATATATTTATAAAAGTAGTAGTAACTATAAGTGCGCGCTATAAATACATATATCTATGGGGGCAGTAGTAGTTATGAGTATATATATCTATAGAGGCAATAGTAGTCATGAGTATATATATCTATAGAGGTAGTAGTAACTATAAGTACATATATCTATAAAAGTAGTAGTAACTATAAGTGCGCGTATCTATAGAGGTAGTAGTAGCTATAAGTGCGCGTATCTATAGAGGTAGTAGTAGCCATAAGTGCGCGCCATAAATACGTATATCTATAGGGGCAGTAGTAGTAGTAATAGTTATAAATATATATATCTATAAAAGTAGCAGCGTTATTAGAATAATTATTAGAAATCCGTTTTAGTATAATAGGGATTCTTAAAGGATCCCTACCCCACTTTACTCTAATTTAGAGTGGGGATCGAACCGCGATCTCTACTCTACACCCTACCCTATTTTATTTTATACTAGTATTCCCTCTAGGGATCCCCACGCTAATCCGAAGTATAAATATATAAGATTATTACGAGGTAGAATACCTCCTAGATAAAAAGATTAAGAGATTTCTAAATTAAAAGAAAAGATCGATAACCGAGTATTTAATTAAATAGAAAGGATAAAAACTATATTAGAATAAATAATATAAAAAAAAGACCTTTAAGACGTAAAAGACCTAATAAATAAATATAACTAGAAATATAACTCGATATTAATACGCGAATATTAAATAGAGCGAAAAGAATAAATAACTCTTAAATGTCTTTTATTTATTAATAATAATATTATTATATTAGATATAAAACGTAGTATAAAAGCCTATATTAATTACCTAATTAAGATTTAGGAAGACTAGAGTATTTTAGCGACATTATCGCCCTAAAAATAAATAAATTAAAAATATAATAAATTACCGCGAATTCTTTAATAACCTAATTTATAAATAATAATATCTTCGGGATTTATAAAAAAGAATAATATTATTATCTCCTACTCTTCTTTATCGTATTATATACTTCTTTATTATATATTATTAAATACTTTTATCGATATTTTCTATATAATAAAACGATTTTATATACTATAATATAATAATTAATTAATATAAACCCGACTATATATACGCGAGTAATATAAACTAGTTTTAATAACGAGTTTATAATACTATTATATAACGAGCTATACCGAAAGTTAATAAATAATACTACGATATAATTATTAACTAGTTATAATCTTTCCTTTTTATAAATTTAAATAATCGTAAAATACGATTATATTCTTTATAAAACACGATATAATTAATAACTATATATACTTTACTCTAAGAATTATTTATAAACTAAATAAACAAATAAAGAATATATTATAAAAATTACGTCGGAGACGAATCCGAATAAATTTATATATATAATTATATTTAGATTCGCCCAAATATATAGTAATAAAAAAGCGAGATTATTCGGGATAAACTAATTTAATTTAATTAAAATAATATTAAATAACTAATATAATATATTTAATAATTATAAATATTTAGACTAAATCTTAATACCCGTCGCGAATATTTCTATATTATAATAGGAATTAACCCTAGGGCTAGCGACTCTAACGAAAATATTTATTATAATAATTAAATCTAGTTAAAAATAGAAAAAAGTAGGCGGTACATTTTTAAAGAATTTAAAATAAATCGATAAATTAACGGATTCTTTATTAATATAATTTATCGTATTAAAAATTAATAAAAAATCTACGATTAAAATAATTTACTAGGACTCCGTTAGAATAAAAAGTTAATTATATAATAAAATAAAAACGAAGAGATACCTTAAGGTAAATTCGTATTAAAATATAATTACTTTAGTAGTAAATTATTAGTAATATAAAAGATATTTATTATTCTATAAAGTTACGGGCCTAATATATTAGAATTAGGCCAAGGCGCTAATTTTATTATAAAAGTACCGAGATTTAGTTTAGTAATATTTATATTAAAGTCTACCCCGTAATAGAATACTCTTTTTAAAAGAAAGAAGTTAACGCCCTCGTTAATATATAAATATAGGGTATCGTAAATAATAACGTAAATAGTATTTATATATAAAAATAATAGAGTAAATAAATATATATAGTATATTCTTAACTCTTGAATAATTAGTATAGAGTAGGCGTGGGAGTATTATAGAGTTTTAAAACTTAACGTAGAGCCTTAATATTTTTATTAAATATATAGATATTAATTCTAACGACGGTAAAATAAAGCGATAAAAAGGTATAAAAGTAATATAAACGAATAATATTAATAACTATAATATTAATAAAATAGAGGCGTATATATTTAGTGTTATAAAAGTATTAATAAAGAGATATTAAATAATCGACTTTTTTTATATATAAAAGTAAGGTCTTAGCGTAGTTTTTAAATAACTAGCGATTTTTAAAAATAGTTATTTACCGATATATTTAAAAATTAAAACTATTTTAGCGCGATACTAGTCTAGATTTAGTTAGTTTTTAAATTTAGTCTTTAACCGTGACTTTATTTATAAAAGTATAGGGTAGGCTTTAAGCGCTATAAATATATATAAACCGGTTAAACTAGGTTAAGCGGGGTAATATTATATCTTAACTCTTAAGTATTATTAATTCTTATAAACGCTCCTAAGAATGTTTTTGGCTGGTGAGAATACCTAAATTTAGAATGCGCCACTAATATGGCCCCCATATATGGCCCCACTTATGGCCATGGCCCTATTCCATTCATGGCCATGGCGCATTCCATTCATGGCCATGGCGCATTCCATTCATGGCCATGGCCCCATTCCATTCATGGCCATAGCCCCATTCCATTCATGGCCAAGTCCCTCATTCATGGCCAAGGCTCTGTCGCTGGCCCACCATATAACTGCACCTGGCAAAACGTCGCCATATATCCGGAGTCGTATAGCCCGGGCGTTACCCCCGCGTAGATTTCGCGCGAATCGATTGAATCCGGGAATCAAAAGTTCCTGGCGTTAAGGGTGGTTCCGGGGGGTCGCTGCCGTCGATAGAGGCGATCATGGAACATCATACATACGCGTATGTATAGGCCATAAATGGGGGTATGCGCGCATCTATAGGGGCAAGAATGGCCATATATGCGCATATCTATGGGCCATGTATGCGCGTATCTATGGCAGCAGCAATGGCCATGAATGCGTATATCTATGGCAGCAGCAATAGCCATATATACGCATATCTATGGCAGCAGCAATGGCCATGTATGCGCATATCTATGGCAGCAGCAATGGCCATGTATGCGTATATCTATGGGCCATGTATACGCGTATCTATGGCAGCAGCAATGGCCATGTATACGCATATCTATGGCAGCAGTAATGGCCATGAATGCGCATATCTATGGCAGCAGTAATGGCCATGTATACGCATATCTATGGGCCATGTATGCGCGTATATCTATATAAATAAATAATCCTGAGCGACCTTAAGCGGGCCTGAGAATCCTAAATAACCCTGAGCGGGCCTAAGCGAGCCTGAGAATCCTAAATAATCCTGAGCGAGCTTGAGCGGGCCTGAGAATTCCTAATTAACTCTAAGCTATAATAGCGCTCGTAAGCGGGCCTAAGCGCTCCGAGTAAATTAGGATTCTTAAAGTCGCTTACACTTTTATAGATACTAATAAGTATTATACTCTAAATTATTAACGTCGTTACCTTCGTCTTCCTCTAATACGCCGTTATAGGCGGTACGTTAATATAGTGTAACGATATAGACGGTATTTTAATATAGCGTAGCGTAGTAATTACTAAATAACTTTTTATCGAATAGTTTACTATTAAACGGTTTACTAAATTTATCTTTAAAGAGTTTATAAGGTTTATTATCGAGTAGTTTTTAATCGTTCTATTAATAGAGTTATTACTATTAAAATTAAAAGTAAAATAATTTTTAAAGTAGTATAAAACCGCGAGAGGAAAAGTCCTCTTAAATTAATATCTTATTATCCACGTCTTTAAGGAATTAATTTAATATTATTATTACTTTTAACTTAGGGATATCCCGATATATATTTATATAAAATATATTCTAAATAGTTAAAAGCTAGGAGTATATTAAAGTAATATTTATAAATTTAACGAGGTAGAGTATATTCTAAATAAATATATAAGAATAAATACCCTTTCGGATATCCTAGAGTATATATATAAATATTACGATCTTGACTATAATTACTAAGATTCTAATTTTGAATCGATCGATAAGAGTAGTATATTACTACTATAAATTAAATATAATATTACGTAGGAGTTTCTTTTTAAGTTTTATTAACTCGATTAAATACTATATTAAAACTAAACTACGAAGATATACGGGAATAAGATTCTTAAAGGCGGCGTAAATATTAGACTTTATATTTACTATATCTTTAAATCTATCTATAAAAACGTAAACGTTTTAATAGTATATATATTTACTAGTATTTAGAACTAGGGCGTTATTTCTAGGCTTATATTAAAGATTAAAAAAACTAATATCTTTAACCTTTAATTTATCGTCTTTAATAGTAAATTATAAAAGATTAAGAAACTCGATGTTATTATCTAGGGTATACTCTTCTAGCTAGTATTATTACTAATTAATAAAATTAATTAATATTTACTTTATAACTTAGTTAATAGTAGTAGTAATTATTACTATTAATAATATAATTTACTTTACGGTAAAGCCTAGTATAAGACCCGGATTAAAATTACGAGGAGGTATATTTTCTTAAGGCGGTATTAACTCCTACTACTCGGTATTTAAACTCTTCTAGGAGCGAGTACTATAATTAGAGTTATTTAATATAGTAATAATAACGATAGGCCTATTAAAAGAGTCGTTTCTAAAGTTTATCGGATAAAGAGGGATTATATAAATACTAGTTTAAAGTAAATAAACGTTTTCTTATATTAAGGTAAATAGAACCGTTAAGTTATTAATTAAATAAAGTATATAGAAGCGTCTTAATAAATAAGTAATCGGTATATATCGTTACTATTATTTATTAAAGTATAATTACTTTAGTAGTAAATTATTAGTAGTATAAAAGATATTTATTATTTTATAAAGTTACGGGCCTAATATATTAGAATTAGGCCAAGGCGCTAGTCCTATTATAGAAGTACCGAGGTTTAGTTTAATAATATTTATACTAGAGTCTACCCCGTGACAATTCGGTTATATTAAATATAATATATATACTTTCTTCGACGTCGGTAGTAACCGAGGAAGATTATATAATAAATATATTATTAAACGAGCCTAAATTTTCACTTTTATAGAATATTATTTAATTATTAAATATAACGAAGTATAAATTTTTATAGAATTAGATAGGTTCGGGGCCTTAAAAGAAATAAAAAATTAATAATAATTCTTTCTCCTTTATAAACTCTTTCCTACTCTTAACTCTAAAGAGAAATAAATTTTACGAGGTTTTATAAAGCGAGTTTAATATTAAAATAAAAATAATATACTAAAATATAAAGACCGAGATTAAGAAATATATCTAAAAAAAGTATACGAAAATAATTATAGAGAAAAATATAAAAATACTAGTAAAGAAGTAAATTAGAAATTTATTCCTATTCTTTATAATTGTTATTAACGATTTAGTCGTTATAATTAACGGAAGCGATAATAAATCGGTATTTACGAAAAACGGGCCTACGACCGAAAAGAAGGGTAAATACATCGGTAAGTCCGGAAAAATAATTCTGTAAAATCGCTACTTAATCGGTGCAAAATGCGTATTTTGCAGCCTTGGTAAGTCTTAGCGCCAAGATTTTGAAGTTAGAGTTAAGGTCTACGCGGGAGCGCTAAACTTAATCCTAAAAATAACTTTATAACCCTATAGGGTAACGCTAGTAAAAATCTAATTAAAAATTCGGAATCTAGGCTAAAAATAGATTTAGTA
>JAABUS010006013.1_pt1 | contig 15193 bp, 7 predicted proteins | sample 5560161 | NCBI WGS metagenome assembly JAABUS01 (sample SAMN10711885, study PRJNA513376) | rock metagenome | isolation source: Antarctica rocks | place: Antarctica: Victoria Land, Trio Nunatak nord | collected 2016-01-04 | reverse complement strand
TTCAATACTCTTTAGATTTCAATAATATCTTATAATAAGAAGCGCAAACATAAAAGAACACTTTATAGCAAAGATTTTCGAAACATCGAATTTTCTAAGAGAGGGATAGATGTGGAGTCTAATTAGGCCTAGCGTGTTTCTAGAGATTTTTAAGCGTTTCCATCCTAATAATGTACTTAGCATCCTTGACCATACACCCCAATAAAATTGCTTCTGCTATCATCCTTGCTTAACCCTACATTTTGATAAACACATCGAGATTTATTTGTTTGCTCGTTGATTAAAATTACATTTTTGCTCAAAGCATCTAGAGTCGTTCTAAGCTTGTTTTGTCTATTATAAAATAGAGAAGAGTCAAAGACTTAGCAATCGTCGCGAGAAAGAAATTCAAAATCGTCGAAAACAATATCGAATTAAGCTATTATTACTCTATTACTTGCAATCTTCGCATTCGAAACGAAACCTCGCTATCGATTATTATTGATTTTATTTATTATTTTATAGCTTGTTGCAATATTGCCAAGCAAAGCAATCGCAAACGACCCTTTTCGCATTTTTTCTATTGATTTTGTCGATATTCGAAGCTCCTTTTTTTCTTAAGAACGTATAATAGAGTTACCTATTATAATAAAGCAAACAACTAAAACAACAACTTCGAATCTATTTTTATTAAAACTACCTCTAGAACTCTTAAATCAAAAAGGGTTATCTATTATAATAGAGTATTCGACTAAAACATTATCGAGTGCCTCGTCTTCAAAAATCTTAGCTAAAATATTATTAGAAAGCGCTTCGTCTTCAAACATTTAACAACTAGAAGATTTATTCTTGACAAAAAATCTTATTAAAGTCGAACCAAAATTAAACGTTGTCTTTTGACATACTAATATATCTACTACTTCTACAAAAACTTCTACATAGTTTAAGCTTCTTTTATCAAAATTATCTAAAAAAATTTCACACGATCTTGAGACGTTATTTATTGTAACGAGACAATCTACTAAGAGTTTAAAAAGTGCTTTGCTCTAAAGAATCTTTTAGCTAGAGAATCTATTTTTTTCAAAGAATTCAATCGAAGTTGAACAAAAATTGAAGACTATCTTCTAGCGTACAATTAATTTTACATCTTCTACAAATTTTTAAAAAATTCTCGAGCTTCTTAAATTGAGCAAGAATTTCACAAAGTTATCTACGATAGCTTAGATATCGATTATTATGTTCTTAAATATTTCGAAATTTTATAATTAAAAGAATAAGAATACACAAAGATAAATACGCATTTTTAAGATAAATTTTGCTCAAATTAAGAATATATATAATTTATTTAAATATAATGTCGTCAAGTTTTGCTTAATGTTAAGAAACATCAACAACAAAATATATAAATAAATACTAAATCAAAATAATAAAATAATAAATAATTGAGAGCTATTTAAGACAAAGTTTCTTTAACAATTTTCTCGTCTAAAGAAGAAGAACGTTGCTTAGAATGCAATTATAGTCTTGTTTCGATTAAAGCAAAATAATAGACTATACAAACAATACTTTGAGAAAACTAGAGAGATCGAACGTTACATTCTTTCGAATATAAATAATCAAATATTTTTATGCTTGATTTAAGATATTGATAATTAGATAATTTAAACAATAATCGAAGCTTATGTTAAGAACATTGATTCTAACACGAATTTGTTAAATCTAGAGAAAACTATTCGTATTATTAAAAAAACAATAGATTTTAAAGACAAGAAGAATGTTTAATTAATAAACAAATTTCAAGATCTTGAGCTTTTTAAGAAAGCAATAATAAAAATAATCGAACAATTAATTAAGTTTATAAAGAAGACAAGTCAACATATTTAATTCTTAAACAACAATATCAATTGAGAAAATCAAACAATTCTTTATTGCAATTCAAATTCTTATTAGTTAAACAAAGAGTTTTTGTTGTAGCAAGAAATCGAAAGTTTACAATCTTAAAAAAACAAATTTTTCGAACAATACTTTATAACAAACAATCAAATAAGAGTCTTTTAAACAACAAACGTTATTTGCTATAAGTATTGCTAATCAAGATATTTTTAATCACAATATATCAACTCTTCTATCTTCAAAAAGAAATAAGATCGTATTTGACAAAAGATAAATGTAAAAACGAATTTCTTAAATATTAACGCGACAAATTCGAACATTATTTCGTTAGACAATAGCAACGATAATAGAGAAAAACGTTTACAAACTAATTAATTTAAAGAAATATTTAATACTTTAAAGAGACATGAATTTGAAAAAGTATTTGTAAAGAAGTCTTAACAAGTTAACTACTCAACGCATCGACAAATATTCGACGAACGAAAAATAAATAATAATAATATTTAAATAGCTCAAGACTTTTATTGCAATTACTACGAATCTAAAGACGACAAAGAAATCTACGTTGTTAAAAGAAGAGCAAAGAAATTAGATTCAATTGAAGACAATAATATTGTAGATTTTTCAAATATATATTGTATTTCTCGCAAAGTTCTAAAAAGCAAAAAGAGAACTTCTTAAATTGTACAAAGAGTTCTTACAAATTTTAAAGATAACAAGAGTTTAAACAATTTAAATTTAATTAATCTACGTTCTTTTACAAACTCTAATATTACTCGCGTTTATATAGCGATATCTACTATTTAAACGTCAACAACAACAATTGTCTTAACATCGCTAGTTACGCAACTCTCAAAATCTAAAAAGCGAAAAGCTCGCAACGCGTTATTTAATCTTCGCTTTCGCAATATAAGAATCTAGAAGTTCTTCAATATTCTCAAATTTTGTTAAACGACTAAGATTGATATTATTTTAACACAACTTCTACACTATTCTTTAAAGATTAAAGTCGCTCTTGTTGAAGTTATTCGATTCGAACTTAATTTAAACAAGAAATCGAAAAAGAAAATACAATTTACAATAGAGAATCAATTATGCGCAAGAACAAACAAGATAAATGTAGTCTTAATTACTAGTAATACGAAGAATAATTAACAATATAATTAAAATCGACACGATATTACAACTCGTCAATCGAAAATATATATATTTACCCTTTCTAATATTAAGAGCGCTAAAGATTAAATTGAAGTTAAGTTGAAGATTCGATTTATCTAGATCTTATCGCAATTTTGATCAAAGTCGAAGAACTTTTATACGATAGCTATTATTTAATCGCGAAAATCTATTACTATTGAGTAAAATGTAAAGAAAGTTCTTGTTAATTTAAGAGCGACGCTAAATTTTTATCTAAAACAAATCGCTAAACTTCTAGAGTGCATTCGATATACAAATAGCACTATAAAGATAATTATTACAAACGAATTTTAAGTTCAATTATTAAAATTTATTAAATTTAAGATTACAATAGTAACAATTTCTTAAGTAGTTAAAGTTTATATAATTTCGAATAATCTATATATAACTTTATATAATTTAATCTTAGAGAGACTATAATTAAAAAATGTTAAAGCAATTAATTACTATAAGAATAATAAGTATTAAATTCAAGATTATTTTGAAATTTATATACAATTCAAGATCTTAAGTTCAACGAAAAGCTATAATACTTTATAAATTTTTCTTTGCGAAAGTGTCTCAAAGAAGGCTATTTGCGTTAACGAAAAAATATTTAACAACTTAAAATACTTAGCGAAAAAGATAACAAACGCAATTTTAACTCAAATTATCGAACAAACTAAAAAACAACAATAAGAAGAATACAAAAAATTGCGCTCTAAATTTAATTTGAAAAATTCGAAAAAAGTTAGTATTTTTTTGTAGATCTAGACTACGAAAGACCAATTAATTATTTAGGAGAGACAACAACAAAAATAGACAAAAATAACATCAAAGCAAAAGCAAAGATATACAAAACAAAGATAATTAAACGCAAGAAAAATAGTATTAGCAAAAAGAAGAATAGTAATAAAGAAAATAGCTATTGTATCTAATTACAAAACAAGAAGTTCAAAAAGCTTATACATAGAGTTATGCTAAAGCTAAATTGCTAGCATTAAAAAGCACAAACTCTTAACAAAGCTACAATAATTTCTTTGACTTCTTAACTCTTTACAATAACAAGATATTTTAAAACAAAAACGTCTTCAAAAGTATAAATTACAAAAAAAGAAACAAGACGAACTTTGAGCATAATAAAACAACTAAATAAATCACTAAATAAAAAGTACTTAATTTAGAATTAATCGCAATTCTTTTAGAATGCGAAGCAATATATTATATAATATCAAGATCTAATAAGTTGCATAAAAACATTTAGCGACTAAATAAATAAAAAGTTAAGTCTAAAAAAACTATTTATCGCAAAAAAACTTTCTATTAAATAAATAAATATCGAAGAAAATAATAAAATAAATATCGTTGCGACTCAAACCCAAATTGTAACGATCAAAAAAATCGAATCTTGCACTAAAGATTTTACTCAAAATAAAATCAATTACTTAAAGTAGCTACAAGAAAAATATTGTTCGACAAAGATATATCGAATTGAAAACAAGAAAAGATTGCCTTAATCTAGCAACTTAATTTATAAAAAAAAAACAAAAGTTTAAATATGTAAAATTAGAATTCTCTACTAAACGAAGATTAAACAACTATTGTCGTAAAATACTAATTAAAGTCTCAAAGAAATTTAGCAAATAACTAGAGAAGTTTTTCAAATTAATTGAATTGTTTGCGAGAAACAATAAATAACTTAAAAAATGTCGAAAATTGTTCAAGACATAATAAAATCTCTTTGTTAAAAGTATTTAAGAGATACTAATAACTAATTTAATAAAATATTAAATTTCTATCTATAAGAGCGCCATATCTACAATAGTTAAACTCGCCCTTTATACAAACAAAGAAATCAATTAGCAAAAAAAAAATCTACTAAATCTTATCTAAGCAAAAATTATTACACAATACTTTAATTCGTAAAGTGCGCAAAGTTGCTTTGCGAAAAAAAACAACAATTTGCTAAAAATAATTTATGTATTTTGCAATTTAAACAATACTATTATTAAGACAAACATATTTATGCGACGAATAGAATTTATATTTAACAAACTAAATCAAATTTAAGTAAAATATTGCTTTTAATATAACGCAACAAACGACTTTTTCGCTATTTTAATTTATAAATCGCATGCTTATAAACTCTTATTTAGTAACTTTATCGAACAACTATATTATTTTTAAATAAGACAAAATTGTATAAGCAATTTAGCAATCTATATCAAACTTAAAGATATAATAATCGATCTCGTTTTAAACTTGCACGCAAAATCGACGCTTATAAACACAAATTCTAAATATATTTGCTTTGATTACTTTATTAACGACAATATAGACGAAACAAATATCTTTGACGCTCTCGTTAATTTTCTACACAAGCAATACTTTTCTTAACTTAAATAAATTAAGTTGATCTTAAATCTTATTAAATGCAAATTCTTTGTATCTTCTTTAAATATATTAGATTATTAAAAAGATAATCAAAGTATTAGATTTTCGAAAGACAAACTAAGAATGTTTTAAGAGTAATTCTTATTTATTATTAAGAAAGAGCTTAAGAGATTTCTCTACATATTGTTCTTTTTAAAGATTTATATTTCAAGCAAAGCTAATTGTTTAATTTTTCTCAAAATCGCTATTATTAAGAAGACAATATTAACAAAAATTAATAATAGACAACATATTACAAAAACAATAAAGAACTTTATTTAAAACATAAAGTATAAAAACGTTTTCTAAGCAATAAAGTAATCAATTCTACTTAATGCTTGTTTTAACGAAAATAACAATCTTTAATAATATCTCGCTACAAACGTCTTCCAAATTAAATCAAATAAGATACTCTTTTAGATACTAGACACAACTTTGAGAACAACTATATTCAAAATGTACTTAAATCAAATAAAGATCGTTATGTTTCTATTATATTAATTTATATCTTTACAAACTTGATATTAAATTATTGAGCAAAAGAGTCTTTTAATAGTAAAATATTTATCGAAGATTCAATAACTAGTTTAAAGTTCTTTATATCTTATAAAGCTATATATCGATTATTAAGTTTTTACAAAAACTCTTAAGAGCGAAAACTTAATTAAAAGAATTGTTTGTTAGCAATTAGCGCTCTCTAAATACGATCTTCAAATTTATTATATATCGAAAAAAGATCTCGCAATTGCAAATAATCTCTCTAAAATAATAAGATACTTATTTTGTGTTGCAACAACTTATAAAGTAACAATAATAATTTTTATAATTAATAAGAAGCGCACTATAATAAGAAGCTAATCTTAATTAGATATTATTTACAAACAAGAAACAAAATACATTTCGATACAATCTTAATAAAAGTTAGACTAAAAGAAATAATTTAACAATCTCTAATACTTTGCGATTATTAAGTACAAAAATATTTAAACTTATAGTATCGCAAACTCGTTTGCTAAAATCGCTTTAAAAATTATTAAGAAGAAGATCGCTCGCTTTATGTTAGTAGAATATAATTAAAATAAGACGCTAAAAAGAGAATTAATATATATTAAGATCTCTCAAAAATACAATTGTTGTTTACACAAAAGCAAAGTCGCTAAAGTTCTTATTTTAATTTATAACGTACACAATTATTTCTTCGAAACAATTACTTTTTAATATGTTATTAACAAATTCTATTAACTTTTTCGATCGAAGAATATATATAAATTTTGTCACATATGTTCGAACTATTAGATGCTAAATTCTTTTTAATTAATATAAAATTTGCTTCTAATTATATTTTTACAATTGTTAGATCTTATAAGATTAAACTATATTGATTTTATTACTTCTATAATACAATCAAGAATCAAGTTTATAATAATATCGATTAACTATTTTATTAAATATCTTTTCGCAAAAGCAATGTCTTAAGTTACTTTTGCAAACTTAATTAAATTTATAAATCAAAAGATCGTAAAATCGTTCGATTAATCTTAAGTTTTTTATTATAACAATAAATCTTATTTTAAGAAGTATCTTTTTGTCAAGTTTATTAAAATAAAAGTCAAGCAATACTTTGCAACTATTAGTTATTTCTTATCGATTAATTTAATTAAAAAATATATTTAATTGATCAAAAAAGTGTTTAGAGCGATTCTTTAATACTATTTAGACGCTATTTTTGAGTAAGATCTATTGCTCTTTACAATAGTAAACGTTATTAATACGAAAATAATTAAAGCATTTAAGTTTACATTAACGAAGTTTTTGTTAGAATTTCTTTTACGATATGTTGCGAACGCTAGATTATATAAAGACTTTTTAAGAACAAAGATAGTTAAAAATAAGATAAAGACGATTCTAACAAAGAATATCTTTAATATTAAAGCTCTTATTATAGAAGAGAGACATTTTAAGAAGCAATTTGTTAAAATAAATGCGATTCGAGACTTAACTCTAAATAAAAGAATAAAAATAAGTAAAAATTTGACAAAAAAAAACAAAGATAAATCTTTGTTAAAAATCGAAGATTTGCTACAATTGCGTTGTTATTATTTTAACAATACTTATACAAGCAAGCTTCTAGAAAGATTCGAAGAGTCTTACTAAGTAACTAAGTTAACAACAAATAATAAAAGTGTATATTTGAAAAACTTAAATAAAAAAACAATAAAAGAGAGATATTATATCAATAATATAATTTTTTTTTAAAAGCGTATCAAATTTGTTCTTAATATATAGAATTGGCAATTAATAGCGACGATTAACAATTAAATTAGACAAGATCTACGAACTTAATTAAAGAAAAAAGCGAATAAGAAGAAGATACAAATAAACGCTCAAAAGCTAGACTCTATTAAGAAAGAGATTGTTGTTAACTTCTATAACAAGTTTTGATAAAAGCAATTAGCACAATTTTCGCAAAGATATAATAACGAAAAAACTATGTTTTTTAAAAGAAAAAGATCGTAAATTTTCAATTTTTCTCTATTACACAACCAAATCTTTAAAGAGAGAAGAGAAAGAACAAGAGTAACATCGATAAAAATGTTAACTCAAGCGCAACAAAGAAAATAACTACAATAATAACTTTTAATATACAATATATTAGCGATTAATAAATATCTACTATAAGCGCGTAACAAAAAGTCTTCTTTGTTTGACGTTTTATATTTGATTTCTTAGAATACTAGTATTACTTTACAATATAGAGCGTTGACAAGATAACAACAAAAAGAAAAATGTTGACAAGATAGCAACGCAAACACATAGATAGATACTACTAGCATTTATTGTCTCGAAAATACGAAAATAGCACTCTATTGTAATTGACGCTTTAAAACTATTATTCAAAGACAAAATCAATATAATTGACAAATATTTCAAGAAACAAAACAATTTCTTTTTAACACTTTTACATCTAAAAAGAATTCCAAAAATCTAGAAAAATATTTTATAATAGAAAATTAAGATCTAGCTAACGCATTCAATCTAAGCAATTACTCTACAATAGAGAATTAATCAACAAAAAGCAAATGCGCAAATCGAGCTCTCTTTAAAGAGATACACTATATCGCTATATATCAAGCAATCAAGCATTACATATTACAATAATTTACTTAACACTATTTATTTAAGCAATTATCTTACGATAGAGAATCAATCGATAAAAAAGCAAAAACACAAAACAAACTCTTACTAACGATTTAACAACATATAACAAACACTAACAACAAATAATCAAAATAAAATAAACACACGTCTTAATGTTTGTTCTTTATTATTCTTTTATTACTTTTCGTATTTTTGGAACAAGCATTTTGTTTTCTATTTACTTAAAAGTTTTTAATCTCTACATTAATTGCAATCGCTTCAAATGTTATTTCTACAATCTTTATATTTAAAAGAATCTTTAAGCGACAATATTTTTACTTGATTTTAAAATTGCTCTTCTTAGTTAACTTTATTTTAACTTAAGAAAAAGTTTACTTCAATTCGACAATTTCTATATTAATTAAAGAACTTATACTTACTTTATTACTTTACAATTACTTATTACTTACAAACTTTACTTTCTTTATTCTATTTCTTATATTAAAAAACTTAGCTTTTTGCTTAATTAAAAAGACTAATTACTATTTCTATTGCGATCTTTTAACAACTTTAGAATTTATCAATTCTTCAAGTATTAATATTTAAAAACTTACTTAATTTTGTAATCTTAAAATCTTAACACAAAAAATAAATAAAAATCTAGCATCAAAATATAAATCTAAGTCTATCAAAAACTCGAATCAAGTTTAAATAAAAAATCTTAACAAAATTAATTCGATTGCTTTGACGAAAATTTCAACAACTTAACAAAATATTAAAGCGACAAAAAATATAAAGAATTCAAATACTATATAAGTAGATTAGAATCGAATAAAATCGACAACAAATAAATTCGCAAAAAATAAAGACATCAAAACGCTTCGTAAAAATGCTAAGAAAATAACACTCTACAATAAAAAATTATAAGATTTGAAAAAAGATTAAGCAATAAGCGTCGAAACGCTTTGTAAAAATGCTAAGAAAATAATATTCTACAATAAGAAATTAAAAGATTTGATAAACAAGAATATTAACAAAAAAATAAAGACTCTACTAAGATCAAAGAGAAAAAGAAAGATCAAACAAAAAATACAAGAAACTTAGAGAAAAAGAGCGCGAATAATACGTTAATTAGCTTAAGAAAGAAGCGCAACTCAAAGCTATTATCGATAAAATTTTACAAATACGTGCGAAAAAATAGAGTTAAACAAAATCTTAAGAAAAAGACAAATCTATTAATAAGCAAAATCTAATCGATTTTCAACTTCTAGAAAAAGACGCTTTAAAATATGTTAGCACAAAAGATTGTTAAAAGATTAGCAAATAAGAAGAGTTTAATAAATTTCTTTTAAGACTACTTAATTAATAAAAAGAGTTTAAACATAAATTAAGATAACAAATACAAGATCGAAAATAAAGATAAAGATAATAATTTAAAGCGCATAATTAAGAAACTTATTAAGTCAAAAAACAAAATTTCGAAACAATAACGCAAATTGACGACAAAAATTGACGCCATATATCTAGACGTACAACGTAAAATACCAAAGAATTTGTTCGACAACTAGAAAATTCTTAATCTAGAAAATAACAAATCTTTAATTAAAATTAATCGCTAAAGAAAAGCGACGTACGTCTAGAACAAAAAGAGAATTCTCTATTATACGTAATCGTATTTAGCTAAGAAGAAGAATCGTAACAAATAATATATATAATTTAACAAAGTTTTTAAACTTATAATTTCGAATTATAACTCAAATCTCTATCGTGCAAGATTAATGCTCTTGCACATTAAAATTAAAGAAATTCGAAAAAAAAGCAAAGAAACAAACTAAGAACTTAAGAGACAAAAATAGACAATTTCGAAAGACTTTAAAGACAAACGAAGAGCAACAAATCTTGACAATATCTCGCAATTAATTAATCTATTAATAGTTCGAAGACACAACAAATTAGAAGACAATAAAGCGCTTAAATTTAAAACGAAAAAAGTTCGAAACAAAATTCGAAAATATCTTTGAAATCGTAATAGCAAATCAAACTTGATTTAAAAAAATACAAGAAGTCTAGTATTGTAGCAACAAAGAATTTGTTATCAAATATATTACGACAATAAAATGAATTCGAGTCTTAAAGACGAAGAACAAAGTGCTTCGAAAAATAAATAAGCAACACAAAAAGCAAATCGATATTTTATTTAACTTAGGTTTCGATATTCGAATCAACGCTCAATACAACGCTAATCTTATAAAGAAAGACGAATTCGATACTTTTAATAGCTTAGATTTCAACATAATAAACAACGATTTTACAATAGTAATCGACTTAAATCTAGAAATCTTAACTACAATAAAGAATCTAAAAGCCAAAATTAATATTTTATCAAAAATATTAATCTCTACAATTGAGTCTCTTGTTATCGCTAAAAATAATTTTGATACTTATATTAATAGCATAAATCTAGAAGTTTTTGTTACAATAGACAATTACAAAACTAGACTGATCGCGTCGGGTCGATTAATCGAGTTCGGGTCGATTAATCGAACCGAATCGGGTCGGGTCGGTTCCAAAAGTTGGAATCGAAAAGTCGGGTCGATTCCTAAAGTTGGAACCGAAAATCGACTTGGGTCGGGTTAAGATTTAGTGATAAAACCGAAACCCGACCCGAAAAACCGACCCGAATCGCCAAGACTATTTAAATAATTATATTATAATTATTAATAGTTAACATATAGTCAATATATATTTAATAATATTTAATTATTTAATAATAATAAGGTAATGCATTATAGTAATGCATTACTACTTTTTACAAAGAAAATAATTAAATCGCACCTATAGATTCTATAGAGCCTATAGATGCAAATAATGCATCTTATTAATAAATTGCATCTATAGAGTCTATAGAGTCTATAGATACAAATATTGCATTTTATTAATAAATTGCATCTATAAGATCTATAGGGTCTATAGATGCAAATATTGCATTTTATTAATAAATAAAAAAATCTAAAATTAGTAATTCTTGGCATAATGACGTAATTTTCGATTCCTTGGCAATTCGATTCGATTCCTAATATTAGAATCGAATATCGACTCGGGTCGGGTCGGGTCGGTTCTAAAATAATAGGAATCGACTCGGGTTTCGGGTCGATTCCTAGGGTTGGAATCGTCGGGTCGGGTCGATTCCAATAGTTGGAACCGAAACCCGACCCGACGGTCAGTCTATACAAAACTCTTATAACTTCGATAATAGATTCTTTCGCGATACAAGCTTTATCTTCTATCTAGTTTTCTCTTCTTGAAATTTCTTCAATTTAGTGCAAGTTGAACAACATTAAACTCTTGACGCGATTTTTGTTTTCAAACAAGATGTTTTTCGAAGCAAAACTAAGTAATATAAATTTGAAAAAATTAGCTAAGATTGACCAATTTATTCTAAACAATATAAAGAATTTATAAGTTAGTCTATCTTACAATAGAAAATCTTGCAACAAAGACATTACATTAATAGAATTTTTAAAATTGTATTTTTTTTTCGACTTTCTTAGCACTCTTTTAGCATTTTTTCTAATCTTATTTGCGACATTCTTCAAATACTTTTCGAACTTAGTGCGACAATTTATAATAGAAAGCATAAGCTTAAAAAAAAATTTCTCGCTATAAGAACGTCAACTCAAATTCGCTTCGCAAATATCTCTTTTTTAGCACTAATTTCAATACTCTTTAGATTTCAATAATATCTTATAATAAGAAGCGCAAACATAAAAGAACACTTTATAGCAAAGATTTTCGAAACATCGAATTTTCTAAGAGAGGGATAGATGTGGAGTCTAATTAGGTCTAGCGTGTTTCTAGAGATTTTTAAGCGTTTCCATCCTAATGATGTACTTAGCATCCTTGACCATACACCCCAATAAAACTGCTTCTGCTACCATCCTTGCCTGACCCTACAACTTGGGCTCGGTCGGCGTTCGAGGCGGGCTTGGCATGGGTGAATCCAACGAAGTTAGCTTAATTAGTCACCGGATACTCAGACAGAGTTTCTTGACATGCTGACTACTCTAACGTCGCCCCAAGGCTGCTTAGTCGAAGGATCCTGGAGACGGATTCTGGGCTTTCACTTCATGCTTCTGATACCAAAGTATGCTCGATGTTCAACGTACCTAATCCAATCTATGTTTTCAGAATTGAAACGCATTAGAGCATAATACCTGCATGTGTAAACAGATTTCTTTCTGAATATGACTAGGTGAAGCGGGCAACAGGAGCATGTTGCCGAGCAAGGGAGGGAAGAACATATCGCAGATAGCGTCGATCGAGTAAAACTTGCTGGATATCTCTGTCAATGTCAAAAGGTCCTTTTATACGTCTATCATTTGTCTGGATCCCCGAATCTCTCATTGCCAGTCGTTACTTGACAAGGCCGCGTGTATAAGCTCGCTATTCTACTGCCTTCCTCTATCTAATATTTCTACCTCAAGATGCACGAGCTCCTTCTCCATGCTTCAATCCCTTCGTCGCGTCACGAACAAGTGCTCTCCATCCTTGCCGGTGTGGCTGCCATGCAGCCAATACCAATCTTGGAGAAGCATCTCATCTTCAAGCCCTTACGACCGCCACCCAGTGGCGGTAAAGCTGGTCCTCAGCAAGGACAGGCTGGACAATTGAAGGCTTTGCAGGGGCAGATGCACGGTGACTTGTTCTATCTGAAGCTGGTCCAGGAGGTCAAGAACGACCGAGGCGCTGCAGAGGGGGAAGACTTGAATGGGCTGAATGGCGAGAGGGAGAAAGGAGACGTAGTGATGGGTGAGGGTGGCTCGAGTGGTGTATGTCATCCTTCTGCATTCTAATTGACTATGTATCCCTTATATTGTTACAGAACGCGATGGAGTCAGATGGAGATTCAATCGGTGATGGTTCCCCTGCCACCTCCTGGACGCTTCAATTCCGTGATCTTCCCGATGCCAACAAAGCCCGTCCTGTAACATCGCGCGCAATGGCCGATATGCCCATAGTATCGGGTGACCCCCTGAAGTTCATGGCTGCCATGGAATACACGTAAGTCTTTTATATCCTGGAACATGCTCTTATTTTCTCTCTCTTTTCTTTCCCTTCCTATGACTAGTGTTCCCTACCAACCGTCATCTGTTGGGACTCGTAGACTATCAGAACACTGACTAGGAGATAGTCACATTTCCACCTTTGTTGTGGCCGGTCACCGTCTCACTCACTCCTCCGTTCTCCTGCAGCTCTTCCGTCCTCTCACTTTTCTTGATTCCCCGGGATCAGACGAGGACTCTTCGGCAACTTCCCTCGTTCCTCAAAACCTTCTCAAATCCGCGACTCCCCTCGATGCTTCAGGTGCGTATGTTCTGCAAGCCTCCTTACGAGTGTACGACGCCCAGAAAGTAGACCGCATGCAGCAGGGCACGACAGAGCTTCTCAATTTAAAGGAAATGCTGAAGGGAGCAGTGGACTTGGAAATGCCTGACCGGCTGGGTATGGACACGAGGATGCGATAGCGAGAGGGCAGGGGCCGAGAATCGAAACCGAAAGTGAAGTCACACTAATTTTTCGCAAATATTCAAAACAGCAATTTGTTTCTGGATTTGTTGAGTTCTCGACTGGTCAAATCCTCGCTATTTCCCAGGTCAGTGGAGCGACATCGTCGTCCCATTGCGTAAAAGCTGATGCCTTGCCATTGCATCCTTAATTTATACACCTTTCATCATAAGCCTCATGCCTCTTCCCCAGGATTACTTGCCTGTGCTTCAGATCCCCTCTGCCAGTCAAGCACTCTCAGCCAGAGTACTCAATGCAGGCCATGGTTGACCCAGTTAGCCTTTTTAATAACTTTTCTGACTTAAAACCTAAAACCATCCAGGAGCCTTAGCACAACCAGCTAGCCCAGCGAAAATCTGGTCTCATCTCCTGGTCGTCCACATATGGCGATTTCAGGCCCTCCATTCCCCCATCTCTTGGTTCGATCGAAGGCCTCGTCTTCCCAGGTCCCTAGATCCGCGCTCCCGACTCACTTCGAACCGATATCCGCCCTCATCTCAGATCTTGTTCTTGTTTGGAAGAACCGTACTGACAAACGACCCATGCAAGCCATTGAGCCCCTTCGATAATTGCTTCCGTGTCTCAGAGAATCTCCGTCCTCTTGACCTCTCTATCCTTCCCCAACACAATCCTCAATTGCCTCCCTTTACACACGCCCTTCCGGAAGTTGTCCAGGTACAGCACATACGCAGGCATATACCTCAGCACTATCTTCTCCGTCAGCCCCATCATCACCCCGAAACTCTCCCATCCTTCCCCCTCCATCCCCTCCCAATCCAAGTACAAAAAGGGAAAAGAACCACAGAGAACAAACAAAGACCCCAACTCACCAAACGCGTCCACCTCCTCATCCGTCATACTCCCCCTTCCCCTCCCCCTCAACCCCCTCTCCTGCTCCACCCTCCACCCATAAACCCACTCCAACCTCTCCGCATCCAGATGCACCACCGCATCCCACGCCCCCACATCCATAAACCCCTCCCCCCCTCTCGTATACCCCCCCAACATG
>JAABUS010006012.1_pt1 | contig 15197 bp, 1 predicted proteins | sample 5560161 | NCBI WGS metagenome assembly JAABUS01 (sample SAMN10711885, study PRJNA513376) | rock metagenome | isolation source: Antarctica rocks | place: Antarctica: Victoria Land, Trio Nunatak nord | collected 2016-01-04 | reverse complement strand
ATATTAATATACTCTATTAGACTTAATAATTTTCTATAATATTTTTATTTATTTATATATAAATTATATATAAATTAGTAACTAAATTATATTATATAAATAAATATATTTACTTTAATATTAAAACATATATTAAATATAAACTTTCAATATCTATATTTTTCAAAATATTTTTAATTTTCGTCTTATTAGATAATATATTAATAATTAATAATAATAAACTAATAGAGTATTTATTATTCCTAGATAACTCTAATAAAATTATTATACTTTCTATATATTTATATATTTATAATAAGATATTCTTTTATTATTATATATTAATAGAGGATCGATATAGATAACTAGGAGCTAGTTTATTATAGAGGCGATTTATACTTTATAAGGATTATATTAAAAGAGTAAAGAAATAAAAAGGAATCTCGGTCGGATAAAATCGGGGAGGAGGAGATTATTAATCGAGGAATCCCTTATTATAAAGAGATATAAATCTATAGTATATATAGTTTATTATTAATATAATATACCTCGACCGATAGTCCGTTAATATTATTATTACTAGAAGAAGCGTTAGCGGAGGAAAGCGAATATATCTTTTTAAAGAATTTTAACCTTTACTACCCTAACTAGAATAATATTAAGTAATATATATATTATATTATAACCGACTATCTTTTAAGAATAATAAAGTCGAGGGAAATAAAACTAGGATTATTAAAAATATTTATTATATAAAAAGTCTAAGGATATAAAAGTATAATCGATTTATTATTTTTTATAAAAGAAGTATACTAGGCTATAAATAATTTTATAATCCGCGAAGATTTATATTATAACTCCGATTATAGGTTAATAGTAACGGAATTCGAATAAATATAAAAAAGAGTAATATTATATACTCGTTATATTTAAAAGAAGATTAAAGATAACGTTACCCGAAAGAAAATATAATAGGGTATAAGATTTCTTTATTAGGTATTAAAGAAGTTAAAGCTCGAAAATAAAAAAAATATTAATTAATATTTAAATAAGATAATAAAAGGCTTTTAAGAAATTATCGAGTTTATAATCTTATAGGCCCGTTTATACTAAGAAGTTAAATTTTATTAAAACTCTCGTTATACTAGGGCTACGCTAAAGGTAAAGGAATATATAAAAAAATATAAACGAAGTCGAAATACCTAGACGGAGGAGGCCCTAAATATAATAAATAATAAAAGAATATATATAATTTAAAGAACGAAGACGTTTTTTTAATAAAAAAATATATATAAAGTATCGCTAAAGTCGACGGGAATATAGAAATTTATAAAATAAAAAAAAGAGAAAAATAACCGCCTTAAAAAACTCTTTTAATTTCTAATTATTAAAAATAATAAAAGAGAGAAAGCTAGAGACTTTAAGAGTAGAATAAAAACTTTATAAAAAGTATTTTTCCCCTCTCTACCGACGGTAGATTTAAATAATATCGACGGAATAAGATACCCGGAGTTTATTAAAATAAACTAGGAAATAATTAAGATAGAAATATATAAAGTAATATAGTATTTAGTTACCGATAATATATTAAAAATAATTAGAATCTCGAATCGATTCTTAAAAGTTATAATAAAAACGGGAGTAATAAATATTATTATTTATTTATTCTAGGCCTACCTTAAATAGAGATACTACCCGAGGTACTTTAAAAAAACTAATATAATAATCCTTAAGAAACCGAAGAAAGACGATTATTTAAAGTTAAAATTATATAAGTTTATCGTACTCCTCGATATATTTAATAAAGTATTAGAAGTAGTTATCTCTAGAAAATTAAATAATATAACGGAGGAGTATAAATTATTATTATTATAATAAATAAGGGCTAGATAAAAACGTTTAATAAAAACCGCGCTAGAGACCTTTATAGATATAGTATATACTATATAGAACTATAGTAAAAACGAGAGAGGAAAGATAATAAATTTACTATTACTAGATATAACGGGGGCGTTTAATAACGTCTCGTATAAAAGACTATTATACGATTTACGAATAAAAGGCGTACCTAGCTTAATCGTTAACTAGATAATAAACTTTCTATCGGATAAAATTATATCTATAATATTTAAAGAAAAAACAAATATAATAAAGAAAGTAATAACGGGTATTCTATAAAAATCGTTTATTTTACCGGTACTCTTTCTATTCTTTAATATATTACTAATCGAGGAGTATATTAAAATAAATTTATTAATATAGATTAGAGGATTTATAAACGATATTTATTTACTCGCCTATAACGAGAGTATAAAAAAGAATTATACGAATTTAAAACGAGCCTACGATATTTATTTAAGATAAATAATTATTTATAGAGTATTATTTACCCTCTAGAAGTACGAGTTAATATATATATTTTAAATACTAAAGAAATTTAATATAAAAATAGTAATAAATTTTAAAAATATAATTATTAAACCTAAAGCGAGTATTAAAGTTTTAGGACTATATATTAATTTAAAAGTAAAATAAAGACTATATTTAATTTAAATTAAAATTAGGGCGACTAATTAAAGCCGCGTTATAGAATATTTAATTAATTCGATATAAGGCGCTACCTTCGCGAAGTATAAAATAGTATATAATATAATAGTTAGATTAATATTAATATTTATAACTCCGATATAATATTAATTTAAAGAAACAACGGAGGTTATAAAGAGATATACGAAAAAACTAGTAGTTATTTAAAATAACTACTTTAGGACGGTCTTAAAAATATTTAAAAATATTTTAATTCTAGTATTTAAGGTTAAATTAATAATCGTACTAATCGACCTTTATTTAAACTACTTAATAATACGATATTAAATAAATCGAGGGACCTATTTAATTATATTTATAAAAAATATAAAGATCTAGAGTAAACTTTAATATAAAGGAATAAATAACGATAAATACCTCCGATATTAATAACGGAAGAAAAAGTTTAAATTCTTCGTACCTTAAGACTTAAAGAATAATATAAAGTAATTATAATTATAAAGAGGAGAAAAAACTAAATAAACTTAATTAAAAATATCGAAAAATATTAAGATATTAAAGTTATTAATTAAAAAGTAAAAAATTAAACCCGTTAATAATAACTAGATAAATAAAAGAGTTATAAAAGGACAATCTCTATATAATTTTTTCAACCCGGTTTAAAAAGGAGACCTATTTAGGGATTAATTTAATTATTATAATTAATTAAAAAAGGCTAAAAACTTTATAATAATATAATTAAAATATAATAAAATCGGATTAAATAATTTCTTATATCGAATAAAAGTATTTATAGTCCGTAGCGTTAGTTATTAATATAAATAAAGAAAATAAAGTATAAAATATATATTATTATTTTACCCGAAACTAGCTAGCGATAAAATAAAACTAGTAGAATAAATAAATAAATAAAATTTTAGGAAAATATTAATATAGGTTTAAAATATATATATAACCGCCTAGTAGATAATAAAAACGGGATAACTCGGCTAATTCTCTTTTATTAAAGAATCTTTATTCGTTATAATATATTTAACTCTAGAGAGAACGCGCTTTTATTTTATAAATAACGTTTATAATAATTATAATAGAATTATTATTATTAAATTATAGTATCTAGGGTATATATTGTAATATAAAAGTAAATATATAAATTTAATAAAGATCTTTATTATTTAATAAAAGAACTAATCTCTAAAGAACTCTAGGAGTTAGGAGTAACTAGCTAGTTATATAATAATATATTTAATTATAATATTAATAATTTATCGGCTACGTTATTAACTAATAAAGTTAACGTAAAGATTATATATAATATACGTAGTCTTTAGCCCGAATCCTAACTACTCAAGTCTAGTCTTAATTTAATATAATATTTACTTTCGAAATATTTCTATAATATAATAACTTAGAGTATTAATCGTATAAATATTATTTATAATAAAACAATCTAATATACTAGTATTTCTATAATTATTTAATATATTTAATATTATACTCATTTAATCTTTATTTATAGAGACGTAATTTTTTAATAAAAATTAAAGTAAATATATAGAGTTTAAACTTCTCGTTAATAAAATAAATTATAATATCTAGAATCTTAAAGTAAAATAGAGATATCTATATTCTATATATAATATAAATATTCGAGATCACGGTATCTAGTATATAATATAGTCGTGTTTTTATTTTCTAGAATAATTAATAAATATATATTATAATCGTAGTTCTAGATTTTAAGAAAATTTAGTTTATTAATAAATTAATATATTCTAGGAGTACTCGGAAAGCTTTATAAAAAATAATATTATTTAATAAATTATAATCTATAATTTATTAAATATATAATATTCGATTATTAATTTATTAATTCTTATAATTATTAAATTTAATTATCTTTATATTAAATTCTAAAGTAAAAGTATAAAAGATATATATAAAGATTATTCAATTTCATATTCTCGCTTTTAAAACTATCTATTTTTTAAAAAATCCTATACTCTTATTTTATCTAGTTATTATAGAAATATTTTATAATAAATTATAATCCTCGATAATTCTTTAAAAGAGACGTAGACGTGAAAATAAAATATTTTTAATAATAAAATAAATTTACGATAATATTTATAACGAGTATAAGTTATAAAATATAATTAAAAAATACGATAGAGTTTATAGTAAAGATGAATAAAATAGAGGAATTACTTCGCTAAAGATAATAATAAGTTATTTATATAAACTTTAAATCTCATAATATTTTAAGAAAGAAAGTTAAGAAATCTTTAATAACGAAAATTCTAGTATTTAATTTATTTAAATAATATTTTACTCGAAAAAATAAAAGATAATTAATTTCGAATTTATTTTATTTATAAAAATAGAAAGATAACTTGAAGAAAATAAGAGACTCTAGCGCTAAATTTATTGAAATACTATTTTACTCGAATAGATTATTAATTTTAACTCTATTTTCTACGTAAAGGAAATATTTAATTTTATATGAATTTATTAAGTTTATTAACTTTAACTAATTATTTTGAAATATAAATAAGTTATTAATGATTTAATTTAAAATTCTAAATTAACTATAAATATTTAATTAGAATATTTAATTATTTATTTTCAAGAGAAAAAAGAATAAATTAAATTAACTAATTAATAATTTTCTAATTAATTATTATATACTTTATTTATTTTTCTAGTTTATAATCCTATATATAAGTATATTATTAAAAGAAAATATATTGTAATAAGTTTTCTCTTAATCGAATCTTGTTAATTAATAATTATTTTATTAATTACTAATTGATTTAATTATTACGAATAAAATAATAATATATATTTTAATAAATTTCCTTTAATATCTCCTTTTAGTATTCTATTTTCTTCTATAATATAAATTATCGATACTCTCGAAATATTATATCTATTATTAATAGAATAATCTTATTTAATCTCTTTAACGTAATCTCTAATTATAAAGTATTACTCGTATATAAATCGATCGACTCAAAGGATTTTATTTCTAGAGGCGAATAAATCGAGGAAATCTAGACTTTATTATAAAATAAATACTTCGGATTTATAAATAATTATTATAGTATGACTTTACCTACCTTAGATCCAATTTAGGTCTAAGTTATTTTAACCTAATTTAATTTATCTTAAATCTAATTTAGGTTTAAGCTAGTTTCCCTATTTCTATTTTAATATAGTCGGGATAGGAAATAAAAAAATACTCCGTATACTAGCTCCTATTTAGATAGTAGCTAACCTTATTTTAATTTTCGTTCTTTATCTTTTATTTTAGCCTACTTTTATATTATAACTAGATTATAATTTAATAAACCTGGCCGTTAATTTAATAAATATCTAGATATTAATCCCGTTTTTTAATATTATAAAAGATTAATTACCTAGCTAATACTCTTTAATATTAAAATAATTATTATAAGGGATTTACCCCCTAACCCCGAAAACCGCGTATAATAGTTCCTCGCCAAAGTTTAGAATAATTTTATTAATTTCTTAAATACCTTCGATTATTTATATATTTAGGTCGAGAGTAATTCTTTATTCAATACTTTATTTTTATTTACGTCTTTTCCTCTTCCTATACTAGATACGTAATCCTTAATTTATATTATTATTTAAATAATAGTTTAGGCCGTATTTATTATAACCTAAATTATATCTTAGCCCCCGTTTTAAATATTCGATAAGAATACCTTTAGTAATATTATTATTATAGGTTTATATTTATTTTCTTTTTTAAATATTTAATAATTTACTTTTTTATAATTTCGAATACCTTTTAGATCCGAAAAGCTCCTAGATATCTCGGAATATAAAAGAGATTAAAATAAATTAGATATTTAGGAGTAAATATTAATATAGCGGATATATATTAATTATAACCGCTACCCTATTAATAGTGATAAGATCGTTTATATAGAGTTTAAATTAACTATCGGTAAGAAAGCCTTTAATTTAATAAATTATTACCGAAAAAAGAGTTTTTATACCTTAATTAATTTTATTAATTAATGAAAGAAATTACGGGAAGTATATAATAACCCGTTTAAATAAAAAAATACTCGGAATTATATCTAGGAATTTAAATAAGGCTTTATATTTTTTAACGAGTATTTTAACCTCGTTATTTAAAAGAAAAAACATTCTCGAATAAAAAACGAATCTTTAATTAATATTATAAAATATAATATTAATTATATTACCTAATAGGCCTCTATCTCCTAGAGGAAAATTAATAATTAACGATTATATACCTTCGATAAGTACGTCCGTATATACTCCGAAATCGATTAAGAACTTTAATAGATTAAGTATTATTTATCTCGTTAGAGTACTATTTTTATTAGATTAAAATAAACCTCGAGGAGGTTTATTATATCTTTATTAACTTCTACTTTTATAGCCCGTTTTATTATAACGAGTACTTTTATCCCCGTTATTATAGTTTTAACTTTTTTATTTAAAGAGTTAATAGACCTCGATTCTACCTAAATTATTATTAAAGGTAAATTAACGAGAACCTTAATTATTAAAATTATTTACGAGAAGTAAAGGTTTTACTTTTATTATAAATCGTTTAAATATAATATAAGAGCCTATTTAATTAAACTAGCTAGCCTCCGATCTAGTATTATAATTATTATTAACGACGACGAGAGCGTTATAAGAGGAGTTATTTTAGACGCGGGAAAAGAATAATCTTAATATAAAGTCGTATATTAAAATTATAGGTACCTAGAACCCTATATATATTTTCTTATTTATCGGTTATATCGTTTAATTTACCTTCGTTATTAATTAAACTTTCGTCTAAATTTATTATATAACTTTTTAAAACCGACCCTACTTTTCGTAATAAATATATAATTATTTTTTATTAACTACGGAATAGCTAGTCCCGAATTCGAATTAAAGTTTTAATTAATACTAGTATATCCGGTTATCTTTTTATCGATTATAATTTTATATATATTTAATATTTACCCCTTCGCCTTCTTCGTTATTTTTATATCGTCCGACTCTTTAATAATATATCTACCGTTATAAAACGTATTATTTATATCGTAGAAACGATTTTAAATATTTATAATTATTAAAAACGAATAGTTTTTTTTATTATTAAATTTAATTAATACCCCGTTATAATCGGCCTATTATACCTCTACCGTTATAAAGTTATTACCGATTTCTTAGATAATTCCTTAACCTTCGTTTTACGTTTTTATTTAAGAAACTATACTCTTAATCTTATAAAAGTCTTCGCGGAAAATAAATTCTTTTTTATATTTTAAAAAAACTTTTAGACTTAAAAATCTTAATTTTTAATTTTATTTAATATTTATATAGGGTAAACCCCGATTTAAAAGGAGTCGCTAGTATATAGAGAGCCGTTATTATTTATAAACGATAATATTACTATTAAATTATTGATTCCGACTCGAGAGAAGTTACTTTAATTTTAAGTTTATTAATAATATATTTAATTCTAAATTTATAAAAAGTAAACCTCGATTTAAGAAGAGTTAATTTAGTTCTAGGTTTACTAGAAATAAACCTAATTTTTAATTTAATCTAGTATTTATATAAAGTAATCTAGAATTTAAAAGGAGTTATTTTAATTCTAGGTTTATTAATAATAAATTTAAATTTAAAAAGAGTCTTCCCCGCCTTAGTCTTAATTACTTATTCTTATAAAAACTAGTTATAATAACGAGTATAATCGTATCGTTATTATCGTTAAATAAGGAAAGACGTTTAAGATTAAATATTATAACCTAGCCTCGCTTCGTTTTAAATTCTAGTATTAAGAATAACGAACCTAGTACCTAGTTACTCTTAATATATATAAAATAAAATCTCGATTATTTACCCGGCTCGTTAGGCCTAACGAGTAAATTATATTTAATTTATTATTTATAGAAATCGATTAGTTCCTAGGTATTCTAGAAGAAATCTTAATTTTAAATATTTAGTTTTATTAAGAATCTAGATATTATAAACCTAAACCCCGCCTTAATTAAAATTTTAAATTAAGTATTTACGATTAAGCCTAAAACCGAGTTATATTTAAAATAAATAAGGAGCTTTACCTCGCCTCCGTTATTATTTAAAAAGAGTTTTAAGCCTACCGAGATAATAAGAATATTAACCTAATTACGATCTTACCTACGCGGTATTATAAATTCTTAAATATTTTTTCGAGAAAAGACGCTAATACTTTACCTTTATATTAATTATATAATTATATTATTAAGTTTAAAGAAGGGCTATAACCTCCGTTATTTAATTTATATAATATAAATTATAATAAGATCCTAGAGCTCCGTCGTTACCTAAATAAAAATTTTAATAAAGATTTTATTCGAGTTAATCGGTTTTATACCGCGTTTTTTATCCTATTTATAAAGAAACTTAACGGAGGCCTACGTTTCTACGTTAATTACCGAGGGTTAAATATTATTATTATAAAGAATAAATACTCTTTACCCTTAATATTAAAAACCTTAAATCGATTAAATCGTATTAAGGTATTTTCTAAATTAGATATTATATTTATTTTTAATCGCCTCCGTGTTAAGAAGGGTAACGAAGAACTTACCGCGTTTTATACTTAATTCGGTTTATTCGAATACTTTATTATATTATTTAAATTATATAATAACCCTACCTCGTTCTAGTACTATATTAATAATATTTTTCGTAAATCTCTCGATAAGACTTATACGATATATCTCGACGATATTCTAATTTATAGCGATATCGAGGAAGAGTACGAAATTTATATTAAATATATTCTTTAGAGCCTCCGCGAAGCGGGGCTCTAAATAAATATTATTAAATATAATTTCTATATTAAAGAAGTTATATACCTAGGATTAATTATTATTATTTAAGGGATTAAAATAAATTTAAAGAAAATTAATATAATCTTAAATTAATTATAACTAGTTAATATTAAGGATATTTAAAACTTCTTAAAATTCGTTAACTTTTATCGGCGCTTTATTTATAAATTTAATAAACTCGTTATATTATTTATAATCTTAATTAAGAAAGGTACTATCTTCGAGTAAAGTATTTAATATTAAATACTTTTTAATACCTTAAAGAAGACTTTTACCTTTAATATTATTTTAATCTATTTCGACCCCGACCGTAAAATTATAATAAAAATAAATACGTTTAATTATATATCTAGGGGGGTCCTATCCTAATATAATAATTAAAATATCCTTCGTCCTATTATTTATTTTTTAAAGAAGTATAACCCTACCGAGTATAATTATAAAATTTATAATAAAGAGTTTATAATAATCGTCCGCGTATTTAAAGAATAACGTTTTAAATTAAAGGGATCTACTCTCCCTATCGAGGTAATATTCAATTATAAGGTTTTTAAATATTTTATTTTATTTAAGATATTATCTCGCTTTTAAACGAGGTAAAGCGAGTTTTTATCCCGTTTTAATTATAAGATTATTTATTAGCCCGGTAAAGAAGATAATAAATTTAATTTATTAATATATTAATTAGGAGACTTCCTTAAAGAGGGGGATAAATTAGACCCTAGATATTAATATTAATATTAGATTATATTAAAAAGAAAAAACCTAGCCCTAGAAGTCCTTAAGGACTATATTTATAATATATTATTAAATATAATAACCCTAGCCTTAGTCCTAGTTACCTTAACTATATTAATAATAAATTTAAAGATTCTTATCTAGTTTTTTTAATTATATTTTATATTAATTTATACGACCTCTATAAAGATTAATACGAATATCGATTTAGAACTTTAGACCCTATCTACGTCCTACGAGTTTAAATTAAATAAAGATTAATTTATTAATCTAGATAAAGACTTATACGATACCTCGACTTATTAATTATAGGATATAATTAATTAAACCGATTAATTCGCCCTTAAAGTTTTAGAAATATTATATTTTAAAATATATTATTATAACGGAATTCCCCTCGCTAAATATAAAGATAAAGATAAAGTTCTCTACTTTCGAGGAAAGAGATATATTCTGAATTTTAATAAATTACGCCTTCGTTTAATCTAGTTAGTTTATAATAATATCGCGGGTAATTACTTAAATCGTATTAAATATTATAAATTAATTAATCGGGCCTATTAATAACTTAATATCTATACTATTATCTAGCGATTCGTTAAGAATTATTATATATACCGAAGAATTAAGTCTTCCCGCTAGTATATTTAAAAATAATTATATTTATTACCGCCCCCGTAACGATATTAGAAAGATATCTCGATAGATTATATAAATCCTCTACCGCCTTATACCTTTATAGGAATTATTTATCGGTATATTTTAATTTTCGTAGACCGTTTAACTAAGATACGGTACCTAGTATTAATTATATTAATAAAAGTAGACGAAGCCTACGACGCTTTTTACTAGAATATATAAAAGCTTTATAAACTACTAAATATTTTTATTTCGGATTAAGAATTTTAATTTATATCGGAGTTTTAGGAGGCCTTATATAAGTGTTTTAAAATCGATTAATATATATCTACCGGGTACTATTTTTAAACGGATAATTAAACCGAGTAATTTAATATTATAATAAAATATTACCTCCGTATATACGTTAATTATATATAGGATAATTAGGTGAAATAATTCCTTAGAGCGGAGTTTTCTAATAATAATATTAATTCTTTTAATACTCTAACCTCGCCTTTCTTAATTAACTATAATTAATATTTATATATCGGTTTCGAGTTTATTGAATTTTTACTCTAAAATCTTACTACTTAAACCCGTATTTATTTAATCGCTACCGATAAATTCGTAATATAAATAGAAGCCTTAAACGACTACCTTCGTAATAAGATATTTATTATTTAAATTATCTTTAAATCCTCGGTTAATTAACGAAGGCGCCTATATCCGATATATTTAATAAACGACTAAATATAACTGAATATTAAGAATCTAAATACTATATATTTTTTAATTAAACTCGACGATTATAATATCGGCCCCTTCCGAGTCTTTAAGGTTTTCGATAATTCTTTCGTAGTTTAATTAAATTTTTTATATTTTATAAAAGTTTACCCCGTTTTTTATACTAGCCTATTATAATTAATAGTTAATAACCCTCTACCTAGATAAATCTAGTTTATCCGAGAACTTATAACTACCGAAGATAACTAACGTAAATAGTATATTAACGGTATTTTAAATTCTAAATACGATCGCCGCTATAGTCTACCTTTATTAAAGTATTACGTTAATTAAAAAAGTTACGTCGTTATATAGGAATCTTTCTAGTACTTTACCCGTTATTAATAATTTATTAATAAATATTATATCTCGAATCCTAGCGCCGCTAGCCCTTATAATTTATTATATATTATTTAGAGGTACTAGTATAAAGAACCTTTATTATTTTTATCCTAGTTCGATTTTTAAGAAGTTGACCCCCGCCTATACTATAGTTTATTCTTTATCCGTTATTATCCCTTCGGTTATCGTTCCGTATCGGCTTCGACCGATATTTCGTATTATTATATAAATAAATAGTACCCTATAGCCTAGCCCCGCCGTTATTATTTATAGATAATAACGTTAATATTTAGTCTTATTTATATACTACCGCCTATTCCCGTCCTATCTCTTATTTATTACTATCGATAGCTCGAATACTCCGACGCGCTTTTATTTTAATTATTTCGTAACCTTAAATAAGATTTAGGGTTACGAAATCTAATTAATCGAATTAATTATTTATTTATCTCGTAAGAGCTCGACCTTAAAGAGGGGGCTATTATTATAATATAGTTTTATTTACCTTAAATTTAATTTAGGTCTAAATTATTTTAATTTAATTTAATTTATTTTAAATCTAATTTAAGTTTAAGCTAATTTCCCTATTTTTATCTTAATATAATCGGGATAGGAAATAAATAAATACTTTATATACTAGTTTTTATTTAGATAATAACTAGCCCTACCTTAACTTTCGTCCTTTATCTTTTATTTTAGCCTACTTTTATATTATAGTTAGGTTATAGTTTAATAAACCTAGTTATTAATTTAATAAATATCCAAATACTAATCCCGTCCCTTAATAATAATATTATATAATTTATATTGAAATAAAGTAAGAAAGAGAGATATCTTTTTCTCTTAATTAATTTCTTTATCTTTTCTAGTATTAATAGAGCTCGTGTATTTTTATATTATTCCTCGAAGTTACTTATTTAATATATTATATTATATTTAAAAGAGTAAATCCGAAGACTAAAGATCGCGTTTTCGTAACTCGATTTATTTATATTAATAAATTATTAGATTATTATAACTTCGATCCTAGATATTTTTTAATTTCAATTCACGCGAGATATTAAAAAATCTCGTTTTAGATTTTGAGAAACTATATATAAATTAATATTTATTTAGAATAATATTAATTATTAATTAATAAAATAAAATAAAATATTAAATACCTACTCTTTATATATTTTATTATATTTTATTAGAAAGATTTAGAGCCTATTCTTATTATAAAATATATAGTATATAATTTACTCGATTTTTTATATAGTATTATAAATACTCTATTTAATTAAAATTTTTACTTTATTAATATTCGCGATAAAACTCTAAATTCTTTAAAGTTAATATATAATAATATTAATTAATACGAATCTTCGATGATTAATTTTAATATATATTAATTTATTCCTCTAATAGGCTCTCGCGGAGTAATTTTTATTAAAATTAATAACGAGTAAAAGCCCGAAGTTTAACGCCTACAAAGATTCGATTATAAAGGAAAAAAACTATATTATTAATCGAGTACGAAGTAATACTCCTAGATTTTGTTAATATAATATTAATATATTATTAATATTAAATAACTTTCGAGAGTATTTAAATTTATTATATATTACTATAAATAAATTAAGAATTAAGAATTAAAAAGGTAAAAGAATATATAAATAATAAATAAAATAGTATATTTAAAATATGAATAAAAGATCTAGTATAATTAAATAAATAATTTATATTTAATATTAGTTTAATTTTTTTTTAATAATATAATAATTAAAATACTCGTTAATTTACTTTAAATATAAACTCGAGAAATTCTTAAAATATATTTTCTAAAAATATACTATATAATTCGAAGTTAACGAACTTAGTACGATAGTATCTAGATTTATATATAATTTTTATATAAATATAAATATTATTTTATTATATATATTATATATTCTTTTTAAATAGTATCGCTTTTTACCTCGTATAACTTTGAATTCTTAATCTTTATCTTTATCTCTATATTATTATTATTTACGTTATAGAATAAAATAGAGAATATTATCTCTCTCTCTCGATAATGAAAGAAATTAGAGAAGAGAAATATATAAATTAAAAACAATTAATCCTCTTTCTCGAAATAGAGAATTAAAGGAAATAATAGAGAATCGTTTTTCTTCTCTCTTTATTAAATTATCCCTATATATAATTTTTATATATATATACCTTATTACTATCTCTATATATATATTTTATTACTATCTCTATATATAGTTCTTTATAACTTTATATATTATTAATAAATTTGAAAAGTAAATATTAATATACTTTAAATTTTATTAATTTTATTAGAAAATTATCTACGGGTTTATACTAAAACTCTATATTAAATATTAATATAAAGATTAATAGAGTTAGTAAATCGGGGTTCTAGGTACGATCCTATTAATAAATAATATTTATTAATAATAAATTTAGTAGGTTTAGTAGATCGATAAATTATTAATAATTTAAATATTAAACGTATAAACTTATTATATAACTTATAATATACGTAATTATATACGTAATAATATTTAGTATAGTATAGGCTATAGTATACTCTATAATATATATAAATTAAATAATATACGATATACGCCTTTTATATTAATCTTTTATTTATTAGACGAAAGCTCTCTATAATATATACTAAATAATATACGATATATACGATATAATATAGTTTATATATATATATATTTTTTTAAATATATTTATATAACGCCCCCGCGAGAGTTTTAATTAAAATTTATTATTCCGGGCCTAGTAAGTAACTAGTATTAATAATCGTCGCTAGAGATTACTATTATTAATAATAATAATTATTGAATTTTATTTATTATAACTTTATAATAAGGCTAAATTATTATTAATATCTAAATAATATATATAAATTATTAAAATTACTAATTCTACTAAAATAAACCCGATATTATTAAATTTATTAATAAAATACTACTTTAACTTCTAATTTATTAGAATTATTAAAATTATTTTATTAATAACTTTTCTTAATAAAAGTTTTTAAAAGAACGTTACTAACTCTATTCGCGCGGATAATAACTCGATTTTTAATAAAAGTTTTCAAAATTTACTAATAGTACGTATATAACTTTAATTAAATAATATAAAATTTAATATAATTAAAAAATAATTAAGAAATACTAGAGTTTATATTTATTTTAAATTAAGTTCTTAGTATTAATTATATATAATTTATATATAAGAATATTATTAAATTATATATAAAAGTAGTAATTAGAATAGTAATAATTATCTATA